>LLEL01000001.1_pt1 | contig 38068 bp, 52 predicted proteins | sample 595891 | NCBI WGS metagenome assembly LLEL01 (sample SAMN02919312, study PRJNA255460) | bioreactor metagenome | biome: chemostat; feature: culture 2012_10.1; material: sediment; isolation source: day35 10degC chemostat 2012 inoculated with Wadden Sea sediment taken from... | place: Germany: Bremen ...
ATCTTCCGCTGGCAAGAGGGTTAACCAACCTCGGAAGTTCTTCATTTGTGAACGAAGCGTTGCTTGCATTTACGTTTATTTCGTTTATTTTGATTATTGCGAATGGGGCGCAAGATCCCGTCGCGTGAAAAGGAGAGAAACGATGATGATGCAAGCAAAAGAAGCGTTCGCAGAACGTTTGCCGGATCAGGTTGAAATCGAAAATGCTGACAGTCTTCGCCGAATCCTTGCCTCGCAAGTGAACGGTGATGAGGCAGTTGAGCTGAGCCTGGCACTCGGTGAGAAGCAGATCGAACCGGTGACGTTGGCCCCAGCCCTCGCTGCATCCTTGATGGAGTTGTTGCGGTTGGTGTCAAGCGGCAGAGGGTTCCGGATGATCCCTGTGGATGCAGAGTTGACCACTCAGCAAGCAGCCGATTTGTTGAATGTGTCGCGCCCACACCTCGTGAAACTGCTAGAAGACGGGGAAATCGCCTTCTTCAAAACAGGTCGCCATCGCCGTGTGAAAGCAGCAGATCTGTTTGAATACAAAAAGAAACGCGACACTGATCGCTCTGACGCATTGTCTGACCTCGCGGCAATGGACATGGAGAACGATCTTTTATGAGTGATTATGCCGACCGTTTCACGGCACTGATTGACGCAAATGTCCTGGCGTGCGCGATGCGCAGAAACATAATCTTGTCGCTGGCCGAGGCCGGGTTTTTTCGGCCCCGGTGGAGCGATAGAATTATGGATGAGACTGCCGGTGCAATAGCCAAGATTACGAAGGGCGGGGCTGACACTAACAAGCAGCGTTCCGCTATGGAGCGCGCTTTCCCCGAAGCGTGCGTTACTGGGTATGCTGGGCTTGAGGCTGGTCTGCAGTTGCCGGATCCTGATGACCGCCATGTTCTTGCTGCAGCGATCACAACATCCGCTCAGGTAATTGTGACGGAAAACCTTAAGGATTTCCCAAGCGAAGCACTCGTCCCTTTTGACATCGATGCAATATCTGCAGACGAGTTTATTTCTGATGCAATCGAACTTGACCCACTCGCAGCTGTAGTTGCCCTGAGGAAAATGCGTGAGCGGCTCAAAAATCCTGATATGGACGCAGAAGCATTATTGCTGCGGATCAAGGCTCGAGAGCTATTTCAAACCGCTGAAATTTTGCACCAATTCGTAGAACTTCTGTAGCCTGAATAGCCAAGTCGTTCGCACAGGAGATGGCCTCAAGCGAACACGTTGATATCTATCTACGCTCTACGATCTGTTGCACGACGGGGTGCATCCATGCAGGGACGTGCCTGCTTTGCTTTGCCAAGAGCTTCCGATCATTGTCGTCCAGTGCGCGTGCAAGCCGGTCGACGATTTGACTGTCCACACGGTCCTTGCCGACATAACGCAATGCCTGGAAGACAACCCCGGTATTATGGCCTGCGCCGACGAGCGTCTTGGAGGACGCGTTCCGGAATTGGATGACTTGCCGTCCAACTTTTTTGGTGCGGGTCGGGCCGTCGGTCATATAGGTCGGCTTGGAGGGTACCTGAGTGGAAAGGCCCAACTGATTGGCAGCCATCGAAGGAGAAGGTTGCAAGATCTGACCATCCTTTCGAGCAACAGCTTTTGCGATGTCATCGGCAGAAGGCGACAGAAATCCGAAGCGCGGGCTCTTCTTCGGGTAGTCATACAGCCCCCGCATCAGTCGCCGGATCACACCCTGATTTGTAAGGCGTGATAGGGCCTGATCCACGCTTGCGCGGGATCCTATGTCGAGAAAATCGCTCGGTGCAAAGATTGCGCCGCGACCTCTTCCGATGATGCGTTGTTTGATGTTGGACGTAATCACATTCGAACTCTTTGTCAGAAAATATGATATGTTTTTCTGAAAATCAATGGGGCCATAAAGTAACCTATGGGGTAGGTGCGACTGGCATAGGGCGAAGAGAAGCACTGGTGGGAAATTTACGCTGCGGCGCAAAATTTGGAAAATTACGCCGCAGCGCAAGTTGTCGCGGACTGGACTGCTGCTCCTATGATCTATAGATCATATCGAGGCATTATGACCTATAGATCATAGGAGCAGGAGGCAGGCTTGCAGAATTTCGTTCGAATTCCCAGAGATCTTGGGCATGCGGTCCGTCAGGCTCGTCGAGAGAAGAGCTGGACGCAGTCCGATCTCGCCACGCGCAGCGGTGTTTGGCAAGAAACGATATCGAAAGTTGAGGCCGGGCGGGGTGGCACAAAACTCGACACGATCCTGGCGCTGCTGGCAGCCCTCGACCTAGAGCTATTGGTCAGAACACGCAGTAAGGGCTCTGCATCTGATTTTGACAACATATTCGACTGAAGCTCCGCGGTGAAGGAGTGACAGTCGTGAAGGCGTAGCGGTTTTTGTTCTCAGCTCTTGTGACGCAGGATGGTGAGCCTGCAGTTGCAATGGAGTGACTGGGCCGCGTTTCGTAATGGTAACCTTAATGCTCTCAATGTTATCTTGAGATAACATAATATGTGACTGGAGTGGCGGCGTTAGGTTGTCGAGATAAAAGGAGGAAATTGACATTAATGGTATCTCAGTGTAACATTTAGGCGCTTAGTGTCGCCTGGAGGTATCATTATGGCTGTTCCGATCAAGATGCCCAGGGCGGCCCGTAAGGAGCTCGTGACACTTGGGGAAAACATTCGTGTAGCGAGACTGCGCCGCAAATTGACCGCTGAGATTGTTGCGCAGCGCGCCGGAACAACGCGGCAGACCATCGCGAAGATCGAAAGCGGGAACCCTGCAGTCAAGATCGGCACTTACGTGGCAGTACTGCAGGCGCTCGGCCTTTTGAAAGGTTGGGGGGATATCGACGATCCGGTTGGCGAGCAGATGGCCCTGGATGACCTCCCGCAGCGTGCGAGATTGAAAAATGGTTGAGGTCTGGATCGACTGGAAAGGGTTGAAACAGGTCGGCATGCTCCACCGCACAGCGGGGCGCGGCCGAGAACGGGTGTCCTTTACCTATCATGACGACTGGCTTGCCGACGAAAATGCCTTTGGGCTTTCGCCGGACATGCCTCTCGTCAGAGGGCAATTCGTGCCTGAGGCAGGGCAAGACATGCTTGCACCGCTTGGGGATTCTGCCCCTGATACCTGGGGCAGAACGGTGATGCGGCGCTTTGAGGGGCGCATGGCAGTGGCCGAGGGGCGACGTCCGAGAGCACTGCAAGAAACCGACTACCTGCTCGGCGTGAATGACGAGACCCGTTTGGGTGCGCTGCGCTTTAAGGTTGATGGTGAGTTCCAAGCGCGCGAAGGCATCGGCGTGCCTGCGCTCGTGAGCCTCGGGGATTTGCTTCATGCGTCTCAGCGCGTTTTGCGCGGGGAGGAAACCGCTGAGGACCTCAAAATGCTGTTCGCTCCGGGAAGTTCCCTCGGGGGTGCTCGCCCGAAGGCTAGCATACTCGACCAACACGGCCGTCTTTCTGTCGCCAAGTTCCCGAAAGAGACGGACACTTATTGCGTGGAACGCTGGGAAGCCATTGCACTGGAGCTCGCAAGGCGCGCTGGAATCACGGTCTCGGATCACACGCTTGAAATGGCTGGCGATAAGCCGGTTTTCTTGTCCCATCGGTTTGACCGGAATGACGACGGCAGGATCCCATTCATCTCCGCCATGGCGATGCTGAGCGGCAAGGATGGCGAAAGCTACAGCTATTTGGACCTGGCAGATATTATCACCTCGGAAAGCGTCACGCCCGACCAAGACCGCGAGGAGCTCTACCGGCGGGTTGCCTTTTCCATTCTCGTGACGAACCTCGATGACCATATGCGCAATCACGGATTTCTGCGTGGACGGGGCGGATGGCACCTCTCACCGGCCTACGACATCAACCCTGTTCCGAACCAACCACGCATGCTCAAAAGCTACGTTGATGACGACAATCCGGATGCCAGTATTGCTCTGCACCGCGCGCAACATGAATCCTATCTTCTCGAACGCGGCGAGGCAGATCGCATCATTGCAGAGGTCGCAGAAGCGACTATGGCTTGGCGCGACGTTGCCCGGGCTTTGGGGGCTGCGGAGCGGGAAATCAAAGAGATGACGACAGCCTTCGAGCACGAGGAAGCGGATCTGGCGCGAGCGTAAACTGGGGCAGCTGCCGCCTCTCGAGGACAAAGCAACACACCAGTGTGAAACTTACGCTGAAGCGCAAATCTGGAAGAATTACGCTGCAGCGTAAGATGTCGAGAATAATGGCCGCTGCGATCCCCAGAAGTTCCTGCGCCCCTTTCGGAGCAGGTTGACGAGACCAGTTAAATTCTGAGTGCCAAACCCAGATCCTCAGTGCCGTGTTTCCGATTGCTGAACATAAGCGGGCAGCCGAGTCCGACGCGGGGCAAGCCCCCGCTTCAACAAGAAAATTCCCCCTGCGCTAGCGCATTCCTCGCGAGGCAAGTTTCTCGCTGACAGCCCCTTCGTGGTAAGCGGTGTTTTGAGCCGACCTTCCCAATCGTTTCGTGATCTGAGATTCCTCTCCTCGTTGATTTGAGGGAGTTTCTCCATGGAGACTATGAACGAGTTACTCGTTGGTGTGCGTCGCGGATCCGATGGCAAGCGCCGTTGGCCTGACGAGGTCAAGGCGCATATCGTTGCCGAGACGTTGATGGATGGTGCGACGGTCAAGGGGATCGCGGAGCGTTATGACATCGTGCCCAGTCATGTTTCTGATTGGCGCAGGCAAGCGCGGGAAGGCAAATTGGTTTTGCCGAACCTTGAGGGGGTCAGCTTCGCCCCTGTGGCTTTGGAATCTCCTCTTCCGCCAACGGTGCCTTCAGCGTCTTATCCGGTTTGTGACGACAAGATTGAACTGGTGAAGGGGGAGGTGACAATCCGGCTTGCGGCCTCGACGCCGATTGCACGAATTGCTGAACTGGCCCTCGCGCTGTGATCCATCCATCTCATGGGGTGAAGATCTTCGTGGCGACGAAGCCTGTAGATTTCCGCAAAGGCCACGATGGATTGGCCGCGTTGGTCCAAAGCCATTTGAAGATGCGGCCCTTTGACGGTGCCGTCTATGTGTTCCGTGCCAAGCGAGCTGATCGTTTGAAGCTGATCTGGTGGGACGGTACGGGTTTGGTGATGGCCTACAAACGGCTGGAACAGAACGCGTTCAAGTGGCCTGCCATCCGGGACGGCGTGTTGCGTCTGGACCCGGCCCAGTTTGAAGCCCTCTTTGCAGGATTGGACTGGCGGCGAGTTACCTCCCTTGAAGTGCCATCTCCTGCTGCGGCCGAATGACTCGGCGCGCGTTTTGGGCAGGCGCTGTCGTGTGCGTTTTGGTAGATCGACGACATGGCTGCGCTTGATCACCTTCCCAACGATATTGATGCTTTGAAGGCGATTATTATCGCCTCGGAAGAGCGTAATGCGCGCAAAGATGTGCGGATCGAGCGGCTGGAAAAGCTATTGTCTGACTTCAAGCGTGCCCTCTATGGCGCGAAGTCCGAGAAAGGCCATCCGGATCAATACCACCTTGCGCTGGAAGACATCGAAACGGCAATGGCGGTGGTTCACGCCGAAGATGAGGCAATTGATCCGCCGAAGACCAAGCCCACTAAACGCAAGCCGCGCGGGCTCCTGCCTAAGCACCTTCCGCGTGTGGAAGAGATCATCGAACCAGACAGCACCACCTGTTCTTGCGGCCATGAGCGCCACGTCATCAGCGAGGATGTGAGCGAACGGTTGGACATCGTTCCCGCACAATTCCGAGTGATCGTTACGCGCCGCCCGCGATATACCTGCCGCAAATGTGAAGGCAGCTTTGTGCAGGCTCCAGCTGTGCCACGCTTGATCGAAGGCGGCATGCCCACAGAGGCGACAGTCGCAACAATTCTGGTGTCAAAACATGCCGATCACTTGCCGCTGTTCAGACAAAGCCAGATCTACGCCCGTCAGGGTGTCAATATTGAGCGATCCACCTTGGCCTCATGGGTGGGCAAGGCGGCCCATGAGTTGAAGCCCGTCCATGAGGCTCTGCTGGCGCATCTCAAAACAAGTTCCAAACTCTTCATGGATGAGACCCCCGCACCTGTCCTCGATCCGGGACGGGGCAAAGTCAAAAAGGGGTACTTCTGGGCGCTGGCCCGCGATGACAGGGCGTGGAATGGTCCTGAGCCGCCCGGCGTAACCTTCACATACACACCCGGACGATCCGGCAAATACGCCTCTCAAATCTTGCAGGGCTTTAGCGGCATCCTGCAAGTGGACGGCTATGCTGGCTACAACCGCGTGCTTGATCTGCGTGACAACGCGCCGATCGAGTTGGCCTATTGCTGGGCCCATGCTCGGCGCAAACTCTATGACCTGACCCACAACAACGTCGCCCCCATTGCCGAGGAAGGGCTCAAGCAGATCGCGGCACTTTACCGGATCGAGAAGCAGATCCGTGGGCAGACAGCCGACGACCGCCTGGCCGTTCGGAGCCAAAAGTCCGCGCCCAAAGTTGCTGCCTTCAAGGTCTGGCTTGATCAGGCCAGATCACAGGTATCCGCAAAATCCCCAACCGGAGAAGCCCTCAAATACATCGCCAAATACTGGGATGGGCTCATCCTGTTCCTGACCGACGGCCGCATCGAGATGGACAGCAATGCCGTCGAACGCACCATCCGGCCCATTGCCTTGCAGCGCAAGAATGCACTCTTCGCAGGCCACGATGCCGGTGCTCAGAACTGGGCCGTCATCGCCTCACTCATCGAGACTTGTAAGCTGAATAAGGTCGAGCCGCACAGCTACCTGACAGGCGTCCTCACAGCCATCGTCAATGGCCATAAACAGAAAGACATCGACCTACTGTTACCTTGGAACTTCAAGGCCTGAATAAGCGCTTACAGCAATACGGAAGGTCGGGTCAAAACACCGCTTACCCTTCGTGCCAGCTTTGGTCATGTTCATCGAAACACTCAAAGTGAGGATAAAAAAATGGCTACTCAAACTCTGAAACTGAACGTCAAATCCGGTGAAAAAGACGGCAAGAACTTCTGGGACCGCTGCGGCGTCCTCTTCGTCAACACCGACGACAGCGGCAAAATCACGTCGATCAATGTCAAACACAGCATGTTCCCCGATGTGGAAATGGTCGCCTTCCCGCCCCGCGATGAAGGTCTGCTCACCGAGTGACTTTAGTGCCGGGGCTGGTTTCCCGTCCCGGCCCTTTTCAATGACCCAGATTCTTCAGCTTAGTTCGGATTTCCAGTTTGGTTTCATAGGCATGCTGATCAACGCAAAGGCTGAGAGTTGCGCGTGAACTGTGTAGCACCCAAACGTTACGTAGCCACCCAACGCTCAGCCATTGCGTAAAGATGCGATGCATTTTTGATGGCGCTCTCGGATGCTGCTTGTTCACTTACTTGAGCCAGTATGCTTAGGCTAGCGCCTTGGCGCAGGACGCTCAGCGTGCGGAATTGATCGCGGTTGGTCCTTGATTGATCTCGACCCGCGCCGTGGCGCAAACTTCATGGCCGTACTCCTTTCTCATAAATCATAGTTTGACGCGCCGCAAACGCAGTGCATTTGAGATTACAGAAACCGAAGACAAGCTCATCGCGGCTGCGGCGATCATCGGAGACAGTAGGATACCGAGCAGCGGATAGAGCACGCCCGCTGCAATCGGCACGCCGGCCGCATTGTATGCGAAGGCGAAAAACAGGTTTTGTTTGATGTTCCGCAAGGTTGCTTTGGCCAATTTGCGAGCTCGAACGATCCCCACCAAATCACCGCCAAGTAGAGTGATCCCGGCGCTTTCCACCGCGACATCTGCTCCCGTCCCCATTGCTATCCCAACATCAGCCGTTGCCAAGGCAGGGGCGTCATTCACACCATCCCCAGCCATGGCAACGCGATGGCCAGCGGCGTGGAGTTCTTCCACGAGGGCTTTCTTGTCTTCGGGTAGAACGCCCGCGCGGACTTCATCTATGCCAAGCTTATCGGCAACTGCCTCAGCGGTGCGTTGATTGTCTCCGGTCGCCATGATCACCCTGAGGCCCTGGCGGTGCAGATCACGTATGGCGCCAGCAGTTGTGGGCTTGATCGGGTCTGCGACCGCGACAATCCCTGCAAGGGCGCCGTCCAGCGCAACAAACATCGCAGTCTTGCCTTCAACTCGCAAGGCATCCACGGAGTCTTCGATCCCTTTGGTCTCGATATTCAAAAGCTGCATCATTGCGGAGTTGCCAAGCGCGACGGTCTGAGCTTCGACCGTTCCTTGAACGCCTTTCCCGGTCACAGCTTCGAAATGGTCCGCCTTCGGAAGCTCAAGTCCTCGGTCACGTGCCCCTTCGACAATAGCCTCGGCCAGCGGATGCTCAGATCCCAGTTCAAGGGCCGCGGCGAGCCTTAAAACGTTGTCACTCACAAGACTCGAGAAAGCCAAGACGTTGGTCAATTCAGGTTAGCCGAGTGTCAGGGTGCCGGTTTTATCCACGATGATCGTATCGACACGCGCCATTCGTTCAAGCGCCTCGGCATCCTTAATCAATACACCGGCTTGGGCTCCACGTCCCGCTGCGGTGGTGATCGAGATCGGCGTTGCTAGCCCAAGCGCACAAGGGCAGGCGATAATCAACACTGAAACCGCCGAAGCAATCGCAAAGGCCAGAGCGGGGTCTGGGCCAAGCAGTAGCCACGTCAAAAAGGAGACGATGGCGATGACCACGACGGTCGGCACAAATACCGAGGAGACCCGATCCGCGAGACCCTGAATGGGCGCACGCGATCGGCGGGCGCCTGCGACCATTTCGACGATTTGCGATAGGACGGTGTCAGCTCCGACTTGGGTCGCGCGAACGGCAAGGGTACCATTTTTGTTGATCGTTCCGCCAGTCACCCGATCGCCTTGCGATTTTTCCACCGGCAAGGGTTCGCCGGTTATCATGCTTTCATCGATCGAAGAATGGCCTTCGACGACGGTCGCATCGACTGGAATACTGTCACCTGGGCGGACTCGCAGCAGATCTCCCACCACGACTTGTTCAAGTGGTACGTCCTGTTCAACGCCATCGGACAGAATACGCCGCGCCATCTTGGGCGCCAGATCAAGCAGGGCGCGGATAGCGTCCCCCGTGCGTTCACGCGCACGAAGCTCCAAAACCTGCCCCACGAATACAAGCGCGACGATCACGACCGCGGCCTCAAAGTAGGTACCCACTCCCGCATCAGATCGGTATTGCTCTGGGAAAACACTGGGTAGGAAGGTTGCGAACAGGGAGTATATATAGCAGCGCCAACACCAAGCGCGATCAAGGTCCACATGTTTGGCGACCGATTTCGTATCGACGCAACTCCACGCGCGAAAAAGGGTTGCGCGGCCCAAAGGATTATCGGGGTGGCAAGCAGAAACTCGACATATGTTGCCAGCTGGTGGCCAATCCAGTCGCGCACAGGAAGCCCGGCGAGTTCTCCCATCGTGAGAACGACCAAAGGCACGGCTGCAACTGAGCTGATCCACATGCGACGGGTGAAGTCTGTTAGTTCTTCGCTTTGACTGTCCGATGGCATGACGGATTCGAGAGCCATGCCGCAGATCGGGCAAGCACCCGGTTCATCTAACAAAATTTCTGGGTGCATTGGACAGGTCCACTGTGAACCCGGCGCGACAAGTTTTGTCGAGGATTGGGGGGCACCTTCGTGCATCGTGCCATCCGCGCCACCGCTCCATGCGTAGAGCAAGGGATCGGTTTTGAACTGCGTCAGGCATCGATCTGAACAGAAATGGTAGGTCTCTCCCTCTGACTCTATGGATAGCGTGTTTTGAGTCACTTCCACGGTCATGCCACAAACGGGGTCAACAGCCGACATATGGGTGCCAAGTTGCCCGTCCATATGTGCCCCATGGTCATGGTGACTATGTGTGTGATGATGGCCGTGACTCTTCTCAGACATTGTTTTCTCCAATCGTTGCCTCGAGCTTGAGGGTTCCAGTAGGGGGAGGGTCAACCCTCTTTGGCATGCTAATTCGGTTCCGGACTAATCCGTCGGGCGCGCATCCACCAAATCAGGGCGACGCCAATGATAATCATGGGTGTGGAAAGGAGTTGTCCCATGGTCAATCCCGCGTTGCCGAAATGCAGCGCATGACCGACGAGGTTTTCATCCGTTACAAACTGCAGGTCGGGTTGGCGGACGAACTCGACCAGAAAACGAGACAGGCCATAGCCTGCGAAGAAGACACCCGTCAGGGCACCCGGGCTACGCAACCATCCGTACCGTAGGGCAAGTGTCAGCAGGATCGCCCCCAGTACCAGCCCTTCCAACACGGCTTCGTAAACTTGTGACGGGTGGCGTGCGCACAGCCCGATAACCTCGGCACAGGACTGGGCAGCTTCACCTGGGAAGATCACGCCCCATGGGAGGGATGTTTGGCGCCCCCATAGTTCGGCGTTTATGAAGTTTGCGAGCCGGCCCAAAAACAAGCCGATGGGCGTCGCGAGTGCCAGAAGGTCGGCTACGCCAAGAACGACCAGCCGATTGCGTAGAGCAAAAATCAGAACAGCAATGCAGACACCTAGGAACCCACCATGGAAGGACATTCCACCTTGCCACACTTTGAGAATTTCAACGGGTCGCGACAGGTAGTAATCTGGTTGGTAAAACAGTACAAAGCCAAGGCGCCCACCCAGAATTACACCGAGAACAACCCAGTTCAAAAGCTGCTCCAGTTGTTGTGATGACAAGGGGGGGATACCATTTGGCCAAAGCTCCACGCGACGGATCAATCGGGCGCATAGACGCCAGCCCAGGAGAAGCCCTGCGATATAGGCAAGCGCATACCATCTGAGCGCGAAGGTCATGGTCCCGATTTCAATTGAGAATATCTCTGGTGATATTTCGGGAAAGGTGAGCACAGCTGGGTTCATTTTAGGGCTTTCGATTGGGAGGCCAGAGTGTCAACGCGCTTCTTTTGCCGTATCGACACAAATAAAAGGGGAAGGGCGGTCATGATCCCAAGACCAATGACTACCCAAGTTAAAGGGCTAGGTTCACCCGTCGCGGCCTCGTTTCCCAGATAGGCCAATGCAAAGCTCGCGGGCAGTATTCCAGCCAGCGTCGCTACGAGAAACCGCCACAAGTGGAGGCGGCTGAGGCCGGCAGCATAACTCATCGCGTCAAAAGATACGAAGGGGAGTAGCCTGCTGACGAAAATCGCGAGTGATAGAGCATTTTGCGAACCTAGAAGTCCGGTTTCAACCCGGGAGCCCAACAGTTTTTCGACGACTTGCCTGCCCAGGAGACGGGCGATTAGAAAGGCTATCAGAGCGCCGATCTCGGCGCCGATGGCCACATACAGCGTTCCGATACATTGCCCGTAGGCGGCCCCGGCTGCGATAGCAATCGGCGCGCTCGGAATTGGGCTTGCTACAACCGCAATTGTCATGAGCGCAATGATCGCGAGCGGTCCGAAAATGCCAAGTACCTCGACCCAGAGCGAAACATTTTCCGCGTTCATGCGCGCCCACTCGGCGCTTGCCACAGCCATGCGCCAACCAGCCCCAATGCGCCCAAGAGGATCAGCACTGAACTGGCTTTGATGACCATGCCTCTTTTTTGTGTTCTGAAAGCCATATAAATGTGGATGCCCTTTTCACTACGCGCGTGATGGATCAGGAAACTGTGAATTGCCCCATCATCCCGCCGTCCTCGTGCTCGAGGATGTGGCAGTGGTACATGAAGGGAGCATCGGCTTGGGCAGGCTGGTCGAACCGGATCAGAAGATCGGCCGATCCGTTGATTAGGACGGTGTCTTTCCAGCCGGTGTTGTGAGGCTTAGGAGCGCGGCCATTTTCAGACAGAACCTGAAAATTGACGCCATGAATATGAAACGGGTGCATCATCATGTTTGCGCTGACCGTCCAGCGTTCAACGGATCCCCGGCTCACGCGGAAATTGATCCTTTCCATGTCGAATGCGTCGCCGTTGATCGAAAAGCGTCTGTCAGAGCGACCAAACATCATCCCCATGCCCATTGGCATGTCCAGAGACAGCCGGCGCCACTTCGCTTTTGCAGCATCACCATTGGGGCGGCTGCCGCCTAGGTCGGCTGGCAATTGCGTGATCCTTGCCGGAAGTGAAGGGTTAACGGTGAATGGCAAGACTGAAAATTGCCCGGTTTGCTGTTGTCGACCTCCCATCATGCGCCCATCATACCGGTATTGGGATTGTGGCCTGACGTAAGCGTTGCATCGCGCCCATTTGAGAAATCGACCAGCACCTCGGCGCGCTCGCCGGGCGAAACACGCAGTTCCGAAATTCTGATCGGCTGATCCAGATAGCCGCTATCTGTAGCAACGAGATGGAAGAAGCGCTTGTCCGAGAAGGCGAGCGTGTAAATACGTCCATTTGACCCATTCAACAGTCTTAGGCGCACCAACCCCTTGGGCACGACAGCCGTTGCATCAACCTGGCCATTAACTATAATCGTATCGCCCAGAAATCCCATCATGCGTTCGGACATGGATAGTGATTGGTCAAATTGACCCTGACGGGTAAACCTTCGATCCTGCAAAACCAACGTGAGATCATCAACACCATATCGTGAGGGCAAGCCGCGAGCGTCGTCTTGGCCGTCATCAATCTGTAAAACACCCGCCAACCCCATTTGCACATGTCGGGCGGTCGCCCCGTGGATGTGGGAATGGTACCAGGCGGTTGCCGGCTGCTGGCTCAATGTCAATTCGGGACGCCAAGTTGCGCCGGAAGCAATCGGTTGATGCGGCCCACCATCCATTTCGCCGGGGTATCAAGAGCCCATGCCAATGGACCGAGATTGGCTCTTCAAGGGGAATTTTTGATTTCGGCCTGGGTGGATTGACCCTGCTTCATACGAAGGGTTGGACCCAAAAAAGGCTGATTGAACCCCCATGTTTGCGCATGTGCAGTTTCTGAAAATACCGTTGCTCCCTTTTGTGCATTGAGCTGCACCCGCCCTGTTGTCATTGCGTCAATTAGGGGCGGCATAGTGAGACGCCGATGCCCTGACTGTGCCCAGGTCACAGAAGCTTTGCCCGAGACTAGTGCGCTCGCCGCAAGCCCACCTAGGAAGGTTCTGCGTTCCATTGAAATGCTTTCTGTCTACAGCTTGAGCGCGTCGGGCAAGCCGGCGATGGCTTCTTGCGCCGTGACGACCGGCAAGCCAGCGTCTATCCAGCCTGGCCCGACCTGTGATCCAAGCATGCCCTCAGAAACATCAATATAGTTCTCGTAACCGGCCTGACGAAGGCTACGCATTACAGATCCAGATCGGCCACCTGTCGCACATATGAGTGCGACAGGACGCCCGCCAGCCAGTTCCTTGGCCTTGAACAGGCGCTCGGAAAACCCTTGGTCATGTAGGCTGACCGGCCAGGCCATTTCCGCAACCCCCGTTTCGTTCCATTCGTCGGAAGATCGAATGTCGAGAAGTCGAATTCGGTCTTGGAGCAATGCGTCAAAGGTTTCGGTGACAGACCAAATGTCCCGATTTTGCCCCAGTGCTGATGTTGCAATGATTTGAACGGGAATAGCCGCTAGCAATCCCAGCGCTTGCCTTCTGTGAATTCTCATGATCGCTCCTCCTCAGGCTTCATCAACTGTATCACTCAACAAATCGCGCACTTTTGCTGCCACGTCGTGCAACGCGCCATTCTCAACCGCAGTCATTGAGGCAACGGGATCGATGGCGCTGATTTCCGTACCGCCATCGACTTGGCGCAGGATGACATTGCAGGGCAGCATGGCGCCGATACGCGGCTCCAAACCGATCGCCTGATGAGCCATGCTGGGGTTGCAGGCCCCAAGAATCCGATAAGCGTCCATATCGACGTCAATCTTCATTTTCATGGTGGCTTTGACATCGATCTCGGTGAGCACACCGAAGCCACGCTCACTTAGGGCATGGCGTACGCGCATTTCGGCGTCATCAATTGCGACTCCGGCGAGCAGACGATTATAGGTATAGCTCATCGTGTTCCTCCAATTTGAGTTTTCGCTCCGACCGGCCTTGGGGACTCTTCAATGCCGGCCGGAGGCCTGAGCGCACCCATGCGAAAGTGCGTCCAACCTTGTGCCTCAGTTCTCCTGAGAGTCTATTGCATCGCCCATCATGCCTTGAGCCTGCGGGTGCATCCCCATCCGATCGGCAGGGGCTGTCATTTCATCAGCCGTCACCACTCCGTCACCATCAGAATCTAGATGCTGAAACCGGTCGACCATCATTGTGCGGATGATCTCACTATGCATTTTTTCGAATTCCTCGAGGGACAAACTACCGTCCCCATTTGTGTCAGCAGCGGAGTGCATAGACGTCAAGGTGTCGCGCGCCTCATCGGGGGATACTGAACCATCAGCATTTGCATCAAAGCGCTCCATCATCGAACCTTGCATTTGAGACATCATGTCTTGGGCCATCGGCATCGGCTGTGCCATGCCGCCATCCATCATGTTGCCGTGCATTTTCATCATCATTTTCATCATGTTCTGCATCATTTGATGGTGATCACCCGCCACCATATCCTCGCCTCCCATGCCAGACCCTATGCCAGAACCCATGGCGCCCTCGGTCTGGACAGCCGTTTGTTCAGTGCCGGCCTTGTCGACATTGTGATGACCCTCATCAGCGTTTGCGGCACCTGCCGAAATTGTAATCAATGCAAAAGCGAGTGTTGTTTTGAAGATTTTGGTCATCGTAGCCTCTCTATGTTTCGTGATCTAAGACATATCGACATTAGAAATTGGAATAGAAGCGCGCGCACCTATTGAATTGTATCCGTCTGTCGCAATTGCACGACCTTGATACAATCGGTGACAAAAATGGGTCTGACCGTCATAGAGTTATTTGCTTAGAAGGAAGGAATGATGAAGCCACCGCATATATTGGTCGTTGATGATCATCCTCAAATCCGTGACAGCGTGACCCGCTTTCTGGAAAAAAACGGTTTGCGCGCGACATCTGCTAAGGATGCTCAGGAAATGGATGCCAAGCTCGCCTTGGGTCAATTCGACTTGATGGTGCTGGACGTTATGATGCCAGGTGAGAGTGGGTTATCGGTTTGTCAGCGACTTGCCGCCGATAGTAGAATTCCGATCATTCTCTTGACTGCATTAGGTGACGAAACGGATCGGATCGTTGGGCTTGAAATTGGTGCCGATGACTACATTTCGAAGCCATTCAACCCGCGTGAGCTGCTGGCTCGAATTAAGCTGTATTGCGACGCGCCCCGCAACCCAAAATTGTCACGAGTGACTTTAAGGGAAAGGTGGTGCGCTTTGCTCATTTGGCCTTAGATGTTGATCGACAGGTTTTGATCAGCCGGGAAGGTGACGAAACCGCGCTGACCACTGTAGATTTCAAGCTGCTTTTGGTGCTTCTCGAGCGCCCCCGGGTGATACTTAGCCGTGATCAGCTTCTTGATCTAACCGCGGGCCGCACGGCGGGACCGCTTGATCGCATAATTGACAATCAAATCAGCCGCCTTCGTCGTAAAATTGAGCCCGATGTACTTCGCCCGAAGATAATCAAGACGATCCGAAATGGCGGGTATTGCCTCACTGTCGATGTTGAGGTGATGGAATGAGTCTGGGACCACTTAATACTTTACGGGTTCAACTTGTCTTGTTGGTCGTCGCCGCCTTGACCGGAGCCCAGTTCATCAGTCTTTGGTTGTTTGCTGATGAACGTAGCCTAGCCGTTCGTGCTGCTCTTGGGTTTGAGGCAGCGGGGCGCGCAGCCAATGTGGCACGCTTGATCGAAGAAGCCCCAGAGGATTTACGTATGTCGATCCTGCGCGCTGCTAATTCACCGCTGGTCCGCTTTGATCTGTCGCAGGACCCGACGGTCCAGCACACGGATCATTCGGATAACGGTCTCGTTGAAGGGCGCATTCGGGCTCTTCTGGACGATGGTTACAGTCGCGACATTCGCGTCGAGTTGCATGAAATCGAAGGGCAAATTCTACCTCTGCCACATCTCTCCCAGGAAATGGCCGAAATGCACATGGCTATGATGCGTGGTGAGCTTTCAGCGGTCGAGATGAACCTTTCCATCGCCATTGCGGGTGGGCGCTGGTTGAACGTTGGAACTCGATTTGAACGACCACCTATCCAATGGCCTGTCTATTCTATGCTGACATTTGCACTGTCGGCGGCTGTCATTCTGATCGTTATTTTTTTGGTTCCTGATGACCAGATTGACGGGCCTTTGCGGCGGCTTGTGGGCGCGGCCGATCGCTTGGGGCGGGGTGAAGTTGTCCCTGATTTACCTATGACAGGACCGATCGAAGTTCGCGAACTGACATCTACTTTCAATCGAATGCAAGATCGTCTGACCCGATTTCTGGCGGACAGAACACGGCTGCTCGCTGCTCTCGGGCATGATCTGCGTTCGCCGCTTACTGCTATGCGGGTTCGGGCCGAGATGGTTGATGACGATGAAACCCGTGAAAGCCTTGTCGCCTCGGTTGAGGAAATGCAGTCCATGGTCGAAGCCACTTTGACGTTTGCGCGGGGGCTTGCTGGCTCCGAGAAGCCGGAGACCAAGAACATTGGCGAATTCCTCGAAGCACTGAAAGCGGACATGGTGACACCATTTCTCCTGGACGAGGGACCATCCACAGAAGTGCGAATTCGACCCAACGCACTTCGGCGCGCATTGCGCAATGTGATCGAAAACGCCGAGCGCTATGGAGGCGCGACACGGGTTAGCTATCAGGCTCAAAGTGACGTGTTTATCATTGTAATTGAAGACGACGGCCCTGGTATACCAGCTCAGGAACTGGAACGTGTCTTTGATCCCTTCTTTCGCCTGGAACAATCACGATCTTTGGAGACAGGTGGGCACGGCTTAGGCCTGTCCATCGCTCGGACGATCATTCGTGCCCCATGGTGGCGATATTTCACTATCTAACCGCGACGAAGGGGGGCTACGAGCTTCGATCGCGATCCCCGTTTGCGGGCGACTAACTAATGAATGGAAACCACTATGTCCGTGAATTTTCGTGCGACGAGCCTTGCAGCTTTGCTTGTGTCAAACGTCGCCTACGCAGACACGGCGGATGATTGGGATCGAGGTCTGGTCATATGATATGGGGAGGAGGCTACGGAATGGTTGGCGGCATTATGATGCTGATTTTCTGGGGCGTGATCCTCGCCCTGATCGTGATGGCGGTTCGCTGGTTCGCCAACGACCGTCCCAGCGGACGCAAATCTACAGACGCAATGGACATCCTGAATTCGCGCTTCGCCAAAGGCGAGATCGACGAGGACGAATTTCTCAAGCGAAAAGCGGAATTCGAAGATTGAAACTGACGGATTGCTCTCATCCCCGCGGGGCCGGGAGCAACTCTACCGCACCTTATTGACAGGATTGCAAAATGATACCAGAAATTGGCCACTTCGCTCTCGCGCTAGCATTTGCATTGGCACTAATCCAGAGTGTTCTACCGATTATGGGCGCTAACCGCGGCAAGCTACTCTGGATGCGCTCTGCGCGTGCAACGGCGGTCGGCCAACTTGTATTGGTCGCGATTGCTTCATAGCATTGATGCGAAGCTTCATCGTCAGCGATTTTACCGTTGTGAATGTGGCTTCAAATTCGCACTCCCTCAAACCGATGCTTTTCAAAATTGCTGGGACTTGGGGCAGCCATGAAGGCTCTCTGCTGCTCTGGGTGTTGATTTTGACCCTGTTTGGCGCGGGCGTGTCCCTGTTTGGGGCCAATATTCCAGCAACTCTTAAAGCGCGGACCTTGGCTGTACAGGCATGGATCAGCACGGGATTTATGTCATTCATGTTGCTGACTTCCAATCCGTTTGATCGGGTTTTCCCGCCACCTTCCGATGGGAACGACCTTAATCCCCTCTTGCAAGATGTCGGCCTCGCGCTTCATCCGCCATTTCTCTACTTAGGATATGTAGGGTTCTCGATCGTCTTTTCCTTCGCTGTGGCGGCTTTGCTAGAGGGGCGGGTCGATGCGGCATGGGCACGTTGGGTGCGCCCGTGGACATTGGCTGCATGGGTTTTCCTGACGGCAGGTATCGTGCTCGGCTCTTGGTGGGCCTATTACGAGCTTGGCTGGGGCGGGTGGTGGTTCTGGGATCCAGTAGAGAACGTGAGCTTTATGCCATGGCTTCTTGGCACCGCTTTGCTGCACTCAGCCATCGTTACTGAAAAGCGCGATGCATTTAAGAGCTGGACGATCCTCTTGGCGATCCTGACATTTTCACTGTCTTTGCTGGGGACGTTTGTAGTACGCTCGGGGCTACTGACCTCAGTTCATGCCTTCGCAGTCGACCCTGAACGCGGCCTATATATACTTTTGCTACTTGCCCTTTCGATCGGCGGCTCGCTAGCGCTTTACGCGTGGCGCGCCCCAATGATGGAGGCAGGCGGGGTCTTCAAGCCGATCAGCCGCGAAGCCGGTCTGCTCGTCAACAATCTGATCCTTGGGACTGCCACAGGGACAGTCTTGTTCGGCACGCTCTACCCCCTTTTCCTAGAGGCGGTGACCGGCGACAAAATCTCGGTTGGCGCACCTTTCTTCAACGCGACTTTCGTTCCGATGATGTTGCCACTTGTCTTCTTCATGGGAGCAGGGCCTTACCTGAGTTGGAAGCGGGCAGACTTGGGTGGCGTATTGCAGCGCGTGCGATTTGTTGCGCTGGCCTCCATCGTTGCCATGTTGGTCATTTGGTATCTTCAAGACGGTGGGCCACTTCTGGCACATATATCAATCCTACTTGCTGCATGGCTGTTTTTCGCCACGTTGCGCGAATGGGCGATGCGAATTCGTCTGTTCGAAATCCCTTTCGCAGATTCTATGCGGCGTGCGCGCAATCTTCCGCGTGCTTCACATGGCATGACAATTGCCCATGCTGGCCTTGCACTGGTTATGATTGGCGTCATTGGTTCCAGTGCCTGGAAATCTGAAGAGGTTGTCTTCGTCCAGCCCGGAGCTGCGATAAAGATTTCCGGATTTGAGGTTTTTTTTGAGGGTGTCGAGCGCGTTCGAGGGCCGAACTATGTCGCTGATAGAGGCTCCCTCCGCGTCAGGAAAGGTGGGCGCGAAATAACAACCCTTTTCCCAGAGCGCCGCTACTATCCAATCGCCGATAGCTCAACAACTGAAAGCGCAATCCGTTCGACCCTGGCGGGTGATCTGTATACCTCAATTGCGGCACCTGCTTCTGAAGATGTCGAGTTGAGCGGGGCTTGGACGTTGCGCATACTCTATGAACCTCTCGTCAATTTTATTTGGATTGGTTCGGCTCTTCTAGTGCTTGGCGGAGGAATGTCTCTTTCCGATAGACGTTTGCGCGTTGGAGCTCCAATACGTGCTCGCACAACGCAGACAACTGCAATCTCAGCGGAGTAACCCATGAAACGATCGCTGGCCCTGCTACCTCTCTTGATCGCACTGGTTTTCGGTGGATTTTTCTTTTGGGGATTAAACCCCGAGCGAGACCCAAATGAGATTCCGTCGATCCTAATCTCTCAACCTGCTCCAGAATTTGAGCTAGGCCCCGTTTTCGGTGCAAACACTCCGAGCTTGTCCCGCTCAAATCTGGTTGGAAACGAAACTCCCGTCGTCCTAAATGTTTTTGCGTCATGGTGTGTCCCGTGTCGAGCGGAGCATGCAGTGTTGACCGGCCTAGTAGAACGAAACGGCATCGAGCTCTTCGGTATCAACTACAAAGACAAGCCAGCGGATGCTGCAAGATGGTTGTCCGATCTTGGAAACCCCTACAGCAGGATTGGTTCGGACCTGTCGGGACGTGCTGGCATCGAATGGGGTATATCAGGCGTTCCGGAAACTTTCATTATCGGGACGGATGGCACCGTGCTCTATCGATATGTCGGCCCGATTGTTGGTGACGATGCAATCAGAAAATTCCGCGAGGCACTTGTGCAGGCGGGTGCGCTGAAAAGGGATAACATCTGATGTCGAGACTATTGGCCGCACTTCTGGCGCTGGCAATTCCAATGACCGCCATGGCGGTAGAACCCGATGAGATACTGGATGATCCCGTATTGGAAGCCCGCGCGCGCGAGGTGTCTAAGGGACTGCGCTGCGTCGTATGCCTAAACCAGGATATCGACAGCTCGAACGCGGGGGTGGCGCGTGACCTGCGCCTTTTGGTGCGCGAGCGCATCCTCGCGGGTGACAGCAATAGCGAAGCCCAGGCATTCATCCAGGCGCGATATGGCGACTATGTCTTACTGAAGCCGCCTCTAAATGCGCGGACTTACGTGTTGTGGTTTGCCCCTCCAGTGATGGTTGTTTTCTCCCTTGCCATTGGTGCCGCGACATTGCGCCGCCGTCGGCAAACCCGCGTGAGTCTCCCCCTCAACACAGACGAAGAAAAAGAAATCCAGCGGTTCATTGAAAAGCAACGATCGGGAGAAGATGCATGATATTTGTATGGATGGGTGCATTGACCGTGCTGACAGCCAGTATCGTCGTTTTGCCGCTAGCTAGGATGAAGGGCGTCGACCAGGCCGCTGAACCAGATTCAACACCGGCCGTCTTGCTCGACCAGTTAGACGAAGTACAGCGAGACCTTGATCGGAATGTGATTTCTCAAAGCGAAGCTACCGCAGCTCAAGTGGAAATTAAGCGACGTATCCTGGCAGCCGCACGTCGCGAAAGCAGCACTCCCAAAACAGAAGCGGCAAGTGGACGTGCCGGCTTAATCGTAGCGGCTCTAATCGTCCCTATTGTGGCCATCGGGTACTACACCCTCATGGGATCGCCAGAAATGTCTAGTTTAGCTTTCGCGGACCGCCAGGGCGAGCGAGCTGAACGACAGCAAATTGTTGAGCTGACAGACAAACTCTACAAACGTTTGATAACTGAATCCGATGGTGGCGCAACCGATGGCTGGATGTTGTTGGGGCAAACTTATTCTCGTATGGGCGAATTTCAAAAGGCAGCGGATGCCCTTGAAATTGTGTCTGTAAGGGATGATGCAACGTCGGCATCTTTTTCTATGCTGGCTGAAGCACTCATCAACGTTGAGAACGGCATTGTTACTCCAAAATCCGAAGCCGCCATTGATCGGGCAATTGCCTTGGATGCCACAAACCCGGCTGGCATTTTCTATAAGTCAATCGCTTTGGACCAAAGAGGCGACGAGGCAGCTGCCCATGATATGTTGCTCGCCAAATTGGAAGTCGCAGAAGGTTTCGCTGCTTGGATGGAGCCCTTCATTGAGCAAGCAAATCGCATTGGTGAAAAGCTTGGGCGCGCACCTGTCTCCCTTGTAGATTACGCACCAATGGTTAGCGGTAATTCTTTAAGTGGCGCTGGCCCCACGAAAGAGGATGTTGCCGCCGCTAGCGAGATGAGTGCAGAAGATAGAGGTGCGTTTATCCTTTCTATGGTTGACAGGCTTGCTTCCCGGCTTGAAGAAAATCCAGAGGACCTGGACGGTTGGATCAAATTGGCAAATGCTTACAAAGTTCTAGGGGACAAGCCCAAAGCGCTGTCTGCACTAGAACAGGCCTCAGGTCTTCTGGCCTCAATCGATGCGAAGGACCCACGTCACAATCTTGTCGCATCGGAGCTATCAAAATTGAGTGACAAATAGCAACGCCAGATACGCAGGAAGCAAGGGCGACAGGCATATTGGGTCTCGGTGAAGATTGTGCTGTATTTTCAACGTAATGTGAGTCAAACTTGATTGAACTACGGAGAAAATTTCAGATGAAAAAAAACTGATTTATGTAGGTGCTGCCGCGACTCTATTCCTGGCATCTTGTGAGAGCTATGAAGTAGAAAACGGCCTTGTCGGCACCCGGCCGATCAAGGAAATTCCCGAAGGGGTTCTAAAGGTCGTCGCGCCAAATCAGGACTTGAACGACGTGCGGATCGATATGTCTGACGGGTGCTATGTTTATCGACACGTTGGTCCAGTGGAAACAGTTTTCCTCCCACTAAGAGCGACGAGCGGCCAGCCCATTTGCACGAAACTACCGGACGCCGCCAACGGAGGGTGACTCCGAAATCTAGTTAAATAGATGAGATGAATGGGGTACTAGCTTCGCGCAGAAATCACATGATCAGTTGGATATAGGTAAGCGGTTGAGCCGAGTGTAACGTGATCATAAAGGTCATTGATGTGAGCCATAACCATGCGCACGCACCCAGAACTGGCACGCCCTCCAATTGAACGTGGGCTTGGAGTGCCATGGATGCGTAGATACGTGTCTCGATTGCCGACATAGAGGTAGAGGGCGCGCGATCCAAGTGGATTGGTCGGGCCACCATTCATGCCATCCGCGTGCTGTTCATAGAGGCCTGGATCCCCGTTTGATCATCGCCGCAGTAGGAGTCCAGGTTGGCCATTTGGTTTTCCGCTTAATGGTATAAGTTCCGGGTTCGTATAGATTGCCGCGTGCAATCGCAACGCCGTATCGCATCGCAAACCCATCCTCGCGGATTTGGTAGAGGTAGCGTGCTACCGCATCGACATGGATGTCGCCGGGTGTGAGGTCGGGGTTTGCCTTTACAATTTGAGGAAGGAAACGAGGGTGGAGACCCCAAGGATTCGAGGTTGCCGGATCATAGTCAATTGGCGTCACTCGTGCGTCCCACGATGCCCATTTCGATCTGTCAGAAATTGGGGCGGCGGTAACTGCGCCTGCGATTGGAGCCGAAAACAGCGCGGTTGCCGAGCCGATAAAAAAAGCGTCTGGTGAACATAGAGTTTGAATCCTCGAATCTTTGTCAATCTAACGTTGGTTTCGACATTAGGTGCGATTTTTGATCGCACCAATCACATTGGCTTGCACAATCAAAAAGCACACAAGGGGATCAAATGCACATTTATAGTGTCATTTGTTGGCCTGCCCGTCGGGCTCGGGTTCAGGTTCAGGGTTGAAAGCCTGTGCCTTCTCAAGAGCGGACAAAACGTCTTTCGCCGACAGAATTTCGGAAAGAACAATGCCGTCTGGCTCCGCCGGTCCATAGATCGCGTTGAACGGGATTCCATAGCGGTTGTTGGCTTCCAGAAAGCGTGCAATTTGTTCGTTCGGCCGAGTCCAATCCGCCTGCATTGCAGTTACGCCCTCGCGTTTGAGAGCAGACGAGACAGGGTCGCGTTCTAGAACGAGCGCCTTATTTGCCTTGCACGTTAGGCACCAGTCGGCGGTGACATCCACGAATACCACTTCCCCTCGAGAGACCCTACGCGCGATATCGCCACGATTAAAAGTCACCCAAGCTATCAACTCGTTGCCTTCTTCATTCGTTGTGGCGGGTTGGCGCTCAAGAGCTTCTGCAGCGACCATCGGCAGGACGATGAATAGCACAATGTTGAGTGCCTGTGGGGTTGCGGGCAGTGGATTGCGCACCAAAACAAAGAGAAGAGCCGTCGCAAAGGCGATAACCGCAATAGTCGCCAGCGGACCTGCGACCCCAGTTAACACCCACAAAAGCCACAAGGCGGTTCCCAAAAGCATGACGCCGAGAACCAGTTTCAGTCCCAACATCCATCGTCCGGGCTTTGGCAATACCTCCACCAGTTTTGGCGCCGCGGCAATCACGAGATATGGCAGGGCTAGTCCGAGCCCCAGGGCCGTGAATACAACCAAGATATCAATCCCGCGCCCAGCCAGCGCAAAGGCAATCGCCGTTCCCAGGAATGGAGCAGAGCAGGGCGTTGCCATCACGGCTCCGAAGAACCCGGTGGCAAAATCCGAACCATATCCGCTAGCCGATTTCGAACCGGTAAGACGCAATTGCAACGAGAGCGGAAGTGAGAACTCGAAAACACCGAAGAGGTTCGCGGAAAACACGGTCAATACGACAAACATAAGCGCCAAGAATGCAGGATTTTGGAATTGGAGTCCCCACCCGACGGCGAAACCTAATTGTTGCAACAGATACAGGATGGTGGCCAATGCCCACATGAAGACCATGACGCCGCCAGCTGCAACAAGGAAGCCTGCGCGCACAACTCTAGGCTCGCGCCCCTGCGTCTTGATGGCCGATGAGAGTTTAATCGACAGTACCGGAAGAACGCAGGGCATTACATTCAGAATTAGACCACCCAGAAAAGCAACGAGGGCAATCCAAGCCATTTGAGACGAGGTGGGCGTCAGGGCTGCAAGATGAAAAGGCGGAGCAGGGGGGAGAGATGCTACCGCGGGCGTCACAGTGAAGGCGCGTTCGAGACCATCTGTAATGGTCAGAACCGGATCATGATACTGATCCTCCAACACATTCAGGATCGGGATGCGTGCCCAGAGCCTACGGCCCCCTTCTCCAAGGCGAATGTCAGGTTTTCCTAGGGCTGTGCCGGCACCTAGTTCGGGAAAAACATCTGGGGAAAGGAAAACTGTATCGCTTTTCATCTCCAGTGTGAGGGTGGTCTTCGCTGCATCAATCGACGCCGTAGCTTCTGACACGCCGGTCTGGACACCTTCGACAGGCACCCGAGCCAAAAAGGAACTTACTTTGGCCGCGGAACGGGAGTCGATCCCAGAACCTTTTGGAATGGATAGGCTCAGATCAAATGTCTCTGGTACGCAGACTTCTGAGCAGACCAACAAGTTGACGGCCCCGGTCAGCTTTGCCGGCTCTCCGGGGTTATCAAGCGTCACCTGCAGAGGGAGGACGACCGAGCCACTATAGCCAAAATTCTCGATCCCAAACGCCGTAAACCGCTCTGGGGCGGGCCAATGCATTTCAACCTCGGAAACATTATTCGAGCCGTTCCAGTCAACTTGAGGGGGAATGCCAACTTCACCCGGCGATCGCCAGTATGTCTTCCATCCGTCCGCCAGGTCGAGTTCAAGGCCAGCGGACAGAGTTTCAGCGCCCGGCGGAACTCCATCGTGCACTGAAATGAGTGTCGCCACGACTGAAATCGATGAAAAGCTATCAGATGTCGCGGCTAGGGTCGCGTCAACCGAGAAAGGGCCTAACCCCAACAACAAGGCAAGCCCTGTTTTGCTGGCAATCGATCTCAAAGCCGCAAGCATTGAAACCTCATATCATTGAAATCAGTGACACTCATTCGTCAATCTCTGCCGATATACTCGAGACATTTGCAATTGCCATTCCCTCCCGTCCGTCTTCGCAGACAAACGTTCTAACGGGGGCCATTGTCATCGCCTGTGAAGCGGCAGCCCTCCGGCGCGCGAACAGTCTCCCCATTATGATTAAATGAACTTTGGCCCTCGAGTTCGCACTTCTTATTTGTAGATGCGCAACCGCCTAAAACCAAGGCAAACAGGGTGACGCTAATGGCCCTCGCTCCGATCAAATCCTTAGCCCCGGCGCACCTGCGGCACTTTTGATGGCGCGTCATCTACAACTTCGCGACGACTGTCTGCATTGCTTTCATTCTCATCACTATGACAACTTTTGCCCATAAATTTGTGCATGAGAAAATGGGCGCCTACGCACAGGAGTAGTGGCGCGAACGCAGCCAGATTTCCTCCGAGACCGCTCACCCCTCCTCCTGACAGAAAATAGAAACCAACCGGTAGCAGCATGATGACGCAGCAAGCCATCATGGCCATATTCATCGGGTTAAAGCTTTTCCGACCTTTACCAGATGAATTGGAATTGATTTCGTTATTCATTGCGCCTCTCCTAGGTGAGTTTCCCCCATATGCGCGGGTAAACCTAGGAAAGGTCAAGGATACATTTCGATACAAATCTCAGCCGCCGGCAAGCTTGATATAAGCTACTTTTCAAGTGAAAAACCAAACTCGAAGACATCCAAATCGAATGTGGAGAGTAAAATTGGCAGGCAAATCCAAATTTGATAGGCCCAAGTTTGACAGGCGTAGCGCATTGGTTGGTGTTGCCGCCTATCTGGCATCCCCGTCAATCTTGAGAGCGCAAGAAGCGCCAACAAACATTCAGAATTCTCCAGTTCGTCGGAATATTTCCTCATTTTCCCTGCATAATTGGCGTGATCATTTTGACCGATTGGGCAAGGGTATTTTGCTGTCCGACACAACCACACGCGTGTTGCAACACTGGACGACCGATGGCGAAATGCGAGTCTACCCGACCTCCGTCCCGCTGACGGACGAACTGACACGTCGGGGATATACCGAAGTGATCGAAAAACGAAAGAACCCGAGCTGGGCACCAACGCCTTCCATGCGGGAACGAAACCCGGAATGGCCCGCTATCGTTAAAGGTGGAGACCCCACCAACCCGCTCGGAACACGCGCTTTGTATTTGTCTTGGCAGTACTACCGAATTCACGGAACTCAGGACACTCGAAAAATCGGCCGTCGTTCGTCGAATGGCTGCATCGGCCTTTTCAATGAACAAATTGAAGAAGTCTATGAGCGCGCACCACTCGGTACCCAAGTCAAACTAATCTGACAGGCACCTATCAACTTTAAGGAAAAACAATGAGTAATTGGGGATTGTTTGTAGGCGGGGTTTTTCTTGCTGGCGTTGCTACCCTTGGCTGGCAGATTCTTCAACCGTCACCGGAGCCACAGGGGCACTCCATGGTGCCGCCTGACACAAGTAACATAGAGATTGGCGCGCCGATTGCGGATGTCCAAGTGCCCGCAGAGCTATCCGTAAATGCCAGTATCGGAATGCGTGCCTTTGACGAATATTGTGCTGCGTGCCATGGAGCGAATGCTGCAGGCCAAAACGGAGTTGCACCACCGCTTGTCCACAAGATTTATGAGCCAAGCCACCACTCTGATGAAGCGTTCCAGTCAGCCGCCAAGAACGGTGTTGGTGCTCATCACTGGGACTTTGGCAACATGCCGCCCGTATCTGGTTTGACCCGCGGGGAAGTCCAATTTATCGCAACTTATGTGCGGGAGTTGCAGCGAGAGAATGGTATCAATTGATGCTAAACTGGGTTGGCACAAGAATATCCAATTTCTTACTTGTTGCCCTCATCGGCGGCCTCGTTGCAATGACAGGGCAATCCGAGCCCATAACGGCGCATGCTGACAAATCAAATAAATACCCGCAACACACCTATTCAGGTGCCACGTTAGACAGTGGTCACGTTGAAACAAGTGATCACGCGACCCTAGAAACTGCGGATGAATACTGTCATCCCGAACTGGACTGCAACATTGTTGCAGCATTCCTCTCGGGGCCTACGCCGCCGACCCGGGCCACAGCCCGTGCCTCAAAGGTTATGGTCGTTGTAATCGAAAGCGGACACTGGACCCCATCTTCGGAGAAACCCCCACCGCGACTTATTTCTTGATCTGAACAAGAGCCTAAACCCACAAACAAGGAAAATGATCATGAAGAAGTCCACAGTTTTCGCAACCATCCTCGCAAGCACAACCGCGCTGGCCGCATTCGCCCATGGGGGTGCAACAGGCATCGTCAAGGAGCGCATGGACGCAATGTCCGCCATGGGAAAAGCTGTCAAATCGATTGCCCCGATGATGCGGGGTGAAATTGCCTATGACGCGGACGTTGTGCGGCAAGCAGCTCAGACGTTCTCAACCCATTCAGGCGAAGCTATGACGAGCCTTTTCACCGAAGGCACTGGCGGCGCGCCCTCGGAAGCCAAGGATGCGATCTGGACCAAATGGGAAGAGTTCTCGGAATTGGCCGAACGACTAGGTGTCATTTCCGAAGGAATGGTTGGTGCTGCAGATAACGGGCTGATGGCTGCCAGTGAAAGTGCTACCTCTTCGAGTACGATGATGGGCGGGGGCTCCAGCATGATGGGCGGCGGCGCAACTATGATGGGTGGCGACGCAACCATGGGCAGCGTCATGACAGCAGAGCAGATTGCCGGTATGCCCGTAGATGGGGCGTTCAACATGGTCACCCAAGTTTGCTCAGCCTGTCACACGAAGTTCCGCTTGGAAAGTCAGTAAATGCGGAAGATAGCGCGTTTAGCTTTCGCCGCGGCAGCCACCGGCGCTGTCGCGATCGGAGCCCTCGTTGCCTGGCCGATCGGTCAGGACAGCGAGCCAATTTCGTTGAGTGGTGATGTAGGGCGAGGCGCCTATCTTGCGCGCGCGAGTGGTTGCATTGCGTGTCATACCAATGTTGAGGAAAACGGTGCGGCGCTCGCGGGCGGTCTAAAGATGGATACCGCATTCGGCACCCTCTATTCACCCAATCTGACAACGGATCCGGAGCATGGGATTAGCGCTTGGACAATTGACGAATTTGCGCGCGCTGTTCGCCAGGGCGTGTCGCCTGAAGGTGAACCCTACTATCCTGCCTTCCCCTATCCCTTCTATGGGAGCTTCACGGATCAGGACATCGCCGACCTGTGGGCCGCATTCCAAACCGTGCCCGCTGTGAATGAACCGTCCAAGGATCAGGAGATGGCCTTTCCGTTCAACCAACGTTGGGGTTTGAAGCTGTGGCGGGCGGCTTTCCTTTCTTCTCCTGCCACAGAACCGGTCGATGGCCACGATGATGTTTGGAACCGGGGGCGGGAGCTTGTGGAGGGAGCGACACATTGTGCAGCTTGTCACACCGCACGGAATTTTGCGGGTGCCCGACAATCCGACAGCCAGCACTTCAAAGGCAGTAGTTCCTTACCCGGTGGAGGCAAGGCTCCGGCAATCGACTATGAAACCCTGAAAATGCGCGGATGGACCGTTAACGGTCTGGCATATGCGCTACGCACAGGCATCAAGCCTGACGGAGACGCCTTCGGCGGCTCGATGGGAGAAGTGGTCATGTATGGCACCGGATACCTGACGGATGAGGACCGAAAAGCAATGGCGACTTATCTAATGGACGATCACACTGGTGGATAGAAACATGGTCGGGAAGGGTGCCTTGGTGCCCTTCCCGCATAAGGAAATGGTATGAAACAAACTCGTCGCGCCTTTTTAGGCTTCAGTGCATCCTTGGGCTTAGGGGCGCTGATACCAACCGCAATGCGTGCTGCAACCAATCGGCCAATTGAACTGATCGCACGACCCACAGGTGTTCAGCTTGCACCATCGGAGTACCCTAAAACGCAAATCTGGGGCTATGATGGGCAAATGCCGGGCACGCAAATTCGTGCAAAGCAGGGAGAACGCGTGACGCGGCGTTTTGTCAACGAGCTCCCGCAGGCTAGTTCAGTCCATTGGCATGGACTTCGGATCGACAACGCGATGGATGGTGTCGCAGGTCTAACCCAAGATGCTGTCCCGTCGGGAGAAGCCTTCGACTATGATTTTACAGTGCGGGACGCTGGCACATATTGGTATCATGCGCACAATAGATCCATGGAACAGGTTGCACGCGGGCTCTACGGAGCTTGATCGTCGATGAAGCCGAGCCGATTGATGTGGATCGTGATGAAGTGTTGATCCTCGATGATTGGCTGCTAAATCCCGAAACGGCACAATTGGATCCTGACTTCGATTCCCCACATGACAAAAGTCACGCAGGGCGCCGTGGGAATTATATTGCAACAAACGGTGCTGCGGTTGCCGAGTTCCCTGCGAAGCAGAATGAGCGTCTTAGATTGCGCCTAATTAATGCCGCCAACGCGCGAATTTTTGAGCTTGCCCTTTCCGGTATGGACGGCTGGATCATGGCCTACGACGGTATGCCGTTAGACGAGCCTGAAAAAGTGAGCGGCGCGTTTCTTTTGGCGCCGGGTCAACGAATTGATCTGTTTGTCGATGTGACGGCGGCACCTGATGAAACGGCCCACCTGGTACGCATTGATAACGGGGAAGGCTTCTCGCAAGCTTCATTCCCGATAAAAGAAGCGACCGCAAAAAATGGCCTAAGAGATACACCGGCCCCGTTACCTGTCAATCCAAACATGGACGTCCCGGGCGTGGAAGACGCGCGCCAGTTCTCGCTGAACATGGAAGGCGGTGCCATGGGGAGCTTGCAGACCGCGACGCTCAACGGCGAAAACATGAGCTTTCGCGAACTGGTAGCAGAAGACCAGTTCTGGGCGTTCAATGGAACCGTCGGCATGACCGATGTACCACTTGCGCAGCTTTCCTCCGGTGAAACAGCGCGCGTTTCCATCAAAAACAACACCGCCTTCCCCCACGCAATGCACCTACATGGAATGCATTTTCGTGAAATTCTCGACGACAATAAGCTTGGTCCCCTCAGGGATACCCTTTTGATTTTCGGAGACGAAACTCGCGAAATCGCTTTTGTCGCGGACAATCCAGGTAAATGGATTTTCCATTGTCACATGCTGGCACATACTGCGTCAGGCATGGCGACATGGATCGATGTAACGTGATCAAGTAAAATATCAGGAGCCTAATCTATGAAACTAATAAATGGGGCATTCGCTCTTTTTGCCTTTACCGCCACGCCATTGGCGGTTGTGGCCGATGGCCTAGACGAAGACAGAATTAAGGAAATCGTCCTAGAAACGATTAGAGAAAACCCTGGAATAGTCATGGAAGCCGTCGCTATCCTGGAGCAACAGCAGGCTGAGGCCACGGATCTAGCCCGCGCTAACGTTCTGAGCAACAAACGTGATCTGCTAGAACAGGATGAAAACGCACCTGTTCTAGGCAATCCGGACGGCGATGTAACAGTTGTCGAATTTTTCGATTACAACTGCCCCTATTGTCGTCAGGCAATGGATGAGGTGAAAGGCTCCTGGATGCCGATGCCAACGTGCGATTAGTATATCGTGAGTGGCCAATCCTTGGCGAAGGATCCGTATTTGCCGCTAGAGCTGCGCTGGCGGCCCGTAACCAAGGCCTATATGAAGAATTTCACTGGGCGCTGATGGGAATGAAGGGCCGAGCCGAAGAAAGTAGTGTCTTGCGTGTCGCGGCTGACATTGGATTAGACATTGAACAGCTACGAAAAGACATGGATTCACCGGAAATTGACGAACACCTGTCAACTTCGATGGACCTAACGCGGTCCTTAGGGTTCAATGGAACGCCATCATTTGTGATCGGAGACAATCTGCTACCAGGCTTCGTTGAACAAAGCGTTCTGGAAGAATCGGTTGAGTCTGTTCGGAAAGACGCAAAGTGATTTTGGTGCGCCGCTTGACAGCGGCCGCCGCCCTTTCTGTATTTTCGTTGAGCTCCGCGAGTGCCGGGTCTTTGCCTTTTGACGAGAACTGGAAAGAGCAAGGCTTTCTTCGCCCTTGGTCCAACGACTACATTTTCCAAGAGGATAAGCTGGACGTTGTCTCGGATGGCACGGTATCGCTTGTCTGGCGGGCGGTTGATCAATCAATGGCTGATGCTGACAGCGCGCGATGCTCTGGGAAACTCGCCAAGGTGTAGAAGCCACTGATCTCACGCAAAAAGGTGGCGACGACCGCAATCTGGCAATCTATTTCGTCTTTGTTGATGCCAAGACGGCAGAAAACTTGACACGCAACACTGCCCGCCGGCTTTTACGCAACGAGAATACGCGAGCACTGGTATATGTTTGGGGCGGAAAACACAGTCCAGGCAGCTTCCTGGCAAGCCCCTACCATCCGCGGTTGATAACACGCGTTTTGCGCGAAAGTGGCACCGGCCGGTACCGTGAGGACGTCGATCTGGCGTTGGATTTTCGAAGAGCCTTTGGAGACGCCAAAGATGTTCTTGTTGGGATCGGAATTTCTGCGGACAGTGACGATACAAATGGGCTGATACATGCATCAATTGAAAACTTCGAATTGGTGTCGGCACAGTGATCCATTTCTATCTGCGCATTTCTGTCCAGTCTTTGAGCATTCATCGTGGGAGGTGAATTGATGTCCAAAACCAAACTGTTGGTCGTCGCTGCCGCGGTTCTTCTAAGCATCGCAGCCGCCGCAACCTTTTTCCGTACAAGTCAGGCAGAAGTCCCGCCGCCCAAGCAGCCGATTGCCTCGGATGTTGAAAATGGTGCGCTGCTATACGCTGATAACTGCGCCTACTGTCATGGCGCAAACCTAGAAGGCGAGCCCGATTGGCGCAGCCCGAAAGAAGACGGCACTCTACCGGCACCGCCACATGATCAGTTTGGTCATACATGGCACCATGGGGATACCTTGCTGTTCAACTATACCAAGTGGGGCGGTCAAGCGGCGCTGGAGGCAACCGGTGTAGAGGGCTTCGTCAGCGGCATGCCGGGATTTGGCGACCAATTGGATGATCAGGAAATCTGGAACATTCTTGCCTTTATAAAATCAACATGGCCCGACCGTGCAAGAAAAACTCAGGCAGATCGCACCCGTGGTGAACAGCTCCAAGGCGAATAACAATGCTCAAATTGAGGTCAATCAGATCGAAGGCGTCGGGCTCTGATAATATCGAGCTCTAGTCAAAAATACGTAGCATGTTCACGAAAGGAAACGACATGACAACCTACACAACAAGCCGTCGCTCATTTGTTCTGGGCATTGGGGTGGCGGGGCTCAGCATGAGTTTTCCTGCCTACGCGGCGTCTCAACCCTTAGTGCAAGTTGTCAAGGATCCGACTTGTGGCTGCTGCGGCTCATGGATCGCTATCATGTCGGACGAGGGGTTCGAAATGGAAGTCCAGGACGCTCCCTATGAAGAGTTGGTGCGCTTGAAAACTCAAAGCGGGATCTCCGAAGAGATGGCCTCGTGCCACACAGCGCATGTGGATGGCTATGTGATTGAAGGCCATGTGCCGCCCGCAGATATCCGACGCTTGTTGAATGAACGGCCTGACGCAATCGGTCTTTCGGTGCCCGGTATGCCTTGGGGCGCGCCTGGAATGGGGCCGGACAGTGAAAGGGATGCCTATTCGGTGTTTTTGATACGAAAAGACGGCGCGACTGAAGTGTTCACACACTACAAAGCGGCCTAACAGTCTTCATTCATTAGAGGATTTTGCGGGCGGGAAATACTCCGCCCGCGTATGAGAATAACCCATTCATTAAGCAATTTTATGGCACCCCGTTAGCCCCCTTGTAGCACCTAAGCTTGACAGCACTTAAACCCTGACGTCGAAACAGATCGATTTGTTTAGGTGTGAATGGCCGGGACTGTGGCTATGATTTCTCGTGGCCAGAATTTTCAAAAACCAAACGAGTTTGAAACTATTCGCTTTTGAGGCGGGGCAGACAGCAACGGCATTCTTGTCATGCGCGACGACAAGCCGAATGGCTCTCATGGTTAGCTTTCAATTGTGTTGGGATACCCCTCTTTGTCCAAGAGGGCAGACAGATCTGCTTCACTTAAGCGACTTGAAACCTCGACGGTGCGCGCCTTGAGATCAAAGGACAGAGAAGCGGCCGCGTCCAAAGCGCCGACGGCCTTTTCAATTGCGTTCATGCAGTGGCCGCAGGTCATGTCAGGGACGTTGAATTTGCTCATGATAAACTCCAATTTTCGTTTAGCAAGTGCACAAATGGGGGTTCCTGTAGGGGTAAGGTCAAGAGAAAAAGCGCATGAAATTCACTTCTTGACCTTACCCTACAGGAACCTTCAGGTGTAAGCGACGCCGAGAATCGTGGAGAATAGAAAATGTCGGAATTTACCAAGGTAGCTTTGTCGGTCGAGGGTATGACCTGCGCATCTTGCGTCGGGAGAGTCGAGAAAGCTCTGAGGGCGGAACCCGGTGTACTTGAGGCGTCCGTCAACCTAGCAAATGAGACCGCCCGTGTCAGTTATTCGGCTCCCGCCGATTTAAAAGGGCTCGTCGAGAAGCTAAGCGATGCGGGCTATCCGGCCTCCACCCCCGTGGTCACTCTCAACGTCGAAGGTATGACCTGCGCTAGTTGTGTCGGGCGTGTCGAGCGCAAGCTCAAGGCCAGCGATGGCGTCATTGATGCTCAAGTAAATCTGGCTACCGAAACAGCAACAGTGCGGTATGTGGCGGGGGCTGTATCACCAGCGGACCTGGCCATGATTTCAACTGAGCTAGGATATCCTGCGAAGGTGAACGCAGGGGAAGATCTCGACAAACAGGCGCGAAAAGCCGAAGAAATCAAACGCTTGGGGCAGCTTACGCTGCTTGCCGCGGTTCTGGCCCCTGCCGGTGTTTGCGATCGAAATGGGGGGGCACTTGTTCCCGCCTGTGCACATGTGGATCGAACAGACCATTGGTCAGCAATCCAGCAGGCTCATTCAGTTTATTTTAACCACTGGCGTCTTGTTCGGGCCAGGGCTGCGTTTCTACACCAAAGGCTTCCCTCAGCTTTTTAAAGGAACGCCGGACATGAATTCACTGGTCGCACTTGGCACGTCAGCTGCATATGGATTTTCGCTGGTGTCGACCTTTACGCCCAATCTACTCCCTGAAGGAACCGTTAATGTCTATTACGAAGCTGCGGCGGTCATCGTTGTGCTCATCCTTCTTGGCCGCTTTCTCGAAGCCCGCGCAAAGGGACGCACGGGCGAAGCGATTAGAAAACTGGTGGGGCTACAGGCAAAAGTTGCGCGTGTCGAACGAAATGGCAAAGTCGTTGAACTGCCCGTCGAAGAGCTCACAGTCGGAGACATAATTCACGCGCGACCAGGTGAAAAAATTGCCGTCGACGGCGAAGTTGTCAGCGGTGCCTCCTATGTTGACGAAAGCATGATCACCGGGGAACCAATCCCCGTCGAGAAAGCCGAGGGAGCGGATTTGGTCGGGGCAACGGTTAATGGCACCGGTGCGTTGGTTTATCGGGCGACCAAAATTGGCGCCGATACGATGCTCGCGCAAATAATACAGATGGTTGAACAGGCCCAGGGAGCCAAACTGCCGATTCAGGGGCTAGTCGATCGCATCACAAGCTGGTTCGTGCCCGTTGTCATGGCGATAGCGGCCGTGACGGTAGCTACATGGCTGTTTTTTTGGCCCCGATCCTGCCCTGAGCTTTGCATTGGTTGCGGGCGTAGCTGTCTTGATTATTGCGTGCCCTTGCGCAATGGGCTTGGCGACACCCACGTCGATCATGGTTGGGACTGGGCGCGCGGCGGAAATGGGTATCCTGTTTCGCAAGGGGGATGCGCTTCAGATGCTGCAAGAGGCGAAGGTCGTTGCGCTGGATAAAACGGGCACATTGACGGAAGGTCGGCCCGAGTTAACGGATCTCATTGCAGCCGAAGGCTTCGAAAGCGATGAGGTTTTGCGCCTTGTAGCCGCCGTTGAATCCCAATCTGAACACCCGATTGCCGAAGCGATTATCCGCGCCGCCGAAAACAAGGGCCTCGACATCCCAGTCGTCGAGACGTTCATGTCGATCACAGGTTATGGTGTCGAAGCTACTGTCGATAAAAGGCGCATCCTTGTTGGTGCGGATCGTTTCATGCTGCGTGAAGGCGTCGAGCTAGGCAATCTTGCCCACAGTGGCGACGCTCTTGGACGCAAAGGTCGTACACCTATCTATGCGGCAATCGACGGACAGATTGCGGCGGTTATTGCCGTGTCTGATCCGATCAAAGCCACGACACCTGCCACGATCACTGCGCTACATGCGCTCGGTTTGCACGTGGCCATGATTACTGGCGACAATCAGGGCACGGCCGATGCCATTGCCGCCGAGTTGGGTATTGATATTGTCGTTGCCGAAGTCCTGCCTGAGGGCAAGGTTGCGGCTCTGGAAGAACTGCGTACTCAGGGCAAATTGGCGTTTGTCGGCGACGGTATCAACGATGCGCCAGCCTTGGCCACAGCGGATGTGGGCATTGCGATCGGCACAGGCACGGATGTAGCGATCGAGGCAGCCGACGTTGTGTTGATGTCGGGTGACTTGAGCGGCGTGGTCAACGCTTTCGACGTCTCGGCTCGCACCATGCGCAACATTCGCCAGAACCTATTCTGGGCTTTCAGTTACAACACATTGTTGATCCCAGTCGCTGCAGGCATTCTTTACCCTGCGTTCGGATTGTTGTTGTCGCCCGTGCTGGCGGCAGGAGCCATGGCGCTGTCCAGCGTCTTTGTTTTGACGAACGCTCTGCGCCTGCGTTGGGTGAAACCTGTTATGCAGGCCCGAGCGGGAAATTTGCAGCCGGGCCAAGCAGAATTGAAGCCAGAGTTTGCCGAGTTGGCGGGAGAGTGACATGAATTTGAACATCGGAGAAGTTTCAAAACGCACTGGCCTTCGGGCCAAAACCATCCGCTATTACGAGGATATCGGGTTGGTAACTCCCTTGAGGGACACAAACGACTATCGCGTGTTCCGAGAGAATGACTTTCACAAACTGATATTTCTCAGCCGCGCGCGCGGCCTCGGGTTCACCATCGACGATTGCCGTGCCCTGTTGACGCTATACGAGGACGAGACGCGTGCAAGTGCAGAAGTAAAGCAAATTGCTGACAGGCACTTGGAAGAGATCGAAGCCAAGATCGTCGATCTAAGAGCTATGCATGCAGCGTTGTTGCATTTGGCCAAAGAATGCTCCGGAGACCATCGCCCGGACTGCCCAATTTTGAAAGGCTTGAGCAAACATCACACTGAGTAAATGTGTAAAATTTCGGCAAGAGATCCTCATTCAAATCAAAGATCACCGAAGCATCAACTTCAATACTTGGAGGTACTACAAGCATGTCGAATAACCGAGAATTCCTAAATCAAATCGCCTTACATATTGAAACCTGTCAAACTTCGTTGGAAAGGCTCAAGGATACTTGTTGTATGTCAGCGCGCAGTGTTCGGATGACCGCGCTCGAGGAAACGGTTTCTCAGCTTGGCGAGTTCGACGAGGGACCAGATGCGGTTAGTCTCGAGTATCTGGACGAAGCTAGGCGCCTCATTGAACGGATAGGTGCAGCGCTAGGCGAACTCTACGCGACTTGCTGCACGCCAAAACGAGAGAAGCTATACGTAGAAATGTTCAAGGCGCTTGGCCAAATTCATCTAAGTATTTGGAAATATCAACGAGCCCATCAGTAACTTTCTAGGAGAGGGACAATTCACGAGCACCTCCTTCGCGGCGTGCAATAACATAGGGACCGAACTCCAGAGCAATGCTTGTGTGGGATTCGGTCAGACCAAGATAGGCGCATGCCTTCGATTACCAAAACGCGTTTCACCAAATGACGGGTTCATAAAGGCAATCCCTCATTAAAATTGGGGGATTGCCTTTCTTCAAGGACGACGTTCTCCAAGCATAAGCGCTTCGTTGTTGTTCTTATCGTCCACTCTTTAGTGGCTAGGAAGAGCGATATGCGCTCGCTCCATAACTAACACTGTTTGGTCCCATCGGCGATAACGACAGACATCAGTGACGGCAGATCTCGCGTTATGCTATTCATTCTCAGGAGCAGAATTGGTTGGAATTAGGTGGGTTTTTTGAGGAGGCCTAGCTGCGAATGCACGATGAAGATTTTTCAGCGATCATGGTGCTGGATCCGTTACACAGACAGGCCTTGAAGAGAGCCTATGAAATTCTTGGTCCAGCAAACATGCTTCATGCGGACTCGATGTTTGATGGCGAGGAGAGTGCCGACAGAGTTCTTCTGAACTGCTTTAACCCTGCCAGAGCCGCAGCTGATGCGATGCTAACTGGAGGCGGTATTGTGTCCGTTGTCGACTCAAACTTCGTTTCAGGCTGCGCCGTATTTTGGAGACCGAGCAGGGCGCTTCGCTTACCAAAGAAAACAAAGAGATTGTTTCATTTCTCATACTTTCCGCCATGTGCGATGGTGCGATAACTCCTGGCATGGCTTTTCACGAAATGCTGGGGTAATTCAGGTCATACAAGGCACCTGACCGAGTCGTTTAACGCGTTTGAATATCTCTGTACTGAAGTTGATTTGGATTTGCTTTGTTCCACGCTCCTCCAGGATACGATGCCTTCCTGGAAGGGGGATGCGAGGCTGACTCAAGAAATTCCACCGGCCATGAAGCGAAAGATTCATCAGGTCACTGGGGGGCAAAGATATAAATCAGAACTGTTTTCAGCCATAATTGCAGCTACGGTCGAAATCAAACACTCCCCCACAATGGACAGCAATGCAAAGTTCCGCCGTTTTGTAGAGGCGGTCCACGCATCCGGTGCATTTGGCTTGGGTTCTCTTCGGTACTTTGCACTTTATTTTTCAGAGATGTCGTCGAAACTTGGTGTGGCTAGGCAGAAAATGTTGAAACAGGTACACTCAGGCGAACCAGATAAAGTCAGAAGAGGTGTCCTAAATGCTGCGTCTGATTGCTATTTCGCTTCAGAATACGGGTCATCCATGAATTCGTTCAGTGAACGTGGTTCGCCTCGAGTCTTTGTTACCTCAGACT
>LLEL01000002.1_pt1 | contig 25678 bp, 34 predicted proteins | sample 595891 | NCBI WGS metagenome assembly LLEL01 (sample SAMN02919312, study PRJNA255460) | bioreactor metagenome | biome: chemostat; feature: culture 2012_10.1; material: sediment; isolation source: day35 10degC chemostat 2012 inoculated with Wadden Sea sediment taken from... | place: Germany: Bremen ...
AACATGGGAAGTGGCAGTGGTGGAGGTCCGCTCAAAATTGGCGGGATATCGGGTCAGGGTGGCGGGCGCATTCTGCCGGGGACGGGCGGCAGTGTTGGGGAACTGATCCTCAACGCCACTCGGATTGACGTCACGGCCAACGTGGCGCTAGGTCAGCCGGATTATCGACCGGCCCCACCCTATGGGTCCACATTTGATACATACTTTGCAGCGCCGGGTGGCGGGCCCGGACAACCCCGGCAAGGGCGATGCCTTTGCGGTTTATACATTTGTGAATGCCAATGACGGCACGACATCTCCGGTGACATCAACTTCTGGTGGCGGTGGGGGATGGGGCGCCGCAGGTGGGTCTGGAACGCAAACAATTGATTTTGCCACCCAGAAAGGCGGCAATCTCGCGCTGCCGGTGGAAAGGCCATCAAAACAAACGGCCATGCGGTGACCTGGCTGGGTGGCTCAAATCGCGCATACGGAGCAATCGGATGAAAACTTCCCTACAATTCTTCAAAGACATGGGCGTTTGTGACGGTGCCTACGCTGTGCTGGAACGCGTGTTTGGGCAGGCCGGCGTTACCAAGTTTGACTATGCCCAGGGGTACGAACTCATGCTGGGGCATGATTGACCAGCTGGAGGTCGACGCCGCCCCAAAGCGGTGCACCCGGCCATGACACCGCCCAGGGCTGGCTGCAGTGGTGCTATGAGCTGCGCTACCGTCCTGAAGCAATCATGTATTTTGGCGATCAGATCGAAGAAGACCTATTCCGCACGGCAGACGGGCATTTGCATGAAACGCTGGACGCAGCGCGCAATCATGATCGGCGCCGCTACGCCGAATTGCGCAAGGACCATGCCGCGGCGCGCGTGATCAACGGGGTGCGGTTTGGCGAGGGCGGTGCTGAGACCTGGGAGGTAGTGGATCCAGCACAGGGTGAGCTCGCGGGCTTTGACGCCTTTGTCTGGCATGACAGTACCACCGGGCTGAACCATCGCACCGACAGCGCGGCTGAGGCTGTCACGTTCAACGCCGCGCAGGCGAAAACCCTGGAAGCGATTGCTGCCGCAGAGCGGGCAGCGCGGATCGAGCGCAGGATTACAGACGAAAGTGGGGTATTCTCTGTTTGGGTGCCAATCGAGGAAGGGTGATTGGGTGTCCTACCCGCTGGACACTCAATACGTCTACAGTGCTACATGATAAGATCAGCCATTGCGGGCGCCCGCACAAACCCGACGGCCATGTCCTATACGATCTTACCCGCCACATGAGCATCTACGTCGCGCCCTAACCCGAAGGCGAAGTTGAATGTCACCGACATCCCATCAAGCGGGTCCGTTTCAGGACTGCGCGCAAAATAGCCTGAAACAGCGCTCTGGATTTCCGCATTAAGCTCATCAAGCTTTTCTTGGGATATTTTGAAGTCATCCTGCGTCAGCGCCATGCCAGTTTCCGTTTCATATTTGTTGCAGCTGTAAAGCGGCATTTGATGAGGGCGTTTCCAATGCACGGAAAGGCGCGCTCACTCGATCTTCTTCAAAATCTGCCGCTTTTCCAGTCACCTGCTTACCCTCCCCAGCCAATCAAAACAGCAAGAACCCCCAGAAAGGCGAGCGCCAGCAACGCTGACAGGTTGAGGAACAAGCGGCTGGTGAGGATGCGGAACACAAGCACAAGCAGCCCGATTGCAACCATGCCAGCTACGATGAGAAAGAGCAGTCCTACGGCAGTCTCCGACACCCAGTGCTCCTTCAATCCACGACCGGATAATAAGGCGCACCCCAATCTTCGTCCGGGTTGGACATCATCGTGTCGACAAAAACTGGTAGAAGGCTCAGCAGTAGCTCCGCACCTTCACGCACCTGCTTGCGGTTAACTTGGCTGTTCCAGGTTGCACCACCATGCACAAGCTGGTTGCGTAGCACGTAGAGCCTGTCGAAGAGGATGCTCAGCAGCTTCGCAGTTTCCTGTCCTTCAATCGCATAGCGTGCGGCCTTCTTGGCATTTTCAAAGCGTAGTTCCCAATTGTCATACTGGGCATCGCCATTGTGAAACTTCCAAAACGGGCTGAAGATGTATTTGTTGTCCAGTAGCTCGGCCACCACACCTTCGAACTGATACCAAACCTCATGAGCAATGCGCCCCTTGGGATCGCATCTGACAAGGCAATCGAAAAAGTTTTGAAAGTCTGTACGCGCGAATGACCCGGGGTCGTCTCCCATGTCTTTGGCGTAAGCCGCGTTAAAGGCAATCCAGCTGAAGATGAATGCAGCATCAGGATCATCGTCGATCAATGCGGCCGCCGGCGATCCAACTGATGGGCCGATGCGTGCGCAAGTTCAGCTCTGGAGAATTCTGCTCGCGCAACTGACGATGCTTGTCCCGCAAATAATCAAATTCGTCTGATACCTCAGCCATCGTCGTTACGCTCCCAATCTACGCGCTATCGCATCGCCAAGACGCGACGTGATCAGCCCCCAGACGGCACCGCCCCCTGTGTCCGCGCCACCGTCACCCCAGCGTTCACTTCTCATGATGTAATGGATGATCCTGCGCAGGTCACGCAGGCAGAGTGAATCGACAACTCCGAGATCGCCCTCGAGCCGTCGCATGAACTCCTGCACCGGCGTTTTTTTCTCGGTCCCCCATGTCCTCTCCGCCATCGCGGCACACAAATCCACAGGAATAGGCGGCATCAATGAAGGCAGACCATTCGGCCCATTCGATTGGTTTAGCACGCTGGTCGCGCGAAGCTGTGCGATACCGGGTCAGTAAATCGCGCAAGCGCTCGGCCACAAACCGCACTTGCTGGATGGTCAGCTTTTCCTCGAGGCTGAATAGAGCTTCGCGAATATCCGGATCATTTTGCAGCGCTGGCATCTTCAGACAGGCTCCTCGTTCGTGGCGCGGGCTTCTAGCCTTGCCATAAATGCTTCGATTTCTTCGATCATGGAAGGATCCTGCTCTGGCGCCGCTCGCATCTCCAGGAGCGCCTCGCGGGCCTTCTGGAGGGTCATCCACTCAACCTCTGTGTCCTCAGGCGCGTTCCATCGCTCGCGGCGCCATGCGATATACCGGCGACGCTCATTGTCTGACAGCTGGTTGGGCGCGTAAAAGGCGACCAGCCGGGAACCAAGCTGCCGCAACCGGGCATCTTCGAATGTCGCCACGATTTCTTGCCGGCGTGGCCAATCCACCCCCTGAAACTCCTTCAGCCGACCCTTGTCGTTCCAGCCATAGAAGCCGTTGAAAATCTGCCGCTCTACATGCTGCGGCGCCGTGTCGGGGGAGGACGGATAGCGCGCGGCCATCGCCGCAATCAGCCGCTGACGCAACTCGGGGGCCTCTGCCAGTAGCTGGGCACGCCGCCGCTGATCATCCGTCACAGTCGCGGGCGGCAAGAGCATCGGCACCTTGTTAATCGAGATCGAACGTACGGGACGAGGCTCAGCGTCCATGGCCGCCATCAAATCTGCTTCAGACGCCGCGATCAACTCTTGCGGGTCGATCGCATCGAGATCGAAGATATAGGCCTGATTCTGGTTCTTGGCTGCATAACCGCAGAGGCACCCCATGATCGCCTTCGGAGGACCACCCCCAAACCGTCCAACCAGTTCGAGAGGCTCAAACCGCTCCAGCTGCGCCTTAACATGCGACTTATCGCGGTTGGCCATGAGTTGTTGCCAGAAATCTGGTGCGCGTTCGGCTATCAGCCGCGCAAGGTGGATCGTTGCCTCCACATCCCCCAAGGCGTCATGGGCGTTGTGCCCCTCAAAGCCATTTTCAGGCGCAAGGCGATCGAGCTTGAAACGCACACGGCCGGCTTCATCGACGGGCCAGTTCAGCAGATCGGGGTGACGCTGAAACACCGCAAAAACGGCCGTCATGATATCAAAGCGCGTATTGCCGTTGAATTGCGTCGCAAAAATCTCGGGCTGAAGGTTTTGGTAGAACATCTGCCGCAGCATCTCTTCATCAAAGCGGATACTGTTGAACCCGGTCCAGATCGCAGGCGACCAACGCGCCACAAGCGCCGTTAGATCTTGAGCAAACTCGAATAGGCTCGGCAACTCGGGATCAACCAGCTGATGTGGTCGCACTCCCGTGACCGCCAAAGCCTGCGGCGATGGGATGACATGTGGCGCCAAGCGGCAACGCAGATTAACACGCTCAATCTCCTGAAATTTCGCATCCGTAAGTATAGCCGCAAATTGCAGGGGATGGTCAAAGGCAGGCGATGTGCCAGTTGTTTCAAGATCAAAAAAATGCGAATTTCATACCACGTTGTAAGCTGAAGATGCAGAAGCGTCACCAATAAATTGACACATCACAGCGCCACACGTCCACATATGTCGTAACACTGTATTATCTATCAACCTCAGTACGGAGGCTGCATGACAAACAAATATGAACAATTCTACCTGACCACCCTAGCGCATCGACTGGCATCCAAATTTTCGGCAAAAAGTGTGGTGGCGACCGAGCTTTCAAACTGGACTGAGGACCAAGATCTTGGATTTGATTGGGATCCCGATATCGATCACTTCAAAAAGAAGGGCATACCTTCCGAGGTTTGGGCAGAGCTTCAACAGAAACTTTCTCAACAGCAGCACGTAGCCGGTCAGCCTAAAGCTGACTTGTTGGCCCGCAACATTCACGCGCTTGCAAGCCACATGGATTTGAACATGCCAGAAGCATCCATTCTGGAGCTTGCCATACGTGCGGCACGCGGCGGACCCGTCAGAACACTTTGTAACTCTCTGACCGACGACGCACGCCTCTCAATCGAAGAAACGGTTTTGGCGCTCACCGCGCTTGAGCCCGCCCAAGTGCGTCCAGCTCTATCGCACTCCGGAAAGCTACTCATGTCTGGACTTGTCCAGTTTGAAAGAGGCAACGTCACTGGTCTCGGCATTGTTCCTTTGAACCGCGTGGTTGAAGCCGTTGATCCGCCGTCACGTGGGCTTGGGGATATTCTCAACAAACTTTTTGATTCTGTGTCAGCTCCCGCCGTCTCTTGGAACGATTTTGAACATCTCGGCGCTGGGCGCGATTTTGCATTCCGACTGTTAAAGGGGGCAGTAGCGCGCAGAGAACCTGGAGTAAATATCCTGCTTCATGGCGCCCCAGGCACTGGCAAGACCGAATTCTGCAAGGTTCTCGCTGACCAAGTGAGCGCCAGCCTTCACGCCGTTGGCGAAGCGGATGATGATGGCGATGAGCCTTCACGCTTTGAACGTCTGCAACAATTGCGCCTCGGCCAGAGACTTTTAGCGCATCAGGGTAAAAGCATCGTTCTCTTTGATGAAATGGAAGATTTATTCACCGGAATGGACGGGGGCCTATTCGGCGGGGCGTTACGACGCACCGGCTCAAAAGTGCATATTAACCGGCTTTTAGAAAGCAACCCGGTGCCCACTCTGTGGACCACAAACAATATCAGCGATTGCGACCCTGCTTTTTTAAGACGTATTTCCTTCACACTGGAACTAAGGACTCCACCCATTTCAGTACGCAGCCAGATTTGGAGCAAGCGAGCTGAACACCATCAGGTCCCGCTGCCCCAACACCTATGCCTAGAATTGGCACAGAGCATGGATGACGCGCCCGCCCTAGCAGATAGCGCAATTCGGGCTGCACAGATCGCCGGAGGAGGAGCGCAAGACGTTAAACTGGCCGCCGGAGCACTTTCCCGCGCGATCCGCGGTGGCCACACGCCCATAACAGCCCAGAAGAACAGTAGTTTTGAACCTGGTTTGGCCAATGCGGACCAGGATCTTGCTATGATTACTGAACGCTTTGTCGCCTGCGGCCCAGCCAATACCGGCGGGCTATGTTTAAGCGGCCCCCCTGGCACCGGCAAAAGCGCATTCGCACGTTATCTTGCCGAAAACATGCAGATGCCCGTATTGGAACGGCGCGCATCAGACCTGCTTGACCGTTATGTCGGAGGCAGTGAACGCAATATCGCCGATGCATTCGCAGAGGCGCGCGATACCACTGCTTTTTTTAGTCTTTGATGAGGCCGACTCACTTTTAGGCGCGCGCGACAGCGCAACGCATCGCTGGGAAATCTCCCAAGTCAATGAAATGCTGACTTGGATGGAGAGCCATCCCCTGCCCTTCGCTTGTACCACCAACCTAATCGAACAACTAGATCCTGCAACTGCCCGGCGCTTCAGCCTAAAGATTGGCTTTTTGCCGCTGAGCGTCCAGCAGCGTGAAGCGTGCTTTCGTCGCTTCTTCAAGTCCGAACCGCCCTTGGGGCTTTGGGCCCTCGACCAACTAACACCAGGGGACTTCGCTGTGGCCGCCAAGCGATCAAAATTTCTGGAGATCAGTGATCCAGATGCAATCCTCATCGAACTGCGTCGCGAGCAAGCCGCCAAACCAAACACTGGAACCCCGATCGGGTTTCGTGCAGCAAGCTGATGGATAGGTTTCTTTCGATGCGGCGTAAGCAGTCATCGGCCCAGCTCCGCTTGAAGCCATGACGCGTTTCGGTCACTATGCGGGAAATGGAGGCACGGCAATGCGTTATGGCCGATTGGCAGATCTGGTAAAGCTGGCCATGCAGATGCAGGGACGGGCGGATGGTCTGTCGCTCGACGACATCGGTCAGACCTTTGAAGTATCGCGCAGGACCGCAGAGCGGATGCGCGATGCGATCCGCGACGCCTTTCCACAAACCGAAGAGCTTGTTGAGCCTGGAGGGCGGAAGCGATGGCGCCTGCCGCCAGGCACTGCAGGCCGACTTGCCGACCCGAATGTCGAAGATATAGCAGCCCTTCATCGCGGTGCCGAACTCGCGCGCCAGTCCGGCGACTTGATCACGGCGGATCACCTGGACACGCTCTCAGATCGGCTGCGTGCTCGCCTAACCGGCCCAAAGCGCGCCCGGCTGGAACCTGACATCGCCGCCCTTCTTGAGGCAGATGGAGTTGCCCTGCGCCCAGGCCCACGAGAGCAGATTCCGGAAGAAACCCTGAACACGCTGCGCGAAGCGATCCTTTCCGGAGTTTGGATCGATGTCGACCACAGAGCGCGCGCAACCGGCCTATTGAGCCGCAATGCACGCCTTGGTCCGCTTGCGATGCTTCTCGGAGAGGGCCGCCAATACCTCGTGGCGTTCAGCGACTATGCGCAGGACATACGCCTTTTTGCGTTGGCCGGTTTTGAGCGGATCGAGATGGAAGAAGGTGTTTTTGAGCGTTCAGAAGACTTCAAACTAGCCAGCTGGATGCAGCGATCCTTCGGGATCTGGCAGGAAGAGGTCTACGATATTGTTTGGCGCTTCACACCCGAAGCGGCGGCCGACGCACGCCTATATCTGTTTCACCCAACCCAGACTATGGCTGACGAGCCAGATGGTAGTTTAGTCGTGTCGTTTAGCGCAGGCGGGCTGCGCGAAATGTGCTGGCACTTGTTCAGATGGGGCGACCAAGTCGAGATCCTGTCGCCGCCTGAATTACGTGCTGCAATGGTCGCCCAAGCGGATGAGGCGCGGCGGCGATACCCTTGACGAGGGTCAGTGAGAGGTGATTTGCGGCGCACCAACCCTTGAAAACGCTCTCAGGTTACAGATCGTTTAAAATGCGCATTCGCGTGTTGGCCGATGTCACGCGAATGACAGAGAATGGGTGAGCACCACTTGATTTCACGCCGGAAGCATGACGAGGGGCTCGTCCTTTTCGTTCTCAATATCTTTCAGGTAATCTGGTCCAGAAATCTGATTTATTATGAGACTCTGTGCCAATTCCGATTGCGAACTGATAGCGGCAGCACTGTCGCGCAGACCTCGCACCAAGACTTCCGCCTGCGGCAGCGCCAAACGTCGTGCACTGGCGTAGGTGAAGGCATCGCCGGTGTCCTGGCTGGAGAGTCGCGCGAGAACGTCTGGAGTTAGTGGCTGGCTCAGGTCCAAGAAACGTTGCGCGTGCCTCTCTGCCAACTTCTTTGCCGCTTCCAATTCCTCTATTGTAAACAGAGCTCGCATGCCAGCTTCATGGCACACCCTGATCGCCGCGGCAAATGACCAAAGAATATCCATATCAGCAGATACAATTGCACCGATTTGCATAGAGTCTGACTTCTGCTGGAAATGAACTTCAAGTCGACCCGCCGACTTTGCGAGTGCTCGTTCAGCGGCCTCAGCGCTGCTAAGCTTGTATGATCGCGCAGACAGCGTGTCTATAACGTCCAGCTGCGTTCTAATATCAGCAAAAATCATCCGGACATCGTCAGAGCGGCGATCGGATGTAATACTATCAATTTTGGACTCAATGGTTCCGAGATGGCCTTCGATTCCCTTCAGCCGCTTCAACATGACTGCAAATCCCGCCACTGAAACTCCCAGCCCAAGGCCAGAAACAGCAAGTGTTCCGATTTGCAGATTTTGAAGAATGGCTAGAGAAGATTGAAGCTCGGCTAGTCGGGATTTGATCTGCTGGTTATGTATGACGCTGGCTGCACCTAGTCCGAGATTCACAAAAGCACCTAAAGGATTAGCGCCACTTGTCATGACGTTTCCAAGAAGTGTTTGAAGAACTCCTGTTTCTTGTAGAAAGCCAACGCCGCGCCCCGAGGCAACGTCACGGACGACGGAGCTGTAATCGTATAAATGCCCGAAGCGACGCCTGAACGAGTTCCGGCGGAACAGCACGCAGAAGTATCATTGAGTCGCTCCTAGAATCCGGTTGCGGCCTGCTTTTATAACCGCGGCCTGCACATCGCTCAGCATACACCGCGCTCCAGGTTTTTCGCCAATTCCAAAAACTTGACGTCCCGCCTCGCGATGAACCCGGCTACAGAGCCTCTTCCGGGCCTTTTCTTCGGCGAATTTCAACGACTGTGAGCCTGTGAGCGTGGCAAATCCAATTCCTGCTGCGCCGACAGCAAACAGAGGCCAACTGATTGCGGATGTACCCCAGAAAGCAAGAACGCTTGTGCTCACAGTTGCGAAAGAAATCACAGTGGGGATCGCAGCCAGAGAGGCACCGATCAACCCTACACCAGCTATCGCAGGCAAAGCCTTGTTCACTTGCTCCCAAACGTCGGAATCGAGATTTACGCTGCCCGGAAGCTGCAAAAACACCTGATCCAACTCCGCCTCAGCACGGATTAGCGCCAATCTAAGTTGGTCCACTCCCCAACGCTGAATAGTTGCTTCCGACGAGGATTTCAGTGTGATCGTAGAGCGAACAAGGTTGACAATACTTGCAGTTGCCACTTGCTCTGTCAGATCATCAAGCAAAGCCGGAAATGCTTCTTCGAGCTGCAATGAAATTGCGGTCATCTGAGTGTCTCTCCACTCAAGAAACTCCAACTGAGCAGCAATGGCCAAGAAACTCAAAGGACACTCCCAAAAGTTGAATCTGTCATAGCATTATCAGACAAGATCTCGTTCGTCCTTCGCAAGGCGCCGCAGCAGATGGAAATCTGCTGTGGCGCAGTTAGGCTACTGATGAATTATTACCTGTTCTAAGCTGAGTTCTTGAGAACCTGCAATATGCCTGTAGGTTACAAGCGGGCCGACAGTCCCGGCCGAATAATCAAGGCACAGCGCATTTGTGCTTTGCAGCTCAGGCTCTCCTGACATCCAGTAATGCCCAAAGAACACGGGCTTGTCGTCGACAGGATAAGCGGCCCTTAACAAATTGTCAGGCAGAGACGCATCTGGGAGCGCGTTTATGTCGGGCACCGACATCGCGATCTCTCCCCAGTTACGGGCATCACTGTTCCACCATTTTACCCTAACATGGTGCCGTTCCTTTTTTCCTTTATCGACAAACGAATAAGGATGGGGCAAGCGCGCTTCCGGTCCCTTTGCCACCGCTTCTGCAAGGTCGTAGAGCGCATCACCTTTTCGGCCTGCACGGATCAACTGATCCTCGGATAAGACACCGGATCCAGTCTGTCGTCTTAGGTCATCGATTGCAGGCTGGATCCATGCAGCATGAACAGCGCGAAACCCCTCTGTCTCGATGAACAGCGGCAACCCTCGCATCCAATCGAGTACTTCCTTGGTCTGCGAAGCACCCAGAGGGAACTCTCTCAGAAAGCTTTCGTGCTGCTCTAAGTTATGCCTGTCATGCACACGCAGCGGCGCCCCCGTGTCCGGATCATTCGTATGGAAGTGGATTGCATTCAATTCGTGGTTGCCCATGATGGCTTGTGCTCGCCCTGCATCCATCAGCTCGCGCACAATCCTTATGACGGCACCATTTTCAGGCCCGCGATCGATGAAATCCCCCAGGAAAACGATCTGACGGTCGGGCTCGGGATGCCGCCATGTCGATCCAGTCCGCAGCCAGCCAAGGTTCTGCAGCGCAAGGCGCAGCTTCTCAGCCTGACCGTGAATGTCGGGAATAATATCAGTGATGCTCATGTATTTGCTGTCCTTAGTTTCATAAGCGAGCCGCTGCGCGGGTGTTGTAATAACACACCCGCCCACACGGCTTATCGCCATTTATTTTTGTTTATCGCGAACGAGGACTTCCAACTCAGCCCTGTCGATCCAGTGGATTGCTACGTCAAGTTTAATTTCCTGAGTCTTCTCCGCAATAACGTCTCGATAGGCATCCAGTTGCGCGAAGTAATCGGCAAAACTACCCTTGCCGCTTTTGTGATCCAGGATCAGTCGCTTCCCGTTGCCCATCGCGAGAAGATCAATGATCCCATTGAATTCTGCGCCTGATACTTCGCGCTTCTGGATCGGCACCTCGCACTCGATCCGCGTATAGCCCTCAGCCGTCAGCCATTGTTGAAGCGCGTCCGCCTGTGCCTGCAGTACGTCCAGCGTTGCCTCATCAAAGCCCGTGGCGGCAAACAAACGTAGACGCAGATCCGGGCGCAGCAAAAGAACGCGCATCGCCCTGTGAAGGGCCGTTCCTCGCTCACTGGCTGTTGCCGCGAGGGGCACTGCCTGTGGCGTAACATCCAACGGCACAATGCGCGTCTGAACCTCAGGCAGCGAGTCCTGTACAATCGATGAGGGGCGAACACGCCATGCCGTTTTCTGCGTCTCGGGCATCGCCCGTAGTTCACCAAAGGCCAATCGCTCCAAGGCCTCTTGCCCCCCAGAAGCGTCCAGCATGCCTGGAGCCTCAGCGCTGCACATCAAGGTGCGCGCGGGGAAACTGGAACCGCCGATTTTAAGGGTGCCGGCCTCTGGTTCCATCCTCGCCTCCAGCACCAACATTTCGGCGTGGTTCGCGGGGCCATCGCTCTCGCCGAGTTTCTTCAGCGCAAAATCGGGCCATTCAAGGATCAAGCGATCGCGCCCGCGGGTCAGGGCCACATAAAGCAGACGGCGCGCATCTGCCTCTGACGCCGCGCGGCGATCAGCAATGAAGGCGTCTTTCTTTTCCTTGATAGGCAGGTCGGGCGTCCAGATCAGAAGCGCCCGCTCAAGGATGGCGCTGAGATCGCTGAAGTCAGTGAATTCGGCGCGCAAGGTGCCGGGTTTTTCCCCGATTTTCTTGTCGAGACCGACAACCACCGTAATCGGCCATTCCCGCCCTTTTGAAGCATGCCATGTGACCATCTCGACACCCTGTCCGGCGCTCTGGCCGGGATCGGGGTGGCGGTCAAAATCGCGTTCCTCGCGACGCGCCTCCAGCCAGCCCAGAAACACCTGCGCACTTGCGCCATGGAAACCAGCCGCAGCCTTGAAATCACGATGGGCCGAGACGAATTCTCTGACCTCTGCGGAGAGCCGCATCAGGTCGGCATGGGCTTGCGCCACTTCCGGCATACGCGCTGCCCAGTCGAGGATACCCGCAGCGCTGAGCACCTGAGGGAGCAGAGTTTCCAATGGCATGGCGGGTGCAGTCTCGGCCAAGGCCCGCAAATCAGCAAGCTCAGCACAGGCTTCCAACCCACCATCTGAAAGCAGGCTCATCGCCTGCTTTAGAGGCGTGGAAGATGGCCCGAGCGTCAGGAGCGCGAGGGCCGCATGGCGATCTGTGGGGTCAACGGCGAAGGCCAGCGCGTTGCGCGCCGCCATCACAGCAGGCGAATCCAGCCAGCCTGTTGCGCTAATCCGAACAGGGACACCTTGCCGTTTGAGCGCCGCTGCATAGCGCGTCGCCATCGAATGGGTAGGTGCGAGAATGGCAATGTCGCGCGGCTCGACCGGGCGGAATGTCGGCGCTTTGGGATCACTCTCGCGCTCTACTATCGGCCCAGCTTCCGCCAAAATATTGGTAATGCGCGCCGCCACATGTTCCTCTGGACGGGATTTCTTTGATCGGCGCCCTTCCGGAATACGCAAGATCTCCGCGAAGGTCTGTTCTGTTTCTGGCCGCTGCGGCTCCAACGGAACATAGTCCTCACCGAACAGACCCGCCGAAATCGCATTCACCATCTGCATCAGCCGAGGATCGGAGCGCCAGTTGCCCGTGAGGGGCGAGGCCGCTTCCGGGTTCTGTCGCTCGAGCGCCTCGCTCAAGCGGGGGTCTGCCCCCTGGAAACCCATGATCGACTGCTTGGTGTCGCCCACGATCAGCACGCGCTTTGCAGATTGAGCGATACGCCAAAGGAGAGCGAACTGCACCGGGTTCGTGTCCTGAAACTCGTCGATGATGACGCAATCGACTTCGGACAAGAGCGCGTCGAGGATTTCCGGGCGCGTCCGCAGAAGGCGCTCGGCATCGCAGATCATGTCGGCATAGTCGATGACACCTGCTTCACGCTTCATCTCGGCGTATTTAGACATCACCTCTTGAGCACCATGGATCAGCGCCGTCAGATGCGCACAAGCATCCTCCAAAGGCCCGGGGTGGACCACGATATCCGTGGCCGCCGCAATCACCTCATCTGATAGCGCATCATACCCATCCGGTGTGGGCGCCCCCCGCTTCGACTGACGCAGCTCACTTAAGCTCTTCCAGAGCCCCCAATCCCGGCGCAACTCCCCAGGGCGCTGGGCCCGCTTCATGTTGCGGAAGTCTTTTCCAAACGCCGTGCGCGCAGCTGCCGAGGTTGCGTGCGCAGTGAGGTCATTGGGGAATGCAGTAAGCAGAGCATTTATCGCAGCAAGGAGCCGTGCCTCCAAGGGCGCCCCGTCTGGCTCAACCCGACCGTAGAGACCCCGCAGGCGGGCGACAGCTGCGTCCACCAGTTGAGGATCATTGCCATTGTCGCCGAGCCCCCTCAGCAGATCAATCGTGGTCAGAATTCTACTACGAAAACTGTCTTCCTGACTCGCATTCGAGAAAAAGCTCGACCTGTACCCAAAGCGCGGCAGGTCGGCTTTGACAGCCTCAAGCGACTGCGCATGGGCCATGGCTTGTCGGATCAGGAGATCGCGCTCCGCCTCGTCCAGCGCGCGCGGCTGCGGCGAGGCCCCCGCGGCGAATGCATGCTCTGACAGAATACGCAAGCCCAAGCCATGGATGGTCGAGACATAGGCCTGTTCGACGGCCAACGCCGCCTCAACCATGCCCTCGGCTAAAAGGCTCGACCGAATGCGATCACGCAACTCTGCGGCGGCAGCTTCAGTGAAAGTAACCGCCAGAATACGATCAGGCCCAACGAGGTTTTCTTTGACCCAAGTCGTGAGGTCAGACTTGATCCGAAAGGTTTTCCCTGAGCCAGCCCCAGCCGGAACAATCGTCAGCAACTCAGTCATCGATGTACTCCATGCTGTCATCAACCTCTGCCGCAGGCATCATGAAACGCGAAACAAGCGGCGAGGCATCCAGTGCGTAGGGGCGCGAGATTCGCTGTTTTCTCAAAGAACTTGCGATCATCTTCGCTGTTGAGGCGGATCAACCCTGCCCCCACCTCAGCAAGCCGTATGATTAGTAAATCCATTGCCTGAACTGATATCTCTCCCTCCACAACGGTCACGACGCCATCGGGTGGTTCCAGCCCCTCGAGCAAAACGCCTTGGTCGTTGATCAGGTGGTAGGCGACCCCGATCTTGGGGTTGCCTGCCAAGGCCGCCTCGAGCACCTCACCCGTCTTTTCGGGCCGCTTGAGCATTTCGCGGTAGAGACCGAGTTGCAGATCCCAGCCGGCCTCAACACGTGCACGCCTTTTAGGCGTGCCGCTTTTCTTGTGATCCACGACCAAAAGGCTGCCATCTTCCAGTTGAAGAAGGCAGTCCGCGCGTCCTCGTAGCAAGATGCCAAGTGCTTCGCCCCTGAAGACCGATCTCATTGTCAATCACCCGGGCACAGAGGCCTTCGAGCGTGTTGCGCCAGGCATGGGCTGCCGTTCGGACATCCCGAAGCAGCCCCTCACGTTCGACGGCCCCAGATCGACCGCTGTAGGAACGGCGCATATTTCCGGATGGCCGAGGAGAGCAACTCCGGCACTGCGGCCTCGATTTGGTTATGATCTGGCAACGGCGCATCTTTGGGAAACAGAAACTCCAGCACGTCATGCGCGATGGTGCCGGCAACCATGACGTTCAGCCCATCAGGCGCCCAGCTCACTGGTTCCGCGCCGAACTCGGACAGACTCCAGGCAAGCGGGCTGACCATGAGCGTTTCCAAACGACTGGGTGACTGCGGGCGCATGCGTCCATCATCGGCAAGGCGACGGCGGAGCAGATCGCGATCCAGGCGCAAGATGCCATCTTCCGGCACGGCGCTGGGCTGCGTATCTTTGGCTGCCTCGACAACCCGATGCGCGAACGGCCAGCGCTCGCGAGGGAGAGCGCGTAGATCGTGGATCAAAGCCTCGGCATCCTCCGTGCCCTTTTCACCATTTCCGACCGTTCGCGCCACCAGCGACAGGGCCGCCGCGGGAGCTTGACGGCTGCCATTCAACGCGAAGACGGGGCGCAAGAGGGTTAGTGTCCCAGAAGCACAAAGGAATTGACGACGAAGCTTCTCAAGGCGCCGCGCTAGCGCATCGCCGCGCGTTTCAACATGAAGTCCGGTTTTTTTCGCGCAGAAGCCGGAGTTCACCATCGAGAAAGAGCGGCGACGCGGAAACCGCACGCGGCCAGCGATTTCCACTCATGCCGATGGCAATAAGGTGTCGCACCGGGCGCCACGGCATGGCCCCTTCCGTGAACACGCTGACGCCCTCGACAAAAGCTTCCGAGGGCGACGGCTTGGACGTGGTAGGCGTCGCGACACGGTAGAGCGCGTTCCAATCCAGCGAACGGCTCTGAGACAGCGCGGCCCCGCATCATTCCCCATTTTCACGCGGAATGCAGCAACGACTTCGCGCTGCTCGACCACATCACTTAAAAGCTGGGCGGCCTGCTCAAGGGCCTGAAGGATGCCATCTGACGTCTGCGCAATATTGCTCCGCACCAATTTGTAGAGCCGTTGCGCGCGCCCAGTTAGTGATCTCGCTGCATAGGGTTCGAACCGGCCCTGCATGACCTCGCGCGAGAGCTGCAGCCCCGTCTCGGACGACCACGGCATCAGAGGCGAAATATAGAGACTGGCAAGCGCCATGGCCGGTGCCGGAGCCTGAAAACACAAGAGCAGCTGAAGGAGTGTTTCACCTGCGATATCGCGGCGCTCGGGCTGTATGGGCAAACCCGAGAGCGGAATCCCCGCGACATCGAAGGCGCGCCTAAGCTGTGCAAAATACCCGACCTCGTCGGGCACCAGCAGACCGATCTCGTGAGGTGATGCGCCTTGATCGAGCAAGCGCTGGACCCTCGCCGCCGCAAAGTCCGCCTCCTCCGCCTCATCACGCAGCGCGAAGAACGCCAAGCTGTCATCCAGTGGCCCGGATGGGATAGACGCGCCTACTAAACCTTGCTGCGCCCGCCACAGGCTCGTGCCCTCAGCAGCTCCAGTCACAAGCGGCGCGCGGCGCGTGGCCCATTCATTCTGAAGCGCTGCGTTGTCAATCCCGTGATGAGCCAGCAAATGCGCATGCAGCGGCGCTCGATGGGTGTCGCAAAGCCACATGGATCAGCTACCACCAAGGGAAGCGGCTCAAGCGCGTCGCCAGATGCGCAGGCCAGAACATGGGCGTAAACCTGCAGATCTTCTGGCAGCGTACCTGGGGTATTACGCCAGAGGTCGCAGAGCGCGGCGAGGTGTTTGTAGAGGCGGCTGTCGCGATCGAGCGACCCGAGGTCGACCTCATCCGGGTTAAGGTCCTGAGTCGCAAGCGCGAGGCTGCGCAAAGCAGTGGAAACAGCGGCAGCCGTTTCAAGCGGCGCAACACTCATGCTAGCTGACCAAGGGAACGCCTCGTCTGCCAGCACTGCGTTCAGATCGACCGCCTGAGGGCGCGGCGCGAGATAGGTTTCCGCCAAAAGGTCCGACGTGATGGCCCGAAACGCGCCCGTGCCGGAATGCACCGTCACCAGTGTCTCAAGCCCATTCATCCTTACCGCCTCGCCATGACTGGCATAACCCCTACACCCCGCTTTGTTTTGCCGCCTATGACCGCGCCGCATATAGCCTAGATCTCAGATCTATTCCCCGAACCTAAACGATTCTGGGCACCTTAGGCCCTGCTCGAAGATAATCTTTATGGAATAGCGCCAAGTTTCAACCCACTTTGGCAAATGATACGACCGGAACTGACGCGCCAGAACCCTTTCAGCCTTGACGATATAAAATTTCATTGTGAGATGTTAGGCGTTCAAAACCTGAAAGGATACGAAATGGACTATAAAAAGGTCGCGACAGAAACGATCCAAGCTGTACGGCATTACACCGCCAAGGAAGATGAGATATTTGGGGGGGAAGTGCTCGCCGAACGATTGACTTCCGCACTGGAGGCATCAGGTGTCGATCTTGAAACTAAAGAGGACCTTAAGGGCGCATGGTATGGCGCTCCTGATGAAGTGCTTGTTGAACTTATTCGAGCAATTATCCTAGATCCTGCAATGCTAGATCCTGCAATGAAAGAGGAGTTCGATCCAGGAGTATCTAGAATCCAATCTGACCTTTACACGGCCCTTAACGACAACCCTCACTTAGAGGAAAGTCATCCGGAATTTTGGCAACAAGCTATGGACGTTCTGTAGACGTATCGCAAAAAAAGCTGCTGCAGAAATGCGGCAGCATAATATGATTAATGTGCACTTGATCGACTAAACTGGCGGCAGTTTAAGTACTCTTTATATAGGCCCCCTTTAGAGCGTCGCGCGCAGCACAAACCTCAGACAGTTCAGCGAATCGATACGTGGCCCCTCAAGCCCAGCTCAGGCAAAGTCTTTCTGGAATGGCCAAGAGCTAAAGCCCACACCTTGACAGCATACGCCCGAAAGTGACGCATCCATGATCTAATATCAAAACGAATCGTGAAGAGAAGGAGACGCGATTGGTTCGAACGAGCATCACCCACCCCCTGCGCATTGATGACCTGGCCATCGGAAACGGCCGACTGGGCATCACGTTTTGTCCCGGCAAGAAAGGCGAGAGTGTCTTTGTCGCCGCATGGGATCGAGACCTTGATCTCGATTTGGACGCGGTCAAGGAATGGGGCGCCAACTCCGTCTTGAGCCTGATCGAAGACCACGAGTTCGAAATGCTGGGCGTGCGCGAACTTGGTGTGGCGGTGAAGGCGCGTGGCATCGACTGGTTCCACTTTCCAATCCGGGATCTGGACACCCCCACAGACGAGGCCATGAGCACATGGGCTGCGATTTCGGCGCATCTGCACGCCAAATTGGAGCGCGGTGGCCGCGTTCTCGTGCATTGTCGCGGCGGTCTCGGCCGCGCCGGCACAATCGCCGCTTTGATGCTGATCGAACGCGGTTGGTCCGCCCCTCAAGCGATTAGCGACGTGCGCGCCATTCGTCCAGGTGCCATTGAAACCGCAAATCAGGAACGCTGGGTTACCCGCCGCGCCCGCCATTACGGACTACCCGGCATTCGGCTTCATGCCAGTCTTCTCGGCGGCGCCTATGGCGACAGCCTTGGTGCCGAGATCGAATTCCTCTCGCTCGATGCGATCAGGCGCAAGTTTCCGGAAGGGATTTCAGACTTGCCCCCTCACCAGGGCCTGCGGGGCGCGATCACCGATGACACCCAGATGACGCTATTTACCGCCGAGGGGCTCATCCGGGCTCATGTTCGCGGTACTCTGAAGGGGATCTGTCACCCACCTCTGTGGTGCATCACGCCCTATTGCGCTGGTATCGCACTCAGGGTGGCAAGCCTCGTGTTGAAACGGACCATGTAGGCCTGGTCGCCGATCAACGACTTTGGGCGCGGCGCGCGCCTGGATTAACCTGCCTGTCGTCTCTCGGAGAAGGCCGTGATCTTGGGGCGCGCGCAAAGAATGACAGCAAGGGCTGCGGGACGATCATGCGCGTCGCACCGGTCGCCTGATGATCCCGCGAGATCAAGTTCGCCACATGGCGACCGACACCTCGGCGCTAACGCATGGACACCCGACGGGCCAGTTGGCCGCCGCAGCCTGGGCAGAAATGCTGGCCGATGTAGCAGCAGGGCTAAAGCTGGAGGAATCCGCCTCCGCAATGGCATCGGAATACGAGCGGCTCGAGAACGGCGATGAAACCGTCCGCGCAATCCGCAAGGCGCTGGACGCCACGCGAGATGGATCCCCCGAGACAGTCGAAAGCCTGGGCGGAGGCTGGACTGCCGAGGAAGCGCTTTCGATCGCGCTTTATGCCTGCCTGACGGGTAAGACGTTTGATCAGGCGCTTCAGATTGCTGTCGTGCATGGCGGCGATAGCGACTCAACTGGGGCGATCGCGGGCAACATGATGGGTCTGATCGATCCTCTGGCCGCTGTGCAACATCGTTGGGCGCCCGTGATCGAGGGCGCCGATATCATTGCGCGCTTGGTGCGCGATTACTTAAGCCTTGAACACGAGAATGACGGGGCTGAGCTGCTGTTCAGCCGGTATCCAGGAGCATGAGGTCCCAGCCGCGGTCAATGCGATATAGTCAACTTTGAAACCAAAAATAGGAGTGAACAAATACGCATGAGTAATGGACGCAAACGGCGCTATGAAGAGGAGCGGGCAGACAGAAAGTGGGTTCTGGTTTATTTTGACACCTACGGTTTTGACGAACCCACAGTTGTTTCCGAACCAATGCCCTACGATCAGGCCCTACGTGCGCTTAACAAAGCACGCGAGCAGGAAGGACCAGACGGCTTTGACCACTTTGAGCTTCAACAGACACCAATCATCAAGGACACAAAATGCTGATCGCAGAGTGCAAGGGCTGTAGCTATCTGCACTGGGCAATTGGCATCGGTCTGGGTGTACGCTGCACACACCCGGAACACCGGATTGATGCAAAACCACCAATGCCGCTGATTTCAGCAGTTACGGACTGCCAACTATACAAAGTCCGAAAATCCGCGCAGGAAACCGAAAACCCAACAGATGAGGAGTGAGCATGCAAAACGATGGAACACATAGGGCATCTGTCAAGAAGCAATCATCTAATGCCAGTAATACTGAAGGACCCGCTGGGAGATTGAGCGCCGTTGGCAAACGGCTGCCGGGGCCCGCACCTCTGGCGATCAAGCCGCTCAGCCGTCTAGCGCGAGACAGGGTGCGTGCAGAGCTTCAAAACGACCAATCTTGGGTGTTCAACTACTCGATAGTCAAGCTCGAGGCGCCCGACCTAGCGAAGGTCCTCAACGAATGGCTGCCCGCGCTTGAGGAGACCATCTTTCCTTTGCGATTTGGTTCGATCGTCTTAACCTTCGGACGGCCACTTGCCAAGGGCACACCTAACGCTGACGGCGCCGAGGCATTCGCAAAGTTCGCTCAAACATGCTCGAAACTGATTAAGCGCGTAGCGCCTGACGAACCTACGAATGTTAACTTATTTTGGAGCCACAACATGCTTAACATGTCCGATAGCATGAATGACTGGAGGCTCGACCTTGACCCAATCAGAACAGAGGTGGACGAGGCAGTGGATCAACTGTTCGTCCAACTAAATGGCTGGCTCAGGGGGATGGATTCGTTCATAATAGGCCTCGTTCATCCGCGCGTCGACGCTAGTTGATCTGTATCTGGACAGACGGACGGTACCGGAAAACTCAATGCAACCATCACCAAATACTCGCCAGGCATTGCCAAGTTATTTACGCGGCGTGATTGTGAGCCATGAAACGATCCGTCTCTGGAGCAACCGGTTTGGCGCGCATTTCGCCGCCTGCATCCGTCGGGTACTCACGCCGAACTGTGCAAAAGTGGATTTCACTTTTTTGACTTACAAAACTGCCAAAATACTTCTTTATTTACGCCCATATGCTTGCTGAAAATACCTGAGTAACCGCCAAACTCAGCCCCCTCCACGAAGCCCATCTCATCCAAAAGGGGGGCTACATGCTTAAACAGCCTTTTGTATCGAACAAGTATTGATACACTGGGGTTATGCCTTCTTATTTCTGAAATCTTGTCCGCCGTAAAATTCAGAAAAACACTTCTGTAGAAGTTGGGATATCCCCTTCTGTGAACATCCTTGTATGTCAAAGTCTTGGTATCTTGTTCATTAAGCGCGTAAGGAAACAGATCAAGAACTATCATGTTATTTTCAGCCAAAAGTTTCCAAAGCGCCGCTTTCCCTGAACCGTGTTGTAACTTGTGATATGAAGGAAAACTCGTAGGCCAAAGGAAGGCGCTGGGTGACCCATTTTCAGCATAAATGTATTTTTTTTCTGCCCCATACAGTGGTGCCTCCCCCAAAATAATGTAATCAATCTTTGGAAGTGAAACCTTATGCTTCTCCCAACTCGCTTCAATTTCATCATAAGCAATGCGTAGATATGAGAGCTCAGCCTCGGTCCAGTCCGGCCTAGTACAAGTTTGTAGAAGTTCTTCGAGTACATTCCAATTCATCTGCTGGATCCTATACAGTGTTCGTCGTAAGCTTTTGGTAACGATGGCAGCTTAAATAAAGAGACCGTTGTGAAGTTCTGAAGTGGTCCTGTTTTTTAGGACAGTTTTGCGGCTTGGCTAAGATGCATCTGGTGTGTGTTCATGCCGCTTTTCGTATCTCTGCGTGGCCAAAGTATACGATGTCCGGAGTGCGCTTATCAAGGGCCGTGCGAGGTCGTTCTGAGTTGTAGAACCCAATCCAGGTATCGATGATCCGTTTCGCTTGAAAGCCATCGGTAATTTCATGCAGATAAACGGCCTCCTGCTTCAGTAATCGCCACAGCCGTTCGATGAAGATATTGTCGAGGTATCGTCCCCGATCGTCCATTGATATTTTGATGTCAGCTTTGGTCAAAGTCGTGATCCAACCAGCGCCTGTATATTGGCTGCCTTGGTCAGAATGGATCATGACCTTGGTCTTTGGTTTGCGCCGCCAAACAGCACTTAGCAACGCTTGAAGGGCGAGATCCGTCGTCATGCGTGATTGCATGGACCAACCGACAATACGCCTTGAGAACAGATCGATCACGACAGCCAAATACGACCAGCCTTCGTGTGTCCTGATGTAGGTGATGTCGGTCACCCAGACCCTGTCTGGTGCATCCACCTCGAACTGCCGGTCCAATGTGTTGTCAGTGACGATGGCTGGTTTGCCGCCATACTGGCCAGGACGACGTTTGTAGCCAATCTGCGCTGCGATGCCCGCTATGCTGGCCAGACGTGCAACACGGTTCTCTGAGCAGGTCTCACCCTGATCCAGAAGATCATCGTGCAGTTTGCGATATCCGTAGATCTTACCGCTGTCGGCCCATGCTTGTTGGATCATCTCTGTCTGTCGCACATCTTCGAGCGCACGCTGACTTAGCGGTTCTTTAATCCATGCATAAAAGCCGCTGAAATGGACCATTAGCATTCGACACATTGCGCGCACCGAAAACTCAAAGCGATGTGTCTCAATAAACGCATACCTCACTGAGACTCGCGCGCGAAGTATGCGGTCGCCTTTTTTAGTATGTTGCGCTCCTCGGTGACCCGCGCCAACTCTCGCTTAAGGCGCTTGATCTCTGCAGCCTGTTCTGAAGTCTCTGCCCTAACGCGCGGCGACTTCGCAAACTGCGACCTCCATGCGTAAAGCGACTTGGTGCTGATCCCAAGCCGTTCAGCCACCTCGCTGACCGCATACCCACGCTCGACAACCTGTGCCACGGCGTCTTGCTTAAACTCATCCGTAAACCGAATTCCCTTGTTCATATCAGTCTCTCCTTGGTTCCAAAATTACCAAGCAAAGCGTCTACAAATCTAGGGGCTATTCACATAGGGAAGTGAAGTAATGGCAGACCGGACCACTCAAACCATCCGTCACACAGCAACTAACACAGCCACACCCTACTGGATTTTGACTATTTTTTTGACCGAATTTTTGAACCTAAAAAATTCGCTACTGACTTGGTAACGAGCGATGCAGTATCCGCCGCACCTGAGAGCGCTGAAGCAGTGGTTTTTCCAACTGTTCGCGCGGTAGAATTTGCCGCATTTCCCATACCTGCCGCCGCTCCCGAAATCGCTCGACCTGTTGAGGACATCAAAGAGTTGCGTTCTCGCAATGCACACTCAATTCTCTCAATTGCCATTTCCTCACGCTCGTCCAAAAGCCCGTCTGCTTCTGCGATTTCTGTCAAGAGCTTACTTAGCTCCGTTTGAATAGCCTGAAAGTTGCAATCGGGGTTCTGGCGTGAAAATTCGGCAAGCGAATTGGCCATTTCAGAGAGGCGTGACTTATCAATATTTTGCTGCAAGACATCCAAAGCATGTCGAAGATAGTCGGGGTCGTAACCCCATTCTTCAGCAAAGTATTCCTCCATGGCATCTCGTTCAGAGGGGTCAATGCTTCCGTCTATGGCAGCCATTTTCAAAGCGAGACTACCAAGTAGATCCAATGTCGTTGAGGCCAACACATCCAAGCCGGTGTTCAAAAATCGGGGAACCTCTTCGACGCGGGTAGAAGAGTAGGTTTTAAACAAATGTGATACACCGTAATAGACTCCTCCTGAAGCCGCAGCGGCTCCGACAATCCAACCGATGGGGTTGGAAGCCAGGCCAATAGAAGCCACGACCGTCCCCCAAATTGTAGACGGAGCAGTCACTGCAAAGGCAGCACCAGCGCCCGCTCCCGCGGCAGAACTAACCTGTGTTAGTTGACCGATTAAATCTCCCGCTTTGATTGAAGCAAAGGCATTTCGGCCCGTTCCGAGCTTTAGTTTAAACCGTTCTTCATTCGCCAAAACCCTCACAACGCCGTCAAAGCTGTGGATTTGCTGCTTCTCCGTCAAGGACGTCATGATTGCACAAAGCCCATACCAAGAGCATTAAATTGCGCAGATACACGGTCCATTTCAGCCTTCGCAGCATTGTTGCGCAGGTCATCGATAAAACCCTTCCCCACTCCGAGGAGAACAACCAACTTGGATAATAGGGCTGCGAGCGCTCCGATCACAGGAACTGCACCAAGCGAGCTGGTGAGAACGGCAGCAATGGTCACACCAACAAGGGTGCCAATGGCCAAGTTTGGGAACTTTGAGATTAAAGCCGATGCGATCTCGAATATCCGGCGTCCGATAGCGACCACAGTTTCACCAATCTTTACTGTCACCCTTGCGACATCATATAAAAGCGCCTTCAAGTCAGCGGATAGGTCTGAGTTGTCCAGAAACGACTTTATTTTGCGCAGGCTTGGCGTAGCCTGAACCAACTGTAGTGCTTCTTCGAATGTTTTGGGTTGAGCGCCTATATTAGCTTTCATATACTACTTCCTTCAAAAAAACCGGCATCTCTTCGAAAACTGCCTTGGTCCCAAACGTTCACCTAATTTGGCGGATAAGCAACCCTAAACGTCATTTGGTGAATGTTCTCCTCCCTAAAACCACCGTTTGTTGAACCTGCGCCGAATCCGACATTCGTTCACTTGCAGCGAAGTTCTGAAAGGTCCGCATTTTGCACCTCAGACAGAATCCTTGATGACCGCTTCGGGCTGGGAGCAGCCATACAGCGGGTCGCGCGGTAATCCCCCCTAAAATTAGTGGTGTTCAAAAGTAGAATTTTCTCGGCAAGATATCTGAGGAGATTTTGATGAAGATGACGAGATATAGCGAACCCCAAATCCTTGTGAGCTGTGCCGCGAGCACGGTCTGAACAACGCGTCATTGGTCGATATCGGATCGGCATCACGAACCAATGTCTGAAGAACAGAATCTGATATCAGCTCGGCTACCGCGAGTGGTTGCGCCAAACGCGGACATAGGGAAGTGAAGTAATGGCAGATCGGACTACAGAAATATTTTATCTGACTGACGAAGTCTTGTCGAAGCTGCAGTCATCAGTTCCGTTTTCGAGCATGACAGAGAACACTCAGGAAATGCTGGAAGAGTTTCTCCAAACAGCGCTCGGCGGCATGAATCGCGTCGGGAAAAAACTTCTAGACGCACGACTGAACAGCGCGTGTGAGCTTCTCAGCCATGAATACCAGGTCACTTTGTGGCCTCAACTCAAGGCGGAAATCGAGGCGTTACTTAGCATAGAAATAGCCTTGTACACGCCCAAACGGACTTAACATTGACGCCGAAAATATGCAGATGTGTCTGACTGTTCAATCCAAGTGGCAAAGATGCGGGTGACCGGATGTTGCAATTGCTTTCCAAAGGGTGTCTAGCTCATTCCCGTGTAGCAAACCGTAATGAGGTCGCATGCTCCGATCAGCGCTGCCAGCTTTTGCCGCCTCGGCCTTTGTCGGCCTGTCCCTTTCCGTTTGGCGATTGGCCTATGAATATAGTGACCTGGCCATTCTTGGCTTAGTCCCTCTGACGATAGTCTTGCTCGTGGGATCGTGGCCGCTCAACATTGGCCCATGGAGAGCTCGTCTTGGGGTAGCACTACGCCAAGGCTCCCCCCTCAGCAACTGGCTCACTGGCCGCATACGCACAGCCTGCCTTTCAACTACTTTCACTTTTGTCGCGGTCTGCCTGTTAGCCTGGCAATCCTTGGAAGCTTCGGCATTCGGGTTCCTGACCATGGGGGCAGTGCTCTTTGTTTCAGGATGTTTGTTTTCGGTCATAGAACGGCAGTCTCTCAGGCACTTTCATCAGCTTCGCGCGGCAGTCTCAGCATCGACGGCCACATGGCTGGCAGCAGTCCCCACCTTCGTCATTTTCGCTTCCTACATCCTGAACGAAGCAAAACAGCCTGGAGCTATCCTGCAGGCAAGCCTTCAGGAGGCCGTACAGATAGGTCTTGAAAGTCTTCCGGAGAGAGGCGGTTGGATTGCCACTATTTTGGCGGTACCATACGGCTATGGTGCTGCAAAACTTTGGGGTGTTGTACAGCTTCGAGAGTACCCCGTGGCGGGCGTCTTGTTCAGTCTCGACACGGCGTTGTTCATCTTCGTCCTGTGTCGGGTAGCCATCATCACCACGATTTTCGTCAAGACAAATGTAATCCGTGGATAGGAATTAGAGTGGAAATGAAAACAGAGCCATCTCGTTCGTCAGCCGAACTTCGGAAAGCAGAGCTGACCAGCAATGCGAGCGTTACCGAGCGCAATCCGCCCAAATTAGCGCGTTGGTTCTGGAGCGCCTTTTTCCTGATGGCAGCAATCAGTATGGCCCTTGCCATAGTAGCGATCGTTCGTTCGGAAAATTCTCTTCCGCCGGCAAACAGCGGTCAGCCCTCGCTGGAGGTTCCACCTGAGACCACTGGGCTCGGTGAACACAGTGCTACCGAACTGAATATCACGTTGACAGACGCGAACCAAATTGCCCTCACGGCAGTAACGGATCGGATTGGTCACTTCTCGATGCCGCATATGCGCCCGCTTACGGGGCTATAC
>LLEL01000003.1_pt1 | contig 24970 bp, 31 predicted proteins | sample 595891 | NCBI WGS metagenome assembly LLEL01 (sample SAMN02919312, study PRJNA255460) | bioreactor metagenome | biome: chemostat; feature: culture 2012_10.1; material: sediment; isolation source: day35 10degC chemostat 2012 inoculated with Wadden Sea sediment taken from... | place: Germany: Bremen ...
TAGCGGAAGTGTCAAATCTTCGCTGCATGGGCTAGGAACTTAAGAAATGCCACATGAGCGAGCGTTTTGGTGCCACCGTGCAGCAGGAGAACCGGTCGTTCACGCACACAGCAGAAAGGATCAGACGTCGAATTCGCCGAGTCTGGGACTTTGCAGCCGTTTAAAGCGGCCTTTGTAATGCCTACTTCCAGTGCTTGCTGCCTTTGCTACCCAATTGAGCAGAGAGCCATACTTAGCTGTCGTAGCCTAAGGCGCGTCACCTGCCATGCGCCGCTAGACAGCCTGCAGCGGCGTCACCTGAATGTTGCCCGATGTGCCACGGCTGATGTCAGCTTTGATGCCATACATTGCTTGCAAGTTTTGCTGCGTGAGCACGTCGCCTGCCGTGCCTGAGGCAACAACTAGCCCGTCTTTGAGGCCAATCAGGCGGTCTGAAAACTGGGCCGCAAGCGTAAGATCATGTAGTGCGATCGCCACGCAGGCGCCACTGTCGCGCGCATAGCTGCGAACGCGCTCAAGCACCAGAAGTTGGTGGCGCAAATCGAGCGCAGCTGTGGGCTCATCAAGGAGCAAAACGTTTGGTGTGCGAAACAGCGCTTGCGCGAGGTAGACAAGTTGGCGTTGTCCGCCGCTGATCTCGCCCAAGGTTCGGTTTTGCAGGACGGTGAGGTTAAAGGCCTTGAGCGCATCTGTAGCCTCGTCAACCAAATCAGCGGGCAAGCGCATGCCCAGCCTTCCGAGGCGGCCAAGCAGCACAACTTCGAGCACCGTGAGCGAGGATGTCGCGTCACTGTCTTGCGGCATATATGCAATTTGCTGACGCCTCTCCGATGTCGTCAAGACCCGCTCTGCAAAGACAAGTTTCCCCTTCATCGGTGACAAACCCGCCATCGCCTTGAACAACGTCGATTTGCCCGCGCCGTTACAGCCGATCAATGCGGTGACTTGCCCAGCCTCAAATGGCTCGGAGAAGTCGCGGATGATCGGCATAGTGCATATGATACGCTGAGGTGTTTGGTTTGCAGGCTCACCAGTGCCTCCTTTGGCCACGAAGTATCAGGAAAAACAAAAACGGCACGCCGATCAGCGCAGTGACGATACCAATGGGGACCACCCCGCCTGGCGACACCAGTTTGGACAGCACAGAAGCGCCTGTCATGGTGATCGCTCCGGTTAATGCAGACATGGGGAGCAAGATGCGCTGATCTTCCCCAACCAACATGCGGGCGATATGGGGCGCGACGAGGCCGACAAACCCGATGGTGCCAACGAAGGCAACGCCCGAGGCGGTGAGCAGCGCGACCACGGCAAACAGTTTGATGCGCAGGGATTTTACGTCAACGCCAATCGAGCAGCGCGTGCATCGCCGAGTCTAAGAGCCGTGAGTTGCCAAAGATTGGGAAGCACCACGAGGCTCGCAAACAGGAAACACACGGCGACGATGGGCACGTTGTTCCAGCTCGCCTTCAGCAGCGAGCCAAATAGCCAGAACACGATAGATTGCAGCACCTCGGGCGAGGCAAGATATTGCACCATGGATTGCGCAGATTGGAACATGAACAGTGTGGCGATGCCTGCGAGCACCATGATTTCGGGACTCATCCCGCGGATGCTCGCAAAGGCAAAAACCAACGCGGCGGCTAGCGCGCACATCACGAAAGCTGCCAAAGGGACCGTCAGCCATGGTGCGAACGGCAGGGTTATTCCGGTGAGAATGGCGAGGGCCGCCCCAAAGCCAGCCGCCGCCGAAAATCCGAGCGTATAGGGGCTGGCCAGCGGGTTGCCTAGGATCGTTTGCATGTGCACACCCGCAGAGCCCAGCGACATGCCGACAAGTATGGCCATCAGCGTCATCGGTAGACGGATGTCATGCACGATGACCTGCACCATGCTACTGGCTTGGCTGGGGGTAAACAAAGCTTGCAACACGTCACCCACCGCCAAGAAGGCAGGACCGATCAGGATGTCAGCGACGGTGAGCACCGCGAGGGTTGCGCTGGCCGTGATCAGCCAAAAGATGCGCCGCGCCATGATCTGGCGATAGTCACGCAATGAAGGGGCCGCTTGCGCCGCCCCTTTTAGTGTTATGTCAGGCGCGCTCACGGCAGCTTGGTCATGTATGTGCCTTTGAACTCGACAGGCATGTATGTCGCGAAGAAATGCTCCAATGATGCCTGCGGATCAACATCAGCAAAGGCGTCAGGGTAAAGCCCTTTGGCGACGAATTGCAGGAACGCATAGTCATAGAGCGTGCGGTTGCCGCCGTGGTAGACACCGAAAACACTGCCGTTTTTGACCGCGTCCAAACCGTCCCAGCCGGGGCGGCCAAGGTAGGCTTTCATGCGCTCATGCGTCAGCGCACTGTCTACATTCGGCCCCATGATGACGGCCTCGTCGCGCCCTGCCCAGCCCGAACCCGCAAGTAAGATAGCCTGCGGGTTTCGTGCCAGCACATACTCAGGCTCAACTTGCCCCAGTTGCTGATCTGGCCATCGGCAATGTTGATCGCGCCAACCTGGTTGATCACGCTGCCCCATTGGGTGCCCGAATAAGAGTTGTCGACGGTGTCTTTGCCCTTACGCGCCAACTCGACGTAAACTTTGGGCGCATCGGCTTTAGGCAGGGCCGCAAGGCGGGCCATAACGTCAGCGACCTGTGCTGCATATTCGTCAGCCAGCGTCTTGGCACGTTCTTCAGCCCCCATGATCTGGCCCAAAAGCAGCGTTGACTGAACGTGCTTTCCTACGGTCTGCGCGTTGTAATCAAGCACGACAACGGGGATGCCAGCCGCTTCGATCCGCTCAGCGACGTCGCCCAAAGCGTTATACTGCCATGCCGCAAGCACGGCGACGTCAGGCTTGGCAGCAACAACGGCTTCCAGCGAGAAGGTGCCAGCGTCAACCTCGCCAACATCGGCCAATTTTTCCAGACGCGGAATGGCGGCTGCGTAGGTCTGCCATTGCAGGTTGCGCCAACCGGCCCATGTGTCTTTTGAAATCGCGACAACGCGGTCGTAGGCGTCGGGCCCTGCCACGGCGAGGAAGTCTTCAAAATAGAAGCCAAGCAAGAGGCGTTGTGGATCAGCGGGAATCTCGACAGTGCGATCAAGCGTGTCAGTGACGGTGATGGTATCTGCCCATGCAGGCATAGCGAATGAGGCCATAAAGGCCACAGCGGCAGCGCCGCGCGAAAGTGTCTTGAACATAGGATTTCCTTTGGTTCACAAGTGTGTTCGGGCCGCCCACAGAGGGAAGCTCGTTATGTTTGTTAGAGTTTGTGAAAGCTCAAAGGGGTGGCGGTGCGCGGCTTTGAAAACCCGCAACAAGGCGCAGGGGGGCATGCATTGCCGGGCTGGCTGGTAGAAGCCGGGTATGGTCGCTCTCAAACGCAGTCCAAGCCACATCAGGGCGAGTTGCGGTGTCAATCGTGGTGCCAAAAGACTGACACCAATCGCACCCGCTGCCAACGACTTGTTCGGCGGGTTCGCCCGTTTCAAGATCAATGGATATCGTCTGGATGCCGTAAGGCGAACAGATTTCGATCTGCATCGCATTGGCCGACGTGCCAAGCATAAGTCCAGACATGCTGAACTGGATAAACAGCCATGCAAATGCCGGAAAAAGCATCCAACTCTTATGTTTAGGTGATCTCGTCAAAGTGACTCGCGAAGTTTATCCATCACGTACTTTTCAGCAGGTTACATTGCATAAGTCCAACGCAATTATTTGTTCCTTCCAGAGTTCGTTGAATTCATGCTCAATTTGGGCCGCTGTTAGACAGAATTTTGCAGGAATGAACATCAATTCACCAGGCAATGTTCACACCTGCAACGAAGGACATCTTCCCCCCATTGTTGAAGTCTGTGCGGCTTGCTGCATCGGTAGAAGCTGGATCGGCTAATCTCAGAATAGCGGTGGACTATAGCAACGAGGCCGATCTCTTCTGCGCCACGCGAGTAGCGGCGTAATTACAAAACCACAGTTATGGGGGCCGAGTTACTGGTCGCTCATTGACGGGTCGCCACAAGAATGGCGCTTATAGGCTCCAGGATAAATGTGCCCGCGTGAGCTAGTGATGCAAATGTAGTCTTCGTCTCACCTGGTATCACATTCATCAATGCGGCGAACTTAGTGTGAGTAGTGCCATTCAATTTATCCACTTTTGATATGTCGACCACCCGCACACCGTTTGCCGCCGCAAGAGACTGAACGCGAGGGTCGTTTGTATCCGTGGTTCCCACTCTGCGACGTGAACCAGCCAGCCTTTCCGAAAGTAGTAAAACGCGATCATCTGGAGAGACGAGCAGAGTCATCGGTGGGTTCAGCGGGCCAATAATGTGGAGCTGACGGCGAAAGACATCTATGTCGATATCCGGTGCAGCCAGCACCACATTTTCCAGACGGTCAATTACGTAGTCTTGACGGCTAAGCCTTAGTTGACGCAGTGCCTCGGCGACAAGCCAGCTGCCCATGCTGTGCCCAAACAGGGTGATGTTTCCGACGGCTGGGTCGGCAGTAACAATCTTCAGCAGTTCAACCAAATCGTCCCGTGAATAGGTTACAGCGTCTTTGTCGGCTATATAGCCAGTCAAGGATCCGGCAGACGGCCACGCAAAGAGGATAGGGGCTTCTTCTAGGTTTCCGTCCATAGAGATCTGTGCCAGCCGGAACAGTGATTCCGCAAAGTTATTGTTATAGCCATGTACAAAAATCAAGACATCGCGTTTGCCGATGGTGGTCGCGGTCTTTTCCTTCTTGGACAGCCCGGTGCTTAACGCAAATTTTGGCAAAACTTGCCGACTGGTCACAGCAAAAGTCGTTTGTGGATCCGGTTTTGATTGCGGCCATTCGATCTGTGTCACTTTATGAATTGGTGGGATGGAGACAGTGAACACTTCATAATTAAGCGCAGGAGCTCGAGCATCAGAGTAGCGGCCAGTGCTAGCATCGCGTGCGCGAGACGTGGCAACTGTGAGAGTAACCAATCGGGGCGATGTTTCGCCTTGAGGAACAATCAACAGCGCTTGACCTTCGGGCCGTGGTCCACAACCAGCTACCGCCATGAACACAAAAAAAGATATGCACCCGGACCAATGTTATGAGATCAAATCGTTGAAAAATGGTCACTGTAGCCTCCGTTGAGCAATAGTTTATTTCAATACTCCGTCACAACTGGGGTTCCTTTACGATCATCACCCAGACAAGCTCATTGAGCGACGAAACAGCGCGAGGCTCGCAAGGAAGAACCCCGCCGCCAAGTCCGGCCATCAACGACAATTCGAACCAGACTGCACTTGGACCGGCCCCCCTGAACACAACCGCCTTAGCGAATGCCAGAAAGTGCCGTGACGGCAAGACCATGGTCAGTCGTTGCACGATGTCTGGCTGGCTTTCGACCGCGCCCATGCCGCCCGACAGCATGATGATCGGGATCACGACCATAATCACCAAAAGTGCGAATTGCGCCATGCTGCGCGCCAATGTGCCCAGAAACATTCCGATTGCGGCAGCGGCGGCCAGATAAATCGCAGTTCCGGACAGAAGCAAAGGAATTGATCCCGCCACCGGCACCTGCAACACCTGCTGCACAACGAAGAACAGCGACAGGGTGAAGGCGGCCAGCACTACGACGACATTGGCCAGCACCTTCGATAACGCGATCTCGAAGGGCGTCAACGGCATCACCATTAGGTGCTCGATGGTGCCCTGCTCGCGTTCGCGCAGCATTGCGGCCCCGGTCAGCGCGATGGTCAATAGCGAGAGCTGGTTCAGGAGCGAGGACACCGCCTTGAACCAGACCGGGTTACCATTGGCGTTGAAGGCGCGACGCAGTTCCAGCTGCAATGCAGGCACTGGCGCGTCAGGGCTGCCCCGAGAGAAAAGCGCGCGTTTCCGACAGGAGGATATTGGCGATGTAATCGGTTCCAAGCTGTGCCTGACTAACCGCAGTGGCATCAACCTCTAGCTGGACGGCAGGCATCAGACCCGCAATCACATCTGCCTCGAACCTGGCGGGAAGCTAAGGACAAACATGATCTGCCCGGCGTCCATTTTCGACGCCACCTGATCAGGCGTTATCATCATGGTCGGTTGGAACCACGGCGGGCCGAGCGCGTCGGTCAGTTGCCGAGTCAGCGCAGAGCTGTCCTCGTCGAGAATGGCGATGGCGGCGTTATAAACCGTGTCTCCGGCGCCGCTGGCCTCGAGCATGACGGCAACGACGAAGGACCACATAATCAGGATCACCATCACCGGATCACCGAGCACACTTTTCAGCTCTTTCCCTGCAAGCCAGAAGATATTTGTCAGCCGCCGCATGATCATTTATCCTGTTTGCGCAGGGCCAGAATGGCCAGCAAGGTCAGAACTGGCCCAAAGGCGGCCAAACGCAGCAGGTGGCCCGACAGTTCGGGCAGGCCCAGCCCCTTGGTGAAAGCTCCGACGCTGATACCCATGTACCAAGTGGTCGGCCAGAACGTGCCCATGATCCGCGCCGCGCCTTCCAGCGACGAGACTGGCGTGATCATGCCAGAGAATTGGAGCGTTGGCATCACAGACAGGATTGCCGCCGCGAAGACGGCTGTCACCTGAGTGCTGGTCAGCATCGACACGACAAGGCCATAGCCCGTCGCCGCCACCGCATAAAGCAAAGCACCCAGCACCAACGCCGCAGGATCACCCTTGAGAGGCACGCCCAAAACGGTCACCACAAGCGCCGTCAAGATCACAAAATTGAGCAGCGTGATGCCGATATAGACCAGTTGCTTGCCGATCAGGAATTCGGCGCGGGTCGTCGGTGTCACATAGAAGTTGGTGATCGTGCCGATTTCTTTTTCGCGCGCTACGCTGACCGCCATCAGGATCGCCGGGAACAGCAGCAGCAACAGTGGCGGGATCGACGGGCCGGTCGCCGGCAGGCTCTCCATTGCCGGGTTGTATTGAAAGCGCGGGATCAGTTGTGCAGGTGAGGAGCCCCGCTTGAGCTTGGGACATAGCCAGCACATTCAATGCCGGGGTTTCCTGCGCATCACTGGACAGGATAGTCGCATGCGCGCCATCGACATAGCTTTCCACGGTGCCAGCGCGATTGGTGTCAGAACCATCAATGAGGGCAGCAATTTCGGGCGACTCGCCACGCCGCACCATTCTGCCAAAATCCGGTGGAATTTGCAGCGCCAACGCCAGTTCGCCGCTCTCCATACGGCGGTTCAGCTCGTCGTTGTCTGAAATCGGCGGGCGTTCGGAAAACCAGACCGAGTCCTGAAATCCAGACAGGTAGGCGCGGCTTTCGGGGCTTCGGTCAAGATCAAAGACCGCAAAGGGAATGTTGCGCACCTCTTGCGAGATGCCGAAGGACATGATCAGCAACAAGAGTGCAGAGCCGACAAAGGAAAACACCAGTCGCACCGGATCACGCCGCACCTGCATCGCCTCGCGGGCGGTGAAAGCCAGCATACGCTGAATGCTGAAGCGCGATGCCGTTTTCGCATGCTTTTGATCATTGCTCACGGTTAGCAGGCCCTCATCTGCTGCGGCTTCAGCTGGTTGTGCGTCTAGCATGTAGGCGATGAAGGCATCCTCCAGCGTCTCAACGCTACGTCCCGCAATCAGCGCCTTGGGAGCATCCGACACCAGAACCTTGCCGGCATGCATAAGCGATATGCGATCGCAGCGCATGCTTCATCCATGAAATGTGTCGAGATGAATATCGTCACCCCGTCGCGATGTGCCAGTTCCAGCAGCATGTCCCAGAACGCTTCGCGGGCCTGCGGATCGACACCGGACGTCGGTTCATCAAGGATCAGGATGTCAGGCGCGTGGATCACCGCAACCGCCAGTGACAGGCGCTGTCGCACACCCAACGGCAGCGATGCGGCACCCTGATCGAGATAAGGCTCAAGCCCGAAACGCGGGACAAGTTCATCCATCCGCTGGGTTGTCAGCTCGCTGCCGAGGTGAAACAGCCGCGCGTGCAGCAACAGGTTCTCGCGCACCGTCAACTCGCCATAAAGCGAGAAGGATTGCGACATGAAGCCGACCCGGCGGCGCGCATCGAGGTTCTGTGCATCAACCGGTTTGTCGAAAATCCACGCCTCACCTTCGGTGGCGGGCGTCAACCCGGTCAGCATCTTCATGGTCGTGGTCTTGCCGCAGCCGTTGGAGCCGAGAAAGCCGAAAATCTCACCCCGCGCGATCTCGAAACTGACCGAGTCGACGGCGGTGAAATCGCCAAAGCGTTTGGTCAGATTTTCGGCGCGAATGGCAGAAGGGCCCGTCTCGGTTGCGGTTGTAGGGGCAGGCTTGGTGGTTACTTCTGCTTCCCGGCTCTCGCCGCCAAGCAACGCCACATAGGCGGCCTCGACGGTTCCGGTTCCGGTGCGCTCCATGAGATCGGCAGGGCTGCCAGTTGCCAGGATATTCCCTGCATTCATCGCCACCAGATGACCAAAGCGTGCGGCCTCTTCCATATAGGCGGTGGACACCAGCACGCTCATGTCGGGACGGTCGGCGCGGATCGCATCGATCAAATCCCAGAACTGGCGGCGTGACAGTGGATCTACCCCGGTTGTCGGCTCGTCCAGCAACAGAAAATCCGGATCGTGGATCAACGAAGCACAAAGCCCCAGTTTTTGTTTCATCCCGCCCGAGAGCTTGCCAGCGGGCCGGTCCATGAACGGCGCAAGACCCGTGGCGCGGGTCAACCGCGAAATCTGTGCTGCGCGTTCGGCCTTTCCCAACCCAAACAACTTGCCGAAGAAATCCAAGTTCTCCTGAAGGCTGAGATCGTGATAAAGATTGCGCCCCAGCCCCTGCGGCATGAACGCGATGCGCCGCCCGACATCAGCCCGGTGGGCGGCACTGGCCATGTCGCCACCCAAAGTCTCAACGCGGCCGGCCTGTAACTTTTTGGCCCCGGCGATCAGCCCCATAAGGGTTGATTTGCCCACTCCATCCGGCCCGATCAGCCCGACCATTTGCCCCGCGGGGAGGTCCAGCGTCACATCGCGCAGCGCCTGCACCTTGCCGTAGAGGTGTTTCACCCCCGCCAGCCTTGCGGCTATCAGAATTGGGGCGTCAGCCGTAGTCATCGGTCAGTTCCCGCCAGCCGCGTCATCCTGCGGAGCTGGCAGGACTGTTGCGACCGGTGGCGTCAGCCTTCGGGCCAATCGGGAACAGAGCCGTCGGGCCCTGCCAGCCGCACCCAAGCCACACCACGTACCCCGGTCTTGACCTGCGCGAGGCGCTCGGCCACCAGCTCTTGCGGAATGCGCACGCGGATGCGGAACATCAGGCTCTCGCGTTCTTCGATGGTTTCGACCTGCTTCGGGGTGAACTGCGCCTGCGGGGCGACGAAACTGACCAAAGCTGGTATTGCGACATCGGGCATGACGTCGACCACGATCCGCGCCTCATCCCCCAGCCGCACCCTCGGGGCGGCGCTGGCGGGCAGGAAAAACTCCATATAGACATCGCCAAGGCTGACCAGTGTCAGCACCTTGCCACCCCCGCCCAGAACTTCGCCCGGCTGCGCAAGACGATAGAGAACACGCCCCGCCTGAGACGCATAAAGCGTGCTGTCGGCAATGCGCGCCTCGATTTCACGCAGGGCAGCGGTTTCGGTGTCAACAGCTCGTTGCTTGGCCACGACGCCTGCCTGTGCGGCGGTGCGGCCTGCCTCGGCCAGTTGCGCTCGGTGCGGCGGATATCCAACTCTTCGCCGCTGACCACGCCGCGTTCATTCAGCGTTTCGGCTCGGGTAAGCTCGCTTTGCGACAACGCTAGCCGTGCCTCGGCTTCGGTCACTCCGGCCTGCGCGACGGCCACAGCCGCCTCGGCGCTGGCAACTGCTGCTTCGGCCCGCATTTTTTGCGCCTCCAACTCAGTTGTATCCATTACTGCCAGCACATCGCCGGGCTGCACCAAATCACCCTCGCGCACGGTGATTTCCGAAACCCGCCCGGCCAGACGGGTGGAAATATCGACCAGATCGGCCTCGATCCGTCCATTGCCACGGGCAAACCCGTCGGGCGGCAGATCGCTGGGTTCCAACAAGACCTTCCAACCTGCGTAGCCCAGGAAAGCCGCCAGCACGGCGAACACGAGAATAATGGAAATCTTACGTGACATGACTTAGGCAACTCCTTCGGGGTCATTTTGCGGTGCGTCCGGCGGCTGGCCTTGATAGAAATCAAGTAACGCCGCTATCGCCTGATCTGCCGTTTCGACTAAGGTGAACAACTGGCGATCCTGCGGAGAAATCATGCCCTCGGCGACGAGGTAGTCGAAATCCACCGCCCGGTTCCAGAACTCCGGACCGAACAGAACGATTGGCAGCTTTGGCACCTTGCCAGTCTGCACAAGTGTCAGAACTTCGAACACCTCATCCATGGTGCCAAAGCCGCCCGGAAACGCCACAAGCGCCTTTGCCCGCATCAGGAAATGCATCTTGCGCAGGGCGAAATAGCGGAAGCGGAAAGTCAGATCAGGGGTGATGAATGGATTTGGCGTTTGTTCGTGTGGCAACGTGATATTCAGCCCAGCCGATCGCGCGCCCACGTCGTATGCACCAAGATTTGCAGCTTCCATGATCCCCGGGCCTCCGCCGGTCACGACAACAAAATCACGCCGATCTTCTTGTTGGAAACGCAACGATACCAATTCGGCAAAGCGCCGGGCCTCGACGTAGTAGCGCGACAGTCGCACCTGACGTTCTGCTTGGGCAACCTCCCGCTGGCCTTTCGGGCTCGCGGGGTCGCCTTGCGCCTGCGCATCCTTTAGCTGCCTTTGCGCCCTGTCCGGAGAGACGATGCGCGCGCTCCCCATTACGACAACCGTTGAGCGGACGCCATGGCGACGCAAAGCGCGCTCGGGTTTGATCAGTTCGAGCTGCAAGCGCATGGCCCGTAGGTCATCCTGTTCCATAAGGTCGGCGTCCTCGTAGGCGAGGCGATACGCCGGATTTTTCTGGATGGCTTCGGCCAATACCTTGCGTTCGTCTTCGCTGATCATTGTTGACCTCTGAGGAGGTCGACTTTCGATCCAAGCTCCGGCACCGATACTTTCCAGCCCTTGTCCGTACGCAGTTTCTCGGCGAATTCCTGTGCTGTATCGGCCTCACCATGCACCACAAATGTCTGTTTGGGAGGCGTCTTGAAACCATCTGCCCAAGCAAGCAATGCGGTGCGATCAGCATGGGCCGAAAACCCGTTCAGAGTGTGAATAGCGGCTCGCACTGGTACGTCTTTGCCAAACATGCGCACCTGTCTTGCACCGTCGACAAGACGTCGCCCCAATGTACCCTTTGCCTGAAAGCCCGTGATCAAGACCACGCTTTCGCGTCGGGGAAGGTTTTCGCGCAAATGGTGGCGGATGCGCCCGGCAGTGCACATGCCGCTTGCGGAAATAATGATAGCGCCAGAGCGAATTTGGTTGAGCGCTTTGGATTCCTCGACGCTGGCCGTGAACTTCAGATAGGGCAGGTTGGTTCCAACCCTATGCCAGCCAGCCAGTTTTGTTGCCTGCTCGTCGAACAATTCCAGATGCTGACGCGTGATCCGCGTGGCTTCTGTGGCCATGGGCGAGTCCACAAAAACCATCAGGTCATGCAATCGTCCCTCACAAGTCAGCCGGTGTAGATGGTAGAGAACCTCCTGAGTTCGACCAACTGCAAAGGCGGGCACGATGATGTTGCCGCCACCGGCATGGCGGGTGTGCTCAACGATGTCGATCAATTCCTCCACCGTCGACGTTTGATCCTTGTGATCGCGATTTCCGTAAGTGGATTCGATCAACAGAAAGTCGGCCTCCTCGATGATGGTCGGATCGCGCAGAATAGGCCGCCCTGGCTGGCCCAGGTCGCCGCTGAACACGATCTTGGTGGTCTTGCCGCTTTCTGTGATCCAGACCTCGATGATCGCGGAGCCCAGAATATGGCCGGCATCCCGGAAACGGCAGCGCACCGCAGGGTGCGGATCAAGCATTTCGTCATAGTCAACCGCCTGCACCTGACGCAGGCAATCTTCCGCATCCTTCATCGTATAGAGTGGCGTCGCTGCAGCAGCCTTTCCGCGACGTGACCTGCGCCTGTCCCTCTCGGCGTCAGCTTCCTGAATGTGAGCGCTGTCCGGCAACATGACCCCAAGCAAATCTGCGGTAGCCGGGGTCGTATAGATCGGGCCTTTAAAGCCCGCCCGGGTCAGTTTGGGAAGCAGGCCGCTATGGTCGATATGGGCATGGGTCAGAAGAACGAAATCAATCTTCTTCGGGTCGAAGTCGAACGGCTTGCGATTGCGCGCGGGGGCGTCTCGCCCACCCTGCACCATTCCGCAATCCACCAAGAATTGGAGGCCATTGGTTTCAATCAGATAGCAGGATCCGGTGACTTCCCGCGCAGCACCCATAAACTGAATATTCATAACGGCATTCTCCCTGATCTTTCTATGATTGCGTCTTAGCGATGCCTCGTTGATAAATGGCGAACACGCGCGGCGCATCGGCGCGCATCTTTTCCATATCGCCCGATATTAGCGACTGCATGACCAACCCCTGAATGGTGCCGATGAACAGCGTGGCAGCGGCCTGCTCGTCCAGATCGGCTGCCAGATCACCGCGTGTTTTGCCGACCTCGATGAGGCGCGTCAGACGGCCAGCGTATTGCTTCATCAGCTCGCGTGCGAGCCGTTTTGCGGGGGTCGCTTTTGCCCCCTGAAGCTCTCCAAACAACATGCGCGGTGCGCCAGGGTGTTCTGACACGAAGGAAACATGGGCGAGAAACATCGCCCGCAGCGCCTCCACCGGCGCGTCGACCCCCTCAGCCGCTTTGTCGATCCTTGCCATCAGGCGTTTAGCCACCCATTTCATCACCGCTTGCCAAATCGCCTCCTTGTTGGGGAAGTGGCGAAACACTGCGCCTTGGGTCAGACTCATGTGTTTGGCGATGGCCGCCGTGGTGATGTCGCTAGGGTTTGTTGAAGCTGCCAGATCGATAACCGCATCGACGGTGGCATTGCGACGCTCTTCGGCGGGCAGATTCTTTGGCCGGGTGTGCGTTGTCATTGCACCGCCTCCATCCGCCAGACTGCAAGTGCAAGCCAGCCCATTGCCAGAACCATGCAAACACCGCCAACAATGACAAAGAGTGGCGGTGCGCCGATTAGCACTTCTGCCAGTATCCCCACGGGCATAAGCATGCCTGCCAATGCCAACCAAGAAATCCATCGACCAGACCTCGCTGGCAACGGAAGACGCAACAGCACCAGACCGACGGCGATATTGAGAAGTGCAAAAAGGTTGCCATGCGCATGGGCCAAGCGCGATTCGAAGTGCGTTCCGACGCCGTAGTCAGCGATCCATTGTTCTTTGCCCGGTGCGAAGTCGCGCAGGAAGATCAACAAGAACCCATAAAGCATGAAGAGGGTGAGAAACAGAAATTCTGTGACAATGTTGGATTTTCCAGTGTGCATCACGACCCTCGAATTGTGAATGCGAGCCAATCCCCGCCGATTGGGACAGTATGGCTTGAAGTTAGTTAGTAATCAATTACTATCTTCTTGGCTCACCCGCTGTTCCGTCAAGGCGAGATCAAGAAATGCAAGGAATACTGATGTTCGCATGGCGGCTTCATCTAAACCACAGGAGAAACAGAAATTGCAAAACCCTGCTGTTCTGGCCCCACTGTTGGCCACAGTCTTGATTGCCTTGATCCCTCTGCCCGCCATGTCAGGCGCAGTCCTGACTCAGGAGCAAATTTCCCGCGAGATCGTTGGTAAGGAAATCACCGCCAAACGAAAGGGTGTGAACGTGCGCCTGAGATACCTGCCTGATGGAACCGTGACGATGAAAGCTTTGCTGATGTCGCAGTCTGGTACCTGGGAATTTGAAGGAGACGGCATCTGCATGACCATGGCCGCTGGCCCGCGCAAAGGCAGGAATTGCATTACGTTCACTCATCTGAGCGGAAACAAATTCCTCAATTCCGAAGGGATTACCCTGACCGTAGTAGAGTAACTGTTCACTGGTATGTAAATTCAACAATCTGTCGCAAAGCGTCAACTGTGTTGGCGTTCCGACACTAGGCAAGAGGAACGTGATCAATGGCTCGCAAACACACCCCTACCGAAACTATCGCCCCTGTCGTGATGCTGCACGATCATCAGAAAGATGCCCCGGCAACGGCAGAAAACGCCGCCACAATTGTCAAAAGCGCAGAAACGAACCCGGCATCTGATGCGGTAGCGCAAAAATTGCCCTTGGGGCACGCATCTGAACAGGCCACTTCGCTTCATGAAGCGTTGAACCACACAGCGCAAAGCGCCATTTCGCGCGTCACCCACGGGCTTTCGCCCGCCGCCCTGATGGGGGCCTGGTTCGATTGGGCTACACACATCACGGCTGCCCCCGGCAAGCAGCTGGAACTGATTGAGAAGGCCGCTGACAAAGCCCGCCGTCAAACTCGTTTCGCAATGCAATGCGCGAAAACAGCCAATAAATCCGAACCCTGCATAACACCTTTGCCGCAGGATAACCGTTTCAGCAATGACGCTTGGCAGATGAAACCATTCAACATGGTCTATCAAGGCTTTTTGCTGCAACAACAGTGGTGGCACAACGTCGTCACAGACGTGCCCGGCGTCACGGGCCAGCACGAGCGCGAGTTGCAATTCCTGACGCGTCAGGTGCTCGACATGTATTCGCCGTCCAACTTCCTGCCAACCAACCCCGAGGTTCTGCGCAAAACCCGTGAAGAGGCCGGTCAAAACCTGATCCGGGGCATGCAGAACCTCGTCGAGGACGCGCAGAGCGCCATGACTGGTGCATCCCCGTCGGGCACAGAGGGTTTTCAGCCGGGTCAGGATGTTGCTGTGACGCCCGGCAAAGTGATTTACCGCAACCGGTTGATCGAGCTTATACAGTATGCCCCGCTGACGGACACTGTGCACCCCGAGCCGGTTCTGATCGTTCCGGCCTGGATTATGAAATACTATATTCTCGACCTATCGCAGCAAAACTCGATGGTGCGGTATCTCGTCGAGCAAGGCTATACCGTCTTCATGATCTCGTGGAAGAACCCCGACGAAGATTACCGCGACCTCACGATGGAGGACTACCGCCAACTCGGCGTGATGACCGCGATCGAGGCCATTCAGGCAATTGTGCCGGATCAGAAAATCCACGCCACTGGCTATTGCTTGGGCGGCACTCTGCTTGCCATCGCGGCCGCAGCTATCGCGCGCGGCAAAGATGACCCCTTCGCCTCTTTGACACTGCTGGCCAGTCAGGTTGATTTCTCCGAACCCGGCGAGTTGCAGTTGTTCATCAACGAAAGCAGCTTGCCTTCCTCGACAGCGTCATGTGGAAACAGGGCTATCTCGACACGACCCAGATGGGTGGCGCTTTCCAGATGCTGCGTTCGAATGATCTGATCTGGTCGCGTGCGGTTCGGAACTACCTGATGGGCGAGCGTCAGCCGATGAACGACCTTATGGCGTGGAACGCGGACGGCACGCGCATGCCCTATGCGATGCACTCGGAATATCTGCGCAAACTGTATCTGAACAATGATCTGTCAGAAGGGCGGTTTCAGGTCGAAGACCGTCCGGTCGCGCTGTCCGATATCCGCGCCCCGATCTTTGCGGTCGGAACGGTAAAGGATCACGTCGCGCCTTGGCACTCGGTCTTCAAGATACATGCGCTCACAGATACCGACGTGACCTTTGTGCTCACCAGTGGGGGGCACAACGCGGGCATCGTTTCGGAGCCGGGGCATGCACGCCGTAGCTACCAGATCGGCACTAAAGACGCGATGGATCGCTATGTCGATCCGGACGCATGGCAGGCCGAGACAGAGGCGCAGGACGGATCTTGGTGGGAGTCCTGGGTTGAATGGCTTGGCGCGCGCTCGGGCAAGCAAACAACGCCGCCGGATATGTGCAATGCAAAATCGGGCTATCCTGTCCTCACCGAGGCTCCGGGCACATATGTCCTTCAGAAGTAACCTACCGGGACAACACCCGTATTTGAACAAAGGATAGCAAAATGGCTTCAACTCGAACAACCAGCCTTATGGTAGCTGCCATAGTAGCGCTCGCATTTGGCGCGCTCACAGTGCTTTCTGGCGGTCGTGCCTTGTTTGGCAGCGCCGAGGCGCAGGCCGCAGTGGGCAATGCAGTGCCTTTGTGTTGTGGTTCAACTTTCTGGCAGGGTTTGCCTATGTCCTTGCGGGCGTCGGGCTATTTCTGCGACACCCTCTTGCCGTCTGGATTTCGATCGGCATTTTCGCCAGCACAGCTCTGGTGGCTATGGCCTTCGCGGTGCACTTGATTCAGGGTGGCGCGTTCGAGATGCGCACGGTTGGAGCGATGATCCTGCGCACAGTTGTTTGGGCAGCTATATCAGTTGTCGCCTGGAGGCATATTAGAGAGGCAACAAGCGTTTGAGGTAGGCGTCGCTCAACCTCCTTGAGCCATGACCCAAACAATTGCGGTCTCGGCTGACAGGACTGTCGCCGGTTCAATCGTTTTCATCGCGCAATCTTTCAACGCGTCGGTTTATTCCGCCGATCATATGCCGGTAGAACCACATCCGTATTCCGTCGGGTCGATTCTTGTATTTCGCGCTTTCATAGTATGCGGACGGGTCATCCCACGTGCCGTGATCATCCGTCACGGCCGCCATCTGTTGAAAAGCTTCGTGATCAAGGTCGAAATCTGCGCTGGCCTCGCCGCCCTTCAGTGCGACCGAATAGCCAACCGACCAACCGCGGCGTTTCACCTTGGCTGTCGCAGCGATAAACAGCGGCAGGTCGTTGATGAATGTGTCGATACGCCGCCAGATGCCGTCAACTTCAACTTCGATCCAGGAATGAGAGATCTCCCTTGGCATGAGCCAATAAGCAATACCTGTGAAAAAACCTCTCTGAATGTCTTTGGAGATAAGCGAAAAGTGGATGCGAGCAGGAATGCCCACGGCCTTGCAGAGTGCTAACAGCAAAGTAGCCTTCGTATTGCACTGCCCCATATCCCCAACTGGATCGTTTCCGATGCCTTGACGAAGTCTCCATCGTCGGGAAATGCGAAACGAATATCATCCCGAACATAGTAGAATAGCCGTTCTAACTTGCTGCGAAGCGCTGTCTCATCTTGTGTCAGACGGGCGGCGGTGTCTTTGACAAGCGAATGATCATAATCTGAAAATATATCCATCTTCAAAGTCTACAGTGCTGGAGGTCCTTGGACGTTGACGCAAGTCAAACGACTCTCTTTCAATCGTATTTCAGGCGAAGCTCAATCATTCTGCGCAAGGCGCGGCAGATGAAACACCGCCTCGAACCCTTCCGTCCGTTCCAGTGCGGGGGAATGCAGTTCCAGCATTGCCGGCGCCCCCTCTGCAATTGCTTGCACAATAGACAGTCCCAGCCCACTACCGTGCGCTACAGATTGCCCACGTTCAAACCGGGCGGTTAGCCCAGCCAAGGTTTCAGCTGTAAGCGGCGGGCCATCGTTGGCCACCCTCAGAGCATCGCCCGATAGAGCGACCTGAACCGGCGTTCCACCACTGCCGTGACGCAGCGCGTTCTCGATCAGGTTTCGCACGACAATAGCGAAGGCGTCGGGATCAAGGTTTGACAGCACAGGGTCAGTCGCAAGGGTGCTTTGGATGCGCGCAGGTTCCGCTGCCTTCTCGAAGTCTGCCAGTACCATTTCCAGCACAGGCCGCAAGTCTGACACAGCATCACGTCGCAAGCGTCCACCTTCTGCGCGCGCCAGTTGCATCAGCTTCTCGGATAGGCGGGTTAGCCGCTTAAGAGCGACTTCGATCTCGGCTGCCCGTCCGGCCGCAATCGTATCAGAGGTCTCGGCCATAAGCCGTTGCGTTTGAGCAAGTGCTGCCGCCACCGGAGTGCGCAATTCATGTGCGGCGTTGGCCGTGAAGCTGCGCTCTGCCTCAAGGGTGCGTCCAAGTCGGCCCAGAACATCATTGACGGCCTCTGCCACAGGCTTGATTTCATCAGGCAATGTTCCGTCACCCACCGCAGACAAGTCGCGTGGGCCACGACTGGACAATGCAGTGCTAAATCGCCGCACGGGGCGCAGGCTAAGTCTGACTATCCAGAACACGACAAGCAAGCCAAGTGGAATGACGACAATCAGCGGTAAGGCGAGCCCGAGCAAGACGTCGCGCGCCACCTCGGCGCGATGACTAAGCGGTTCGGCGACTGCGATGGTGATCGTGCCTTGTAGTGCTGCGTCATAATAAAGCCTGTGTGTCGCAGTCTGACGGAATCCCATTCCGTCAAAGGCGGGAAAATCCGCATCCTCAGCAGCGTGCGACCGTATCAGGACACGCCCCTGATCATCACGGACGATGTAGGTAAAGAACTCTTCGTGTTCGCGCAGGGTGGCGATGCGTTGGCTGATGCCTTCTTCTTCACGGCTGATGATATCAAGGGCCACCAAAGGCAGAATGCGCTGTGCGGTTTCTTCAAGCGTTGAATCGAACACTTCGTTCATTTCATTGCGAAGCAAGGTGGCCGTGGCCCATGCGGTGGCCAACCAAAGCATTGTCAGCCCAACTCCAAGCGCCAGCGCCAAACGACCTTGCAGAGAGCCGGGCACCCTCATGACGCACCCAGCCGGTAGCCGAGGCCCCGCACTGTCTCGATCCGTTCGCGCCCCAACTTCTTACGCAACTTGCTGACATGCACTTCGATTGTGTTGCTCTCGACCTCGGTGTCGAAGGAATACAGCCGCTCTTCCAGCTGCGTCTTAGATAAAAGCTGCCCCGGTCGTTGCACGAAGGCCTCGAACAGCACCCATTCACGGGCGGTCAACGCAACCGATTTGCCGCCGCGAAACACAGACCGCGCAGCGAGATCGACCTCCAGATCTCCCAAGGTAACCAGTGGGTTCGGGTTGCCAGCATAGCGCCGTGCCACCGCACCGAGGCGCGCTGACAGCTCGGACAGATCGAAGGGTTTGACCATGTAATCATCGGCCCCAGCATTAAGCCCCTCGATCCGGTCGCTGATCTGGTCCATCGCGGTCAGGATAATCACGGGGGTTACATCGCCCCGCTTTCTGAGCGCGCGCAAGAACGGCTGGCCGCGTCCGTCGGGCAGCATCAGATCGAGAAGGATCAGGTCATAGGCCGCGACATCGAGATGCTCTCTTGCTGCATCCAGCCGTGTGGCCCAGTCGATAGAATGCCCGTCAGCGGCGATCTGGTCGCGCACTGCCCCGCCCAACACCGTGTCATCTTCGATCAGCAGCACACGCATATCTGTTTTCCCGTTCCGTTTGTCATTCTTCTATTACCTCCCAACCTGACGCCTACCTGAAGCACAATAGCTGCGAACTTCAGGTAGGCGTCAGGTCGCTGGGTGATAAAGCCCCATCAACATTAGCTTCAGGAGATGGAACAATGAAAAACTATCTGATGGCAACGACCCTTTTGATTGGCCTCGGTGCGGCAGGTGTCGCCCTTGCTGATGATGACGATTGTCGGGTGCCGATGGCTGACTGGCAACCGCGCGAAGCCGTGCAGGCAATGGCAGAAGCGCAGGGCTGGACTGTGCGCCGGATCAAGACCGACGATGGCTGCTATGAAATCAAGGGCCGCGATGCGACCGGCCGCGAGATTGAGGTCAAGGTTGATCCTGCCACGCTGGCAGTGGTCGATCTTGAATATGAGGATGACGACGACGATGACTATCGTGGTCGAAAAAATGCGGTACCGGGCCAACCTGTAACGCCCCCTGCGAACGGGCTTTTCACACCTGGAACCGCACCCGTTGTTGAGCAGTGATTCGCATTCGTGTGTTCCGTTGCACCATTTTTGCGGTGATGCCGGAACCACCTGAAACCACCGGTCCCACAGGGTGGTGCTTTGCAGGCCTTTCGTCCCCTCGGTCTGCAAGCTGGCCCCGCTGCCAATTCAAGTGCGGCGGGGCTTTTTCTTACTTCCTGACGCCAAGCTGAAGCAAATTCCTTCACTTTGTCAGGGTGACATCAGCTTGTTGCGGCAAAAGAAACCGAAACAACCAATATGGAGATTTCCGATGAAAACCCTTCTGTCCGCCTTGGCGCTGACGACAGCTCTTACAGGCCCCGCACTTGCCCGCCCCGTTACCCTGACCGCCAACATGAACCAATATGGCGGCGATGGCGCTTACCTTGCGCTTTATGTCACTGATGCAAATGGCACCTATATGGCAGCCTGTGGATGGCGGGTGGCAAGTCGAAATACTACGAACATCTTAGCGACTGGTATCGTGCGACAGGCGGTAACACAGCAGAGATCAACGGCATCACCGGTGCCAGTGTTGGCGCGGGGCGGCAGTTGAAGATCACGCTTGATCTGGCGGATGCGCTGTTTGATGCAGGCTATGAGCTACACATCGACGCCTCCGTCGAGGACATGCGTGACAGTCCCTCCGAAGTGGTTGTGCCGCTGACCACGGCGGGGCGGGTCAGCCTGCAACGGGTCGGCGCTACATCCGCGATTTCACCTATGACATGTAGTCCACCCTCAGAAGGAGCCTCGCCATGTTGCGCGCCCTGCACAAATTTCCCGGCCTGATCGCGGCTCTGCTGATTGTCGTCATGACGCTAAGCGGCGCGGTGCTGAGCATTCTTCCCGCACTGGAGGGTGTGCAGGCCCCCGCACAACCAGACCGGAGCCTGACGGTAGCCACTCTGGCGGATCGCATTACCATCACTTACCCCGGCGTAGAACAGATCCGCCGCGCACCATCGGGGCGGATAACGGCGTTCTATTTTGACGCAGGACGACCCGGTGCAGTGATTATCGACCCCGCGACAGGTGTTGGTGTTGCGGATTACGAACCATCTGCCTTTCAACGCTGGATGACCAACCTGCACCGTTCGCTGTTTCTGGACGATGCAGGGCGGCTGACCGCAGCGGCGGGGGCGGCATCGCTTCTCGTTCTGTCGATCTCGGGCCTGATGCTGACGGCACGGCGGACAGGGGGCTGGCGGCGTTTCTTCTCACGCCTGCGTGGCCCGCTGATGGGGACGGTTGCATGTCGAAGTGGCACGGGTGACTGTTGCGGGGCTTCTCCTATCCTCTGCCACCGCGCTGTTTATGACCGCCAGTACCTTTGATTTATTCCCACAGGGTAGCGCCCCTGCGTTTCCCACCGAAGTCAGCGGCCAGACCGGTGCCACCCCGGGCACGATGGCTCTGCTGCGTGACACATCGGTAGACGCCTTGCGCGAGCTGACCTTTCCCTATCCGGACGATCCCACCGATGTGTTCATGCTGAAAACAAGCACGGGCGAAGGATATCTCGATCAGGGAACAGGGGAGATGTTAATCTGGGCTGATGCAGGCACATGGCAACGCTTTAATGAGACGATCTACATGCTGCACACCGGACAGGGCATGGCGTGGTTAGGGGTCATCCTCGGGCTGATGGCACTTGGTGCGCCGTTCATGGCTGTGACTGGCGTGATCCTCTGGGTGCAAGCCCGCCGCGCGCGGCCACGGATCAAAGGCAATGTCGCGGCGGGACAGGCCGACACAATCCTTCTGATCGGTAGCGAAGGGGGCAGCACATGGGGCTTTGCCGCGACCCTGCATGATGCACTGACGCGAGCGAACCATAAAGTTCACGCCGCACCGATGTCGCAATTCGCGCCGCACCGATATAACTGCGCCGAACGGGTGATCGTGCTGGCTGCCACTTACGGTGAAGGCGCTGCGCCTGCTTCGGCCAAAGGGTTCCTTGACCGGCTGGCAGCTTTACCGCACGCGCCCGACATGCCGCTAGCCGTGCTGGGCTTCGGTGACACGAAGTTTCCCGAGTTCTGCGCCTATGCTGCCGATGTATCACGCATGGCCGAGGAAAAAGGTTGGAAGCAGATGTTGCCGATGGCGACGGTTGACCGGCAGTCGCCACAGGAATTCGCCCGCTGGGGGCGTGGTCTGGGCCACGCACTTGGTCAGCCATTGGAGCTATCGCACAGCCCGGCGATCCCGCGCAGCCATGCGCTGACCCTGATTTCGCGCCGTGACTATGGCGGTGAGATGAAAACCCCCGCCGCGATCCTGCGCTTTGCCGTCCCAAAGGTTGGGTTCTGGGCACGACTGGCGGGGCGTAGCTTGGGGCGGTTCTCATCTGGTGACCTGCTGGGCATTGTTCCCGTGGGCTCACACGTGCCAAGGTTCTATTCTCTGGCATCGGGCCGCCGCGATGGCTTTGTCGAGATTTGCGTCAGCCGCCATCCCGGTGGGCTGTGCTCGGGCCAACTTATAGATTTGGCCGTTGGAAACAGCGTGCAGGGATTCATCCGCCACAACCCTGACTTCCGGCCCGCACGCGGGCGCAAACCGGTCATTCTGATCGGCGCGGGAACCGGTATTGGCCCGCTGGCAGGGTTTGCACGCGCCAACCATTCGAGCCGTCCTATGCATCTCTATTTTGGTGCTAGGCATCCTGACAGCGACCTTTTCTATGAGCGCGAAATGGAGGATTGGCAGAAAACCGGACAACTTGCCTCGGTCACCAACGCCTTTTCGCGCACCAGCGCCTGCAGCTATGTTCAGGATGCTCTGCGCAGTGATGCTCAACGGATTGCCAGGTTGATCAGTGAGGGCGCGCAGGTTCTGGTTTGTGGCGGGCGTGACATGGCCGCTGGCGTAACAGATGCGCTGACCGATATTCTGGCACCCGCCGGATTGACGCCTGCCACTTTGAAAGCTGGGGGGCGTTATGTCGAAGATACCTACTGATCTTATGCGCCATGCGCTGAGTGGCCCGACAATGGGCACCCGCTGGTCGGCGCTACTTTATGCCTCCGCAGAGGTTGACCCAGAGCCGATCCGCGCAGCACTGGCTGAAAGCGTGGATGCCGTGGATCGCCAGATGTCCACATGGAAACCAGACAGCGATCTGATGCGCCTCAATCGCGCAGCGGTCGGAACGTGGGTGTCCGTTCCTGTGGAATTGATGGAAGTGCTGACAAAGGGGCTGGAAATCGGAAGGTTCTCGGATGGCGCTTTCGACATCGGAATGGGGGATGTCGTGACCGCCTGGGGGTTCGGCCCTCAAGAGGCGGACACACAAGCGATACGCGCCACACTCGGCAAGGGACGCTCCCCGGCGCACGAGGTTCTCGATCTTAATCCCCATGCGCTTCAAGCCCGTAAATTGGCTCCGCTGACGCTGGATCTGTCAGGCATCGCCAAAGGCTATGCTGTTGACCGAATGATGCAGTGCTGAGCCGTTTCGAAATCACCGATGCGCTTGTGGGCCTCGACGGTGAAATGCGCGCTTGTGGCGAACAGCCGGATGGTCGGGCTTGGGCCGTTGCCATTGAGCGTCCCGATTATGAAACAAGGCACCGCTGTCGATGATCGAGCTGAGAGATGCCGCAGTGGCCACATCAGGGACTATCGCCATTGGGTGCAAGCTGGTGGGAGACGGCTCGCCCATACGATGGACCCGGCCTACAGCGGCCCCTTGAAGGAAACGCCTGCATCGGTGAGCGTCCTTGCCAAAACCTGCATGGAAGCAGATGCTTGGGCGACGGCCTTCATGGTTTCCGGCGCGAAGAAAGGCTCGATCTGGTCCAAAGAAATTGGAGTTGCTGCCGTGTTTGTCTACCGCGATGGTGATGGCTTTCGTCAAACGCATAGCGGGTGGCCATATTAAGGCTGCCCGGCACACATTGTTGAGCACTTTGTAAAGGCAGAGTTCTTCGTGGCGCTGCAATTCTGACGGTAGCTTAAACTCTTGGCGGTCACTTACATTCTGCTAGGAGCCGCCATTTCGGATGGGCTCGATTAGATCGATTTCCACAAGAGCCACCATTGGCGCACTTGCGGCGATGATACGGTACAGGTGCAGCCTCTGAAACCAGTCGTCAATGACCGATTCCACGACTTAATCTGCGTCGCAAAGAAATGGCTGTTGCGCATGCGAGAGTGAAAACCCAAAGTCGGGTTTGTCCCGCACTGTGTCAGTTCATGCGCTATGCAGCGAAGGGCAGGTCTTCCCAAATCTGCGATGGTCATAAACTTGAGGAGGGGGCTGGCATTCGAGCTGCATATTGACCTAAATTTCCTGCATGGCTTCGAAGACTACATTGAATACAAAGAACCTTGCGGCGCTCGGCGCTGAGCGGTTGGCCGACCTTCTTCTTGATATCACCAAAGGTAATGCTGACGCAAAGCGGCAGCTGAGGCTGGAGCTGGCAAGCGAAGCCGGTTCCGGAGATGTCGCTCGGGAGATCCGCAAGCGGCTCAGTAGCATTGCAAGATCACGATCGTTTATTGACTGGCAGGGCCGCAATGCTTTCGCGGCTGACTTAGACATGCAGAGACGCGCCATCGTTTCTCAAGTTGGGCCGGTCGATCCAGCAGGGGCGTTTGATCTGATCTGGCGGTTCGTGGCTCTTGCGAATGGGGTCTATGAACGTTGCGATGACAGTACGGGCAAGGTGCAGTCAGTTTTTCACGAAGCCTGTGAAGACCTGATCGATCTGGCCGAGGTTGCCGCGCCGGACCCGCTTGTCCTGGCAGACCAGTTGCTCGAGGCCTTGGCCGATGATGATTATGGGCATTATCCAACTTTGATATCAGGTCTTGCTTCAGTCTTGGGTTCAGAAGGATTGCAGCACCTTAAAGCTGGGATCACCACTTCGGGAATTGATCTGTCGAACAACTACGCGCTGCGCATGGCGCTCGAGCAGATTGCGGATGTCGAAGGTGATGTAGACGCCTACATTGACCAACAAAGTGATCTGGCACGAAAGGCACCACAGGTTGCTGCTGAAATCGCGCGTCGTCTTCTTGAAGCGGGGCGGGTTGAGGAAGCATGGGAGGCCATCAATGCGCCCGATGAGAAAGATCGCGGATGGATTCCCTATGACTGGGAAGTGACCCGGATCAGCGTGATGCACGCGATGGGGCAAACCGAAGCAGCGCGTGACTTTATGTGGACGTGTTTT
>LLEL01000004.1_pt1 | contig 23323 bp, 26 predicted proteins | sample 595891 | NCBI WGS metagenome assembly LLEL01 (sample SAMN02919312, study PRJNA255460) | bioreactor metagenome | biome: chemostat; feature: culture 2012_10.1; material: sediment; isolation source: day35 10degC chemostat 2012 inoculated with Wadden Sea sediment taken from... | place: Germany: Bremen ...
CCGCCTGCCCCCGAACACCATGTGTCCGGTAGGCATTCAGGCGCAGGTTGACCGGACCATCGAGAGATTTCACAAAGCCGATCAAGGCGTCAATCTCTGCATCGCTATCGGTTTGATCGGGGATCATCAGATAGCGCAACTCATGCAGCTTTCCCGCGTCATGCAGCAACCGCACGCTTTCCAGACAGCGCGTATTCGTTCGTCCGGTCAAACGGACATGCAGCTCCTGATCAAAGGCCTTGATGTCCAACATGACACGATCCGTCACCGTCAGGATCGACCGCCACCCCGCCGCACCGAGATGCCCGTTGCTGTCGATAAACCGCGTCAGGTGACACAGGTCGGGATCGCGGCTCATCGCGGTAAACAATGCCTTGATAAACGCCAATTGCATCGTCGCCTCGCCCCCCGAAATCGTAATTCCGGTCAGAAAGGTCCTGTTTTCGCGCAGCATCTCCAGAATGTCGCACACGGCATAGGTCTGCACCATCGGATTGGCCTTGATCGGGCACACATCCAGACAGATGTCACAATTGGTGCACAGGGCGGGGTCGAAGACAATCTTGCCATCAACCAGAAACAAGGCCTGTTCCGGACAGGCCGGAACACAATCGCCGCAATCGTTGCATTGACCGATCGTGTGCGGGTTATGGCAGGCTGCACAATTGAAATTGCAGCCCTGCAAAAACAACACCATCCGGTTCCCCGGCCCATCGACACAGGACCAGGTGAGGATTTTACTGATCCTGGCCAGCAAGGAGCTCATTGGCCACAACCCGCGGTTTGCGTTGCAAAATCGGTGTGCAATTGGCCGCTTCGGCCCCGAGCGCCGTTGTGTTCACGCGGGATCCCAAGTCGGCGTTGAATTGCGCAATGTCCGACAACCGGATCATATATCCGGTGACACGCACCAGATCATTGCCGCCGACATTGGCGGTAAACTCGCGAAACCCCAATGAAAACGCCCCGAGACACAGGTCCATAACCGCATCCGGATTGGCCTTTACCGTTTCGTCCAGTGTCAGGATTTCGCTGACCCCCGAGGCATAAAACCTGTGATGTGGGGCCAATGCCCGAATATGCGTGACCGGATCCGGCTCGGTCCCATAGGGGAGACGCACGCCGGGCGTATATCCCGTGTCCGTCGACAATCCGGCCTGTGAGTGCAGCATCGCCCGCCCGCGCCAAACCTGTTTCAGCGGACGATCCTCAACCATCTTTGCCAACCGGGCCGAAATGTCATAGCCGAGTGCGTTGGCCTGTGCGTCACATCCGTATCGCCCCTGTGCGCCGGATTTCTCCTGCAGGATATTGACCGCCTCGGCCATCGCAAAGATGCCGAACATCGCGGTAAAACGCGTTTCGTCCAACCACCCTTCGGTCACCAGAAAGCTGTCGAAAAAACCGGACCGGTTAAACAGGTAATCAATGCGCGCCTCCGTCAGGCGGAAATTCAAATCCACATAATGGGGCAGCACGTTGTCCAAAAAGTCGTCCACGTCCCGGGATCGTTCCGCAACCTTGGCCAGATTGACCCGCGTCAGGGTCGACGCCCCCCCGCACAGTGGTAGCGCGTTATAGCAGCTGACAATCCCGTAGCCCTTGGCATCAAACGTTGCCGCATGCACAGGGTGATTGGCAATATGCGGCTTTGAACACGCGGCGATATTGGCCGCCGCAATCTGTAAAATATCCGGCGTGCTCACTGCCGCATCGTACAAGAACGTCAGGTTCGGTGCGATCTGTTTCAGCTCCGCATCAACCCGCAAAATCATGCGGGCAACGCGGTTATCCGTCGGCCCGATATTTGCATGCATGAACGCATCGGGCAAAACACGATCCAGATAGCGCCAGAACAGTTTGATCTGTTGATACAGATGCGCGTCCGTCACATCGGCGCAATACGGCAACAACAGATCATCCAACTGGCCGATATAGACCGGCATTCCGGTCACCGACGGGACATGGTGGTAGGCAATCATCAACGTGTGGATCGCCTCCTCCAATGTCTGCGGCACGGGCAATTCCAACCACTCACTGCCGTTTTTCAAAACGACACTGTAGTCCGGCAAAACATAGCGCGGCTTATACGGCGCATGGCCCTCATACATATCGCAGATCACCCGCGCCTCAAGCGCCGCACGCGTCGGCTCATCCAGATCCGGATAGGGCAACGCATTTTCCGCCTCAAGCGACAGTGCCCGCGCTTTTTGTGCGGGGCTCAACGTCGGATCATTCACAATCCGGCGCAGGTTCGGGGCTTCGGCAGTCATATCATTCATCCTTGGCGACGGGGATTACACGGCGTTATCAATCTTGATAATACCCGCAACATGGAACACTATAAATGGCGTTATAGCGCAATTTCCTAGACAGAACTCGCATAGTGGGGCGCGTGAATGATATCCGATGTCTACTTTCATAGCAGTGACCCGCTGTTGTCCCCCTGGCCCTATCAGATCGTTGCGGGCGGTCGCAGCGACGTGGATGACACGGACGGGATTGTCAGTCGCAACTACCATGAACATACGCTGATCCTGACCCGCGCGGGCAAAGGACAGATCACCGTCACCGATGGCGTCTTTTCCACCACGCCGGGCAGTGTCGTCTGGCTCGACACATCGCGCCTCTATGCCCACGGCGCCGCCGCAGACCATCACTGGTCCTATCTTTGGTTCGCGCTGTCCGGTCAGGACCTTGACCGGCTGTACGACCAATCGGGATTTGCCGAACACCCGGTTCAAGACGGCCACAGTGATCTGGAACACGACTTTCAATCAATGATCCAGACCCTTGTCGAACCGCCCCTCCATGCGGATGCCGTCCTGAATGCCCGCTTCACCGCGATCGCCGCCAAACTGTTTGCCTCCCGACGCGAGGGGGCAATCAATCCGCGGCACGATCCAATCACCGGACTTCTGCGCCGGATGCGCACAGACATTGCATCACCGTGGTCGGTGGCCCGCATGGCGGACATTGCCAACCTCAGCCCGTCACAACTGTTCCGCCGGTTTCACGCCAGCACGGGCACCTCGCCGGTATCATGGCTGCGGCACGAACGCATGGTCCTCGCGCGGCACCTGCTTGTCGCCAGTTCACACCCCGTCGCAAGCATTGCCTTGCGCTGCGGCTACCCCGACCCGTTCCATTTCAGTCGGGATTTCAAACATCACCATGGCTGCGCGCCACGCGACTACCGGCACCGCAACCAGACCACCTGACCGCGCACCGGCCTGACCGACAATTCGACCGCCTCACCATGCTCGATGACATGGGATCCGGTGGCGTCACGGCCCGTAGCCCTCTTGCGCCCTCAGATCGCATCCGCCCCCCAAACGCAACAAAGCCCGCAACCGGGGCGGGCTTTGTCGTGTCTCGGCGCTATGTCGCTGCGGCCCTAAACCGTCCCGCCAAGCGAGCCTTCGAGGGTGGCCAACTCCTGCCCCCCTGCCATCATGTCTTGTAGCTCCTCGGGCGTGATCTCGCCCTTGAGGGCCGTGCCAAAGGTCTTGCCCCGGTTCAACACGGTGAACCGATCCCCCACGGCCATCGCGTGGCGCACGTTGTGGGTGATGAACACGACCGCGATACCCTGTTTGCGGACCTTATCCACCGTGGCCAGAACATTGGCCGTTTGCCGCACACCAAGCGCCGAGGTCGGTTCATCCAGGATCAGGACCTTTGCCCCCGAAATGGACCGCCCCGCGCAATCGCAACCGTTTGGCGTTCGCCCCCCGACAAGGTGCCAACCGCCTGATCGGGGCCGCGCAGGTTGATCCCCATGTCGCGCATTTCGCGCATCGTCACCTCATTGGCGTGGTCATGGTCAAAGAACCGCAACCCCGCGACCTTTTTGATCGGCTCGTTGCCCATGAAAAAGTTGCGGCTCACAGACATCAACGGGATCATCGCAAGATCCTGATACACTGTGGCGATGCCGGCGGCGATACTGTCGCGCGGATCGTCAAAGTTCATCGGCTTGCCCTCGAACTTGATCTCGCCATGGGTCGGTTTATGCACCCCCGACATGGTTTTGATAAAGGTCGATTTCCCCGCGCCGTTGTCGCCCAAAAGACAGTGACACTCACCCGGAAAGAAATCGATGGTCACACCGGCAAGGGCAATGACCGAGCCAAAGTGCTTTTGGATATCTGTCATCTGGATAATCGGATCCATTAGCGTTCTCCCGTGATGAGACGACGAATATAGGTGTTCAGGATCACGGCGAGCAGCAAGATCACCCCGAGGAACACACGAAACAGCGAGCTTTCAACATTGGCAAAGAACAGCCCCTGTTGGACCACACCAAAGATCAGCGCCCCCAAAGCGGCCCCGATGACCGAGCCGTAACCACCGGTGAGCAACGCCCCACCGATCACAACCGCGATGATGGCCTCGAATTCCTTGAGCAAACCGCGATCCGCCCCTGCGGACCCGAACTCCATCACCTGACACACGGCAAAAACCGTGGCGCAAAAGGCGGTGAACATGAACATTCTGATCTTGACCGCATCAACAGGAACACCCGCATAGCGCGCCGCCTGTGCGTCGCCGCCCGCGGCAAAGATCCAGTTGCCAAACCGTGTGCGCGTCAAAACGACATGACCGACCACGACCAGGCCAACGGCCCAGACAATCAGCATCGGAATGCCATCGACCACAGGCTCGCCCATACGGTTGCCGCGCTCGAAGACACCGATCACGCCAATATCCCCGAGCCAACGAAATACCGGGCCGCCGATTTTGGCCCCGAACAGCGGCGCAAGCCAATCTCCCTCGGATGCCTCGCGAATACCGCCAATAATTGTTTTGCTCTCGATGGTCTGTGGAATGAAAATTGTGAACCCGCGCAGGATAAACAGCGTGGCAAGCGTCACAATAAAACTCGGCAGACCCGTCTTGACGACGATGTAGCCATTCAACGCGCCGCAAGCGATGCAGATGACAAAGGTGACAAGGATCGCAAGCCACATCGGCCATGCCAGTACGACGCCAAAAATGGCAATCATCATCCCCGCAAACCCGATCATCGAGCCGACCGAAAGATCAAACTCGCCTGCGATCATCAGCAAACAGGCCCCAACCGCAATAATCATGAACTGCGCCGAAACCGTGGACCAGTTCATAATGCCCTGCGCATTGAACATACCGCTGTCGAAGGCAAACATCGCAAAGAACGTGAACACCGCGACGGTGCCGACAATCCCACCCAGTTCAGGACGGATCAAGGCGCGGCGCAAGCGTGACATTTCCTTGACGCGCTCGTCGTTAATTGTTGTGTCGGACATTGCCGAACTCTCCCAAAATCCAGAGAAAGGGCGGATCCGGTAGATCCGACCCGCCCTTCTGTGTTAATAATTAGCGGAATTCACCGGCATATTTCTCGACCATCTCGAGGCCGTCCACGGTTACAAAACCGGGGCCGGAGTTGATGTTATTGCCGGGCAAGACGCCGTAGCGGTCATAGTTGGCAAGAACGACAACAGGCAGATACGATTGCAAGAACGGCTGCTGATCAATGCCCCAATTGATGATGCCGTCCTTGATCCCCTGAACGATATTTTCGCCCAGATCAAAGGTGCCAAAGTAGATGTCACCGGCCAGGCCGTTTTCATCGAGCGCAAGCAAGGTCGGATCGGCAGAGGTCGGACCGAGCGTCAACACCGCATCGGTATCGGGGTTGGCGTTCAAATAGGCCAACACGCGGTTTTTGATCTCGGCGGGGATCTTGTCCACTGTCGATCATCTGGCCGCCCAGTTCGACACCAAGACCATCGGCGAACCCTTGGCAGCGCTCGGTCGAGGATGGCGAGCTGATGTAGTGGTTGACGCACAAGAAGCTCTCGACGCCGTCCCCTGCGGCACGCATGCCGGCCGCGTGGCCCGCGTCATATTCGGGCTGGCCCACATACATAAGCGCCCCCACTTCGCGTGCCTGTTCCGGTGTGCCGGAGTTCATGATGATGACATCGATGCCTTGGTCGACCGCCGCACGAATGGGACCGGACAACACGTCAAAATCCGCAAGCGTTGTGATGATACCGTCCGGCTGCGAGGCCGCTGCCTGTTCGATGATTCGTGCCATATCGGCGAGGTCACCGGTCGACGGGTTGCGGTATTCCACCGTGACGCCCATCTGTTCGCCCGCAAGGGACACACCGTTTTTCACAGTGTTCCACCAGCTATCGGAATCCGGAGCGTGGCTGACCAGAATATATGTCAGGTTGTCGCCGTGGTCATCCGCCTGCGCCATAAAGGGCGACGCAATCACGGCCGCGGTCAACATCAGTTTTTGCAGTGTAGATTTCATTTTTCTCTCTCCCTAGGTTGCCATTTTTTGGCCGGGGACCGGGATCAACCGTTCCCTCTTTCTCAAACAAGCACGGATTCGATAATTTTGCAACCGGTTGCAAATTGTGCTAGGCATTTTTCTGATGCACTTCGCCCTAGCCCGCGATAAAATTGAGGAAAACAGATGTCAGACGGGACGAAAACCATGCCAACCACCCTCAAAGACGTGGCGATACGGGCCGGCGTATCGACCTCCGCCGTCTCACGCACCTTTACAGACGGGGCATCCGTATCGGTCAAAATGCGCCGAAAGGTAGAAAAGGCCGCGAATGAACTGGGATATCGCCCGAATTTTCTGGCGCGCAGCCTGACGACACGCCGGACCAAACTGATTGGATTGGTGTCCAACAACTTTCACAACCCGATCTTTCTCGAGGTTTTCGACCTGTTCACCCGCAGCCTGCAAGATCGCGGATTGCGGCCGCTTCTGGTGAACCTGTCCGATGAAACCGATCCCGAACATTCCGTACAGATGCTGCAACAATACTCGGTGGATGGCGTTGTCGTGACCTCCTCGACCCTCCCCCCCCGCCTTTTCGATGGCCTTTCGCGACAAACACATTCCGGTGGTCAATACATTCGGACGCTATTCAAGTACGCCCGAGGTGCATGTGGTTGGCATCGACAACGTCCAGGCGGGCCGGATGGCCGCCGCCACACTGGTCGCCCGTGGCTACCGCAAAGTGGCGTTTCTCGGCGGGCCGCAAAGCGCGACCTCCTCACAAGACCGCCTCAAAGGCTTCGCCGAAGAGATCGCCAAACACCCCGACGTCACCATGACAACGTCCTTTGCCACCGCCTATTCCTTTCAGGCGGGGCGCACGGAGCTGTTGCGTCTAGCGCAAAGCAACGGAGCGCAAACACCCCTCGCCGAGGCCTATTTCTGTGGGGATGACGTTCTGTCTATCGGCGTTCTCAGTGCCGCCAAAGATCTCGGATTACGCGTCCCCGAAACCCTTGGCGTGATCGGATTTAACGATATGGAAATGGCGGGGTGGGAAAACATTGCGCTCACGACCATCCGCCAACCGATCAAGCAAATCATCACCTCATCGGTCGAACTGATGGTCGCAATGCTTGACGAGCCGGACCGCTACCCCGAAGCACGGCTCTTCCCCTGTCATCTGGTCGAGCGCGAGACATTACGCCCGCTCCCGACCTGATGTGATGCAATCGGCTACTGGTACATCGGCGGGCGGGCATCGACCCACGCGCCCTCTTTGTCCGCCGAGGCCACAGCCGCATAAACCGCCGCCATAGACCGCAAACCATCACTGGCAAGCGGCAGCCCGTCGCGCGTCTCGCCACGGATCGACGCGGCCAGATCGACATAGATATTGGCGACCGCCAACGGGAACCTTCGGGGTGTGCAATCGCAACCCGCGACAGGCGCGAGGCCTCATCCGAAAGACCGGACTCGCCCTTTTCCATGATCTGCGTGCGCCCGCCCACAGGGGTATAATAGACCTGATTGGGCTGTTCGGACGCCCACCGCATCCCGCCTGTTTCGCCAAAGACCTGAATGTCAAACCCGTGCTGACGCCCGATCGCTACCGAACTGGTCCAAAGACGCCCGACCGTGCCGCCCTCAAGACGGAAATTCACCATCGCATCATCTTCAAGTGTCCGGCTTGCAATGGTCGAGGCGAAATCGGCCGACAAGCTACGCACCTGATCTCCGGCAATAAAGCTCGCCATATGCAGCGCATGGATGCCGCAATCGGCAAACTGGCCCGAGACCCCCGCCATCGCCGGATCATAGCGCCACCGCACCCGCGGGTTGTCGGCATCCGTAGCGTCCCCGTGGTGGCCGTGGCTAAAGTTCGTGACGATCAAACGCACCTTGCCGATCTGTCCCGAGCGCACGATCTCGCGCATCTCGCGCACCATCGGATAGCCGAGTAACAGTAGTTCACCGCACAGATTTTACCGGATTTTTCGGCGATTTTGACAATCTCCTCCCCCTCTTCCACGGTCATGGTCATCGGCTTTTCACACAGCACGTTGAACCCTGCCTCAAGGAAGGATTTTGTAATCTCGAAATGCGTGCTGTTGGGCGTCGCAACGGTCACCAGATCAACCCGGTCCTCGCGCCCGACCTCACCCGCCAACATCTCGTGCCAATCCCCATAGGCACGGTCCGCGGACACCCCCAAAGACTGCGCATAGGCGCGGCCCTTTTCGGCATCATGGTCCAAAGCCCCTGCGGCCAGAACGAAATTTCCATCCGCCTGCGCACCCAACCTGTGCGCCGGCCCGATCTGACTGCCAAAGCCGCCGCCGATCATACCCCAGTTTAGTCGTTTCATGTTATTCTATCCTTAGAAACCAATGGATTGCAGATATTCACGGTTGGCCCGCGCATCTTCGAGCGGCGTGCCAGGCATTGCGGGATCACAGTCCTGTTCGACCGTACACCAACCGTCAAATCCCGCCGCAATCAGGCGATCGCGCACGGCGACGAAATCAACATCGCCCTGCCCCAGATTACAGAAAATACCCTGTCCACACGCGGTGTAGAAATCCGTGCGCCTGGCCACCACATCCGCCTTCACCACGGGGTTGATATCCTTGAAGTGCATATAGGAAATCCGGTCCATGTGACGGTCCATAAAGGCAATCGGATCAAAGCCCGCGTAGGAATGATGGCCGGTATCAAAACAGATCTTCAAGATGCGCTCATCCACCTCGTCGAGCAACCGCTCCAACTCCGGCTCAAAGTCCATAAAGCCGCCAGCATGGGCGTGGATGCCCACCGTCAGGCCATACTCTTCGGCCCCCATTTTCGCGATGGTTGCGATCCGGTCCCGAAACGCCGTCCATTCGGCCTTGTCCATCTGCTCGGCTTCACTGGCACGCCCCGCCGTCGGAGCGCGGCGCGGACTGATGCTGTCAATCAACACCAGATGCTGCGCCCCATGCGCCACCAGAGCCTCGCATGTCCGCTTGCTTGCATCCATCACATCGTCCCACAGGCTCGCGTCATGGAACGCGCGAAACACCACGCCGCCGATGATTTCGAGGTCACGCTCTGCCAATGCAGGGGCGAGAATAGCGGGATCTTCGGGCATGTAGCCGATTGGCCCCAACTCGATCCCCTTATACCCCGCGCCCGCGCATTGATCCAAAACGGATTGCCATGCGGGATACGACGGGTCACTTGCAAATTCGATACCCCATGAACAAGGGGCGTTGCCGATCTTGATATTCAATGTCTTGCCTTTCGTGGGTTTAATAGGCGCTCACATCGACCCATGCTTTTGCATGAGACGAGGCAAGCGCCGCGGTCACAACCTGGGTCACGTCCATGCCATCGCGAAAAGTTGGCCAGACGGGTGTGTTCGTCTCGATCGCACGTAAAAAGTCGCGCGCTCGATGATAATTTGGTCCTGATAGCCCGTTCCATGGCCCGGACCCTGACAAAACGGCGCATAATCGGGATGCGCGGGGCCGGTCAGGATTTTACGGAACCCACGGGTCGCTTCCGGCTCATTCATCGTGTAGAGCCAGATCGCGTTTTGGTCCTCCTGATCGAACCGGATCGCCCCCCGTTGTCCCCCGTGACCTCATAGGCATAGCCCCATTTTTCGGCCATGACTGACGCGACTGAAATACATTTGCCCCATAGCGTCATTGGCAAACCGGCACATCATCTGGGCATGGTCATCGTTGCTGACCGCGCCGCCCGGGCGGGTTGCATGAACGGTTTCGACCTCGGCGATCAACGCGGTGATCGGACCAATCAACGCCAAGGCACCGTTGATCATATGCGGGGCCAGATCGCCCATCGTGCCGTTGGCCTCGCCCTGTGTACGCCATGTGGCGGGCGCAGACGGATCGGCCAGAAAATCCTCGGTATGCTCACCGCGAAACCACGTCACATCGCCAATCGCCCCGTCGGCGATCAACGCACGGGCAAACTGGCTCGCGGGGGTGCGGATGTAGTTGAAGCCGGTCATGCTTATCTGGCCCTGTGCCGCGGCGACCATCGCACGACTATCCTCAAGCGAAGCCCCCAACGGCTTTTCGCAAAACACCGGCTTGTTCAGGGGCAAAGGCGGCCAGGGCAATCTCGCGGTGGGGTTTCTTGCGGGGAGGCGATGATCACCGCCTCGACACGCGGGTCGGCAACCAGGTCGCGCCAGTTATCGGTCCCACGCGCAAACCCGAAGGCCGCGCGGTACCGTTCGGCGGATGCGGCGGATGACGCGCACACCATCTCAAGGCGCGGACGCAGCGCGGTATCAAACACCGCCCCGACGGCCGACATCGCAACCGCATGGGCCTTTCCCATATAGCCGCCACCCACGATACCAATGCCAACTTCCGTCATATGCGCCTCTTTATCCAAAATTAGATTGCAACCGGTTGCAAAATTTGTATCCTTAGATTCGAAAACACGCAAGCAACAATCGCTCAATCCGACGCTTTGACCGGCGCACTACAGTGGAAAGACACCGCAATGACCGAGGCAACACTGAGGCTGACAACATCACAAGCCATCATAAAGTATCTGGCCAACCAGTTCATCGAGATCGATGGCAAAGAGATGCGCGTCTGTGGCGGCGGGTTTGGCATTTTCGGCCACGGCAATGTCACCTGTCTGGGTGAAGCCCTTTATGATACGCGCGAACACTTGCCGCTGTATCGCGGCCAGAACGAGCAAAGCATGGGGTTTGCGGCTGCCGCCTATTCCAAACAGTGGCTGCGCCAACGGTTTATGTTTTGCACGGCAAGTGCAGGCCCCGGCACGGCAAACCTGCTGACAAGCGCCGCACTGGCCCACGCCAACCGCCTGCCGATGTTGATGCTCTGCGGGGATGCCTTTTTGACCCGCCTGCCCGATCCGGTGCTTCAACAACTGGAACACTTTGGCAATCCCACACTCGGCGTGACCGATGCATTCAAAGCCGTCACACGGTTTTGGGATCGCATCACCCACCCCGCGCAGATCTTGCAATCCCTGCCCGCCGCCCTCGCCACCATGCTCGACCCTGCCGATTGCGGCCCTGCGTTCATCGCCTTGCCCCAAGACGTCCAGGGTTGGGCCTATGACTACCCCGCCGCTTTCTTTGACAAACGGGTCCACCGTATTCGCAAACAGGCTCCCGACCACGCCGAAATCGTGGATGCCGCCGCCCTCTTGCGCACGGCAAAGCGCCCGATGATCATTGCAGGCGGCGGCGTTCAGTATGCCGGCGCGGTTGCCGAGCTGACCGCCTTTGCACAGACCCACAACATTCCCGTGGTCGAAACCATCGCCGGACGCGCCAACCTGCGTCAGGAGCACCCGCTCAACATCGGTCCGGTCGGCGTTACCGGATCAGATAGCGCCAATGCCATTGCGCAACGTGCCGATGTGATTTTGGCCGTCGGGACACGCCTCCAAGACTTCACCACCGGATCATGGACCGCCTTTGCCAAAGACGCACGGATTATCGGTTTGAACGTCGGGCGCCATGACGCGGTCAAACACCTGTCCATGCCCCTCGTCGGCGATGCCAAACTTGGCCTGACCGCCCTGAGCGAAGCGCTCGCCTCCTATCAGGCCCCCGAGGCATGGACACAAGAAGCGCGCAGCGAGCGGGCCACATGGGTTGCCTATACCGATGAAATCACCCGTGTCGGCAATGGCCCCAATTCATACGCCCAAGCCATCCGTGCCGTAAACGATCTATGCGACCCGCGCGATCGTGTTGTGGCCGCTGCCGGTGGCCTGCCCGCCGAAGTCACAGCCCACTGGCAAACCAAGGACATCGGCACCGTCGACGTCGAGTTCGGGTTTTCCTGCATGGGGTATGAAATTGCGGGCGGTTGGGGCGCACGGATTGCCCAATGCGAACGCGAACCTGACAAAGACACCATCGTCTTTACCGGAGACGGATCGTATTTGCTTATGAATTCAGATATTTACTCATCTGTTCTCACCCAACGCAAACTGATTGTCCTGGTGTTGGACAACGGTGGATTTGCCGTCATCAACAAGTTGCAAAACAACACGGGCAACACGAGTTTCAACAATCTCATCGCCGACACCCCCACCGTTCGCGACCCCTTCGCTGTCGATTTTGCGGCCCATGCCGCCGCGATGGGAGCCAACACCGAAACGGTGTCAAACGCCACCGAACTGGGCGAGGCCTTCTTGCGCGCCAAAGCCGCCGACACCACAAGCGTGATCGTGATGCAGGTTGACCCCTATGACGGATGGACCACCCAAGGCCACGCATGGTGGGAGGTCGGCACACAGCACGTCACCCAAAACGAGAGCGTCGCCGAGAAACACCGCGAAACCGAAAGCGCACGCACCAAACAACGGGCGGGCATCTGATGGACGTCATAGCTGCATTGCGCAAAAACCGGTTTGTTGTCGTGGGGCGTGTGGGCATGGATTTGTTCACGCACGCGGGCATCGCCACCCAAGATTCGGAGAGCTTTACCGCCGACATGGGGGATCTTCGGCAAACATCGCCGCAGGTCTGGTCAAACTGGGAGGGCAAGCGGCCCTCGTGACCCGCGTCTCCGACGATGCAATCGGGCGGTTTTGCCTTAACAAACTGGCGCATTACGGCGTCGAGACCCGGTATGTGGGCACAGTTGGCGGCGAGGCCCGCACATCGCTTGCCTTGTATGAAACGCGTCTGGAGGGCCATCAATCCGTTATCTATCGCAACGGCGCGGCCGATTTCGAGATGACGATGGCCGATGTCGAGGCGGTGGATTACAGTCAATTCGGCGCGTTGATCACAGCCGGAACGGTCTTTGCCGCGGAGCCTTCGCGTGCGGCGGCCTTTCGCGCTTTTGAATTGGCCCGTGCCGCCGGATTGCCGATTATCTTTGACGTGGATTACCGCCCCTACAGTTGGCCCGGCCCACAGGTTGCCCAAGAGGTTTTGTCCAAAGCAGGCGCCCTGTCCGACATCATCGTCGCCAACGACGAAGAGTTCGGGTTCATGGCCGGAGGCCTCGACAAGGGTCTGCAAAAGGCCCGCGAACTGGCCAATAGCACCGCACAGATCGTGGTCTACAAAATGGGCGAACACGGCGCGATCACCTTTGCCAATGGCACCGAAATCCGCACCGGAATTTACCCCGTCACCGCCCTGAAACCCACCGGTGCGGGCGACAGCTTTATGGCGGGATTTCTCACATCTTTGAGCGCAGGACAGGATCTGAAAACATCCGTTTTGAACGGATCGGCCTGTGCCGCGATCGTTGTGGCCAAACCGGGCTGTGCTCCGGCCATGCCGTACCCCGCTGATTTAACATCATTTCTGTCGGCTCACGCCGGACCAACCGAACCGAATTAAAGGACTATTCAATGCATATCGCCCCATATGACAACAAAAACAAACCCATCGTGGATGCCGACGACCCAACCGTCCCGTTGAACTATTTCAACATCGTCAAACTGCGCGCAGGTGAGGCATTCGAATATTGCGTTCCGGGCTATGAAACCTGCATCGTTCCGGCCACCGGCACGGTCGACATCTCCGTCGAAGGCGTCTCATTCGACGCGGTGGGAAACCGTGGCACAGACGTGTGGGATGGCGAACCCGAGGGTGTCTATATCCCCGTTGGGGCCAAAGTTACGATTGTCGCCACCTGCGACACCGAAACCTTCATCGCCGGCGCCCGCTATGACAAGGTTCTCGACCCGTTCGACGTGCGCGTGGGGGGCATCGACAAGGTGCAATACGGCTCCGACGACACCAAAACCCACCGTAAAATCAAACACATTCTGGGCCAACAACAGGCCGGAAAAGTCGGGCGTCTGCTCGTGTCCGAACTGTTCACCGTTGGCCAGGGGGGATGGTCGGGGTTCCCCGCCCACAAACACGACACCGACCGCACGGACGCGCAAGGCAACATCATCGAAACCCGCCATGACGAGACCTACAATTTCCGGTTCCGCCCGAACCACGGCTCCGGCGTGCAAATTTTGCAACGCGAAGAGGGCAAGCCCGGAGATGCCTATCAACTCATGGACGGATCAACGATCTGCCTCGACAAGGGCTATCACCCCTGCGCGGTCATGCCCGGCTACGAGATGTATTATTTCACCATCCTTGGCGGCCTGTCACAGCGCAGCCTGATCCAGTTTTTCCAACCGACCCACGCTTATCAGATCGAAACGATCCCCGGGATCAAAGACATGATGGCCAAATTCAAATGACCCTCGCAACTCTGTCAGATGTCGTGCAACCCGCCCTCAAAGGTCACTATGCCGTCGCCGGACTGGTGACTTTGGGGTGGGAAGACATGCGCGCCTTTGTCGCCGCCGCCGAGGCCGAAAATTGTCCTGTCATATTACAGGCCGGCCCGTCATGTCGCGCACATACACCCCTCCCCGTTCTGGGCGCCATGTTTCGCCACCTTGCCGACAGCGTGAGCGTGCCGGTGGTGGCCCACCTTGATCATGGCTATACATTCGAGGACTGTCGCGCCGCGCTGGACGCGGGGTTTACATCGCTGATGTATGACGGATCGCGCAAACCTCTGGCGCAAAATATCGACGAGACGGCCGCCGTGGTCGAGCTTGCCCATGCGGCGGGCATCTCGTGCGAGGGCGAAATCGGTTTTGTCGGCTATGCCAACGGCGAAGGCTCCGCCGGAACCGACCCCGCAGAGGCCGCCATATTCGCCCGCGAAACAGGCGTCGATGCCATGGCCATCTCGGTCGGCAATGTACATTTGCAGCAAGATAAAGAGGGCGGACTGGACGTCGGGCGGATTCGCGCGATCGAGGCCGCAACCCCTGTGCCACTTGTCATACACGGCGGCTCGGGCGTGCCGAGCGCACAGCGCACCGCACTTGCGCGTGGCTCGAATATTTGCAAATTCAACATCGGCACCGAATTGCGCATGGCCTTTGGCGCGGCCCTTCGTGGCGCAATCAACAGCGATCCGGACCGGTTTGACCGCGTTCAGATCCTGTCGGATACCCATGACCCGATGGTCGCCGCAACCCGCAATGTCCTACGCGCATTTCGCGCCACTGAATAAAGGCAACCCCATGATTAAGTTCGGAATTTTAGGATGCGGCCGTATCGGCCAAGTCCATGCGGAAACTCTGATGCGCCTTGAAAACGCGCGCCTTGTTGCGGTGTCTGATGCGGTCCCCGCAGCGGCACAGGCCCTGGCGGAAAAAACCGCAGCAACGGTGCAAACCACCGACGGGATTATCGCCAACCCCGACATTGACGCCATCGTCATCGGCACCCCCACCGACACGCATTTCGACATCATCCATGCGGCGGCCAAGGCCGGAAAAGCCATTTTTTTTGCGAAAAGCCCGTCGACATGTCCGCCGCCCGTATCCGCGATTGCATCGACATCGTAACGGCCCATAACACCCCGTTCATGACCGCATTCAACCGCCGCTTCGACCCGAACTTTGCCCATCTTCAGGGGCGCATTGCCGCCGGCGATATCGGCGCGGTCGAAATTGTGACCATCCTGTCGCGCGACCCGAACCCGCCGCCCATCAGCTATATCACCTCGTCGGGGGGCATTTTCCGCGACATGATGATCCACGATTTTGATATGGCGCGGTTCTTGTTAGGCGAGGAGCCGGTCACGGTGTTTGCGGTCGGGGCCGCTCTCGTTGATCCGGCCATCGGTGCCGCCGGGGACGTTGACACCGCCGCCGTTATCCTGACCACCGCCACCGGTAAAATATGCCAGATCAGCAATTCGCGGCGTGCGACCTACGGCTATGACCAACGCGTCGAAGTCCATGGGGTCGAAAGGCATGTTGCGGGGCGGAAAACCAGCGCGAGCACACCATTGAAATCGCGACTGAATCCGGATTTTGTTCTGCCCCCACACAGAACTTCTTTCTCGAACGCTACGGCGCGGCCTACCGCAGTGAACTCGGCCAGTTCGTCACCGCTCTGACCGCCGGAACCGCCCCCTCGCCGTCGATATCAGACGGGTTGCGCGCGCAGCTTTTGGCCGATGCCGCCCAAGAGTCTTTGACGACGGGACGTCCGCTTACGCTTTAACGGCAAACACAATCCGATAACCGCCCTGTTGCCCGATCCGGCGCAGGGCGGTCATCACCACGCGCCGACCGCAATTCGATTGCCTTTACCGGCGGGGCGTTGGGCGGGGCATCGGGATGAATGGCTCAGGGGCCCCTCTGCCCCACCTTGCCGGATGCCGACGGTGAAACACGCAGTGTCGCGCACAACCGCACCCGTTTTAGAACCGAACGGCCTTTGTGCGCTGTTGTTCGCTGCCCGTCGCCCTAGGGCGACGGCATGTGCGGCGTGTGACGCGCATGCCATAGGGTATCGGCCATGCGCACCGCCCCGGCCAAATCCGGCGCGGCGCCAAGCGTCCATAGCGCCAGTGCCGTGGTTTGAACCACGGTTGCGACCGCAAACGCATCCGTCACGGACCCGGACCAAAGATGTTTCATATCAACGGGATAATCTGGATCATGCAGCTTGCGCGTATCCGCGATCAACGCCGGTGCAACGGCATCAAGCTCCTCTCCCGCCCGCAACCCGAAGATTGCAATATCCTTGGCGGGGTGGCATTCGAACTCGCCGCCGCCGCCCTTGATAACGGTCAGCGTATGATCCCCGAGCAACCGCGCCGCCCGTGATTGCAGCCCGCGATAGGAGGGATGGAACACCCCTTGCACACAGGCCCGCGCCCCCGAAGGATTCCACATCCGCAACACGGTGTTGATACAGGACCGCAACCCGAAGGTATCGCGCAGCCGCAACAGGGACAAGGCAGCGGGCATCAGTGTTTCAAGCGGCGCATAGTGCAACCCGCCCCCCTCAAGCTCCAGACCGGACAGCGCCGTCCGGAGGTCCGCAGCCCCCTCCTGATGTGAATTCCACCCCGTGCATCGACACGCGATATCCGGCATTGGCCACCAGTTTTGCCGCGAGCAAAAACAGCGGCGCACCGCGTGTCCGCCCCGCCGCATAACAGGGCCAGTCCAGATCGGCGGGGCGGCAAGCTCGCCTGCGCCGCCGCACGAAATGCCGCCGTAAATCCCCGCGATTTCGGCATCTGTTTCGCCCCGCAGCCGCAGCACCATCAAAAGCGCCCCGATTGCCTCGGGGGGCGGCCTCGCCCGATACGATAAGCGACATCGCCGCCGTTGCCTCGTCCTGGGTCAGGCTGCGCGCGCGGCCCTTGCCCTGCGCGACGATCCGGACATAGGGCGCGAGGCTCATTGCGCGGCCACAGACATCACGGCGCAGGTCAGCAACGCCGACAGTTCGGGTTTGCACGCGCCACAATTTGTCCCCGCACAGGTCGCCGTCCCGATGGCCTCGACCGTTGTCGCCCCGTTTGAAATTGCATCACGCACGGTATTGATCCCTACATTCATACAGGCACAAACAATCGCGCCCGTGTCCACCTGATCGGCCCCGCTCCGGCCCGCCAGAGCCGTGAGGGGCGCAATCTGCGTCCCGACAAGCGACGCCGCAAATGTGCGGGCCAGTTGCACGGGCCGCGGGCCTGCGAAAAACAGCCCCGTTAATGTGGAATTATCATGGATCGCAATGCGTGTCACTCGGGTCCGCGAGTCATGGACAACCGACGCATCGCCCTGTGGCAGGGCCAAAATCGCCCGGGCCTGTGACTCCCAGTTTTCGGGAGATTTCACCCCCGCAAATTCGCCTTTCCACCCCTCCTGCGGTGCGGCTGATCGCGGCGTATTCTGCGACCGGCGACATCTGCGACAGGCTGACCCCGTAGCCGTACCACGCCGCCGCGAACCGCCGCACCGTGATCGCACCGGCTTTGAGCGCGGGTTGCCCCGAGACCGGATCCACGACCGGCGCGATAAGGCCATTGATGGAGCCGAGGCGCACTGTTGTCTGGTCCAGTGCATCGGCGCAAAGACCTGACCCGCGGTCGCACGTCCGGTTATCAGAACGCGCAACACAACCGTCCCGAACGGGCTTTGCACCGTGACCAGATCGCCCTCGGTGACGCCGATGGCTGTGGCGTCCGTGGGGTGCATCTCGGCATAGGGTTCGGCCAGATGCGCCCCCAGACGCGGCGATTTTCCCGTGCGCGACATGGTGTGCCACTGATCACGGTTGCGCCCCGTGTTGAGCGTCAATCCCGCCTGTGACGCGCCCGTGGGCGGGGTCACCGCGACCATCCGCGCCTTGCCGCCCGCATGGAAAAACCTGCCTTTCGCAAAAAAGCGTTTACCGTCGTGCGGCCACTGCGTCGGGATCATTGCGGCATAATCGACATCCGCGAAAATACCGAGATCAAGGTCGGTGCCAAAGCCCCGCGACGCCATCGACAGCCCGACATATTCGGCAAAGACCTCGGCGGGAGAGGCGAAGTCGAAGTGCGCGCCCCACCCCAGTCTGGCCGCCACATCACAGATGATTTTCCAATCGGGACGGGTCTGTGCGGGCGCGGGCAAAAACGCGCGTTGCCGCGAGATGCGCCGCTCGGAATTGGTGACGGTGCCGTCCTTTTCGCCCCACCCCGTGGCGGGCAAAAGCACATCTGCCAAATCGCCGGTATCCGTGCGCGCCATAATGTCGGAAACGGCCACGAACGGCACGTTTTCGATGGCTGCACGCACGGCGTTGGCATCGGGCATGCTCACGGCGGGGTTGGTGGACATGATCCAGAGCGCTTGATCTTCCCGTCAGCGCAGGCTTGGAACAGATCGACAGCCTTGAGACCTGCGGCGGTGCAGATCGTCGGACTGGACCAGTAGTCCTGAACACAGGCGCGGTGACCGGCGTTCTCGATGTCGAGGTGGTTGGCGAGCGTATTGGACAGGCCGCCGACCTCGCGCCCGCCCATGGCGTTGGGTTGGCCCGTGACCGAAAACGGCCCACAGCCCGCCCGTCCGATCCGCCCCGTGGCAAGGTGGCAATTGAGGATCGCATTCACCTTGTCTGTGCCGCTTTCGGACTGGTTCACCCCTTGGGAATAGACGGTGACGACCTTTGGCATGGTGGCCCACAGGGTGTAAAACTGTGATAGCTCATCCGCCGAGAGCCCCGTGTCCGTCAGATCGGTGTTCCGCGCCACCGCAATCGCGGCCTCGGCCCCGTCGACATGGGCGCGGATGTAATCGGGATCGAGCGCGTCGTTGGCGGCCAGATGCGACAACAACCCGTTGAACAGCGCCACATCGCCGTCAGGGCGCACCCGCAAATGCAGATCGGCAAGGTCGGACGTGGCGGTTTTGCGCGGGTCGATATTGACCACTTTCATCGACGGGCGTGCGGCTTTGGCGGCGGAGATACGTTGGTGCAACACCGGGTGGCACCATGCCAAATTCGACCCGACCAAGACGACCAGATCAGCCTCTTCCAAATCCTCATAGCTCCCCGGCACCGTGTCCGCACCGAAAGCGCGTTTATGTCCCGCCACAGAGGAAGCCATGCAAAGCCTTGAATTTGTGTCGATATTTGCCGAGCCGATGAACCCTTTCATCAGCTTGTTGGCGACATAATAGTCCTCGGTCAGCAATTGCCCCGAAACGTAGAACGCCACGCTATCGGGGCCATGCTCGCGGATCGCATCACTGAATTTCGAGGCCACCAGATCAAGGGCGCTGTCCCAGTCGGCGTCCACCCCGCCCACACGCGGCGTCAAAAGGCGCCCCTCGAGATCGATGGTCTGGCCAAGCGCCGTGCCTTTGGAACACAGGCGCCCGAAATTGGCGGGGTGATCGGGATCGCCCTTGATTGTGCCATCCGCAAAGGCCAGAACCCCACATCCGACACCGCAATAGGGACAGGTGGTTTTGGTCGGCGTCATGCCACGTCTCTCTGGCGCAGGAATTCAACGTCAAGCAGGATGCGCCCCTGTTCAACGCGGACAGGATAGGTTGCCACCTGCCCCTCGTCCGGTCCCTGAACCATGCCCGTTTCCAATGAAATCACCCAGTTGTGCAGCGGACACGTCACAGAGGCCCCATGCACAATGCCATCCGCCAGGGGACCGTTTTTATGGGGACAGGCGTTGTCGAGCGCAAAGACCTGATCCGTGGCCGTGCGAAAAATCGCAACACAGCCATGGGCGGTTTTCACCAACCGTGCGCCACGGCGCGGGATGGCATCAAGGGCGGAAATATCAAGCCAGTCAGTCATTCTGCGGCCTCCATCTGTAGGGTTGCAAGGGGTTCATAAGCCTCTGATTTCGCGACATGTTCGGACCACGGATCATGGCGGTAGACCGATTGCGACAGCTCGAAACGGGCGGCCAGTGCGGCGCGGTTTTCAAGGTCGGTGATCTGGCCCACGACCCAATCCAACCCCACTTTGGCGACCCATTTGTAGATGCGATCAAGGTACTTCGCATTCTCGCGGTAGCATTGTGTCACGGCCTTGATCACGTCAATGGCCTCGTCCTCGGTGGCGACCTGAATCAGGGCTTCGGTTTCCTTCAGGTCCATCCCCGCAGCCCCGCCGATGCTGATCTGATAGCCGCTATCAACACAGATAATACCGATGTCCTTGCACGTTGCCTCGGCGCAATTGCGCGGACAGCCCGACACGCCGAGTTTCAATTTATGCGGCGTCCACGAGCCCCACAGCGTCTTTTCAAGCTTGATCCCCAGACCCGTGCTGTCTTGGGTTCCAAAGCGGCAATGTTCGGTGCCGACACAGGTTTTGACGGTGCGCAGCCCCTTGGAATAGGCGTGCCCCGACACCATGCCCGCCGCGTTGAGATCGGCCCAGATCGCGGCAGATCCTCGCCCTTGACGCCGAGCAAATCGATGCGTTGACCGCCGGTGACCTTGACCGTGGGGACCATGAATTTGTCGGCGGCATCGGCAATGGCGCGCAACTCGTTCGGGGTGGTAATCCCGCCCCACATGCGCGGGACCACCGAAAATGTACCGTCCTTTTGGATGTTGGCGTGCTTGCGCTCGTTGACAAACCGCGATTGCGGGTCGTCTTGGTACTCAAGCGGCCAATCGGCCAACAAGTAGAAATTGAGCGCAGGGCGACAGACGTGACAGCCGCACGAGGTTTTCCACCCGCAGGCTGCCAAACGGCGGGCATGGATTTCAATTCCTGACTTTTGATCATGCGCCGCACATCTTCGTGGGTCATATCGGTACATGCACAGACGGACGCGGCGGCGTGCATGACAAAATCATCGCCCAAGGTGACGGCCAGAACCTGTTCGACCAGACCGGTACAGGTGCCGCAGGACGCCGAGGCCTTTGTCACCGACCGCACGGCACCAAGGTCGGTGGCCCCTGCCGCAATCGCGTCCTCGATCTGTCCTTTGCAAACGCCGTTACAGCCACAGATTTCCGCATCACGCGGTAAGGCTGCAACGGCCAAGAGCGGGTCCGCAGCACCGCCCCCCTGAAAGGCCGGCCCGAAGATCAGGGTGTCACGTATCTCGGTGATGTCGGTTTTGTCGCGGATCAGGCCAAAGAACCAATTGCTATCGGTCGTGTCGCCATACATGACGGCCCCGATGATCTGGCCCGCCTCGATGACCAACCGGCGGTACACACCCCGCGCAGGATCGCGAAACACGATATCCTCGCGCCCCTCGCCCTGTCCGCGAAATCTCCCGCGCTAAACAGATCACACCCCGTCACTTTGAGCTTGGTCGACAGCTCTTTCGGGACAAACACATCCGGTTTCCCCATCAGGGTGTTGGCGACCACTTTCGCCTGATCGTAGAGCGGCGCCACCAAACCGAACAATTGACCGTCCAATTCGACACATTCGCCAACGGCCACAATATCGGATCGGATGTTTCCATCTGGGCGTTGACCTCGATGCCGCGCGCAACTGTCAGATGCGCGTCCGTGGCAAGACGGGTTTCGGGACGGATGCCGACGGCCATCACCACCAGATCAGCCTCGAGAACCTCGCCACCCTCAAGCAGCACACCTTCGACCCTGTCCTTGCCAAGGATCGCCTTGGTCGACGCGCGGCATTTCACATCGATCCCGCGTTTCTCCAGATCACAGCGCAACAGATAACCCGCCGCCTCGTCCAGTTGCCGCTCCATCAAATGCCCCATCAGGTGCAAGACGGTCACCTCCATGCCGCGTTCGGCCAACCCCGCGGCGGCCTCAAGACCGAGCAGGCCGCCACCGATCACAACCGCCTTTCCTCCGGCGTCCGAGGCCGCAATCATAGCATTGGTGTCATCCAGATCGCGGTAGGTAACCACCCCCGGCAGATCCTTACCCTGTACCGGAATGATGAACGGGGCCGAGCCTGTCGCGATCAACAACTTGTCGTAAGGCGCACAGCCATGTTGACTCGTCACCGTCTTTGCCGCTGTATCAATCGCGGTGACATGGGTGCCGAAATGACAGGTCACGCCGTTGGCCGCATACCAATCGGTGTCATGGGTCACGATGTCCTCATAGGTTTTTTCACCCGACAGAACAGGCGACAACATGATACGGTTATAGTTCCCGCGTGCCTCGGCATTATACAGCGTAATGTCGTAATCCGCATGGGCCTCCAACAGGTGCTCAAGCACGCGACCAGAGGCCATACCCGCCCCGATAACAATCAGTTTCTGTGTCATGACTTACTCCGCTGCTATAGTCTGGGGTTTTGGCTTCGGCGTTGCACCATGCTCGTATTCCTCAAGAAAATTAAGCACTTCAGCGCGGTAGTTGTAGTAATCCGGATGCTCCAGCAACGCCTTGCGGGTGCGCGGGCGCGGCAGGTTCACATCGGTGATTTTCCCGATGGTGGCCTGCGGGCCGTTGGTCATCATCACCACGCGATCGGCCAGCAAAATGGCCTCGTCCACATCATGGGTGACGCAAATGGCGGTGACTTTGGTGCGCGACCACACCTCCATCAACACCTCTTGCAATTCCCAACGGGTGAGGCTGTCGAGCATCCCGAACGGCTCGTCGAGCAAGAGCAGTTTGGGCGAGAGCGCAAAGGCACGCGCAATCCCGACACGCTGTTTCATGCCGTTGGACATCGACGCCGCCTGCTTGTCCATACTGTCGGCCAGA
>LLEL01000005.1_pt1 | contig 18311 bp, 22 predicted proteins | sample 595891 | NCBI WGS metagenome assembly LLEL01 (sample SAMN02919312, study PRJNA255460) | bioreactor metagenome | biome: chemostat; feature: culture 2012_10.1; material: sediment; isolation source: day35 10degC chemostat 2012 inoculated with Wadden Sea sediment taken from... | place: Germany: Bremen ...
TGGGAATAGTGACCATGCCTCGCGCCAGTCAGCGCGGTCGTCGTTCAGAACCTTGCCGGTGCGCTTGGTTGCAGCGGCACCTGCTTTATTGCGCCACCCGGGATCGTATTCCACGCCGTAAGGCGGGTCAGTGACCATCAGCTGCGGCTTCACATCGCCAAGTAGCCGTCCGACCACATCGGCAGAGGTACTGTCGCCGCAGATCAAACGATGTGCACCCATCTGCCAGACATCGCCAGGAACCGACACCGGCGTCACCGGCAGGTCTGGAACATCATCCTCACCCTCGACCGGGCCATCTGCGCCCAGCGCATCGGGGTCCTGCAGCAACGCATCAAGTTCATCATCGCTGATCCCCAGCAGTGACAGGTCAAAATCATCGGCCAGCAGCCCTGCGATCTCGTTGCGCAGCATCGCCTCGTCCCATTCGCCCATCTCGGTCAGCTTGTTGTCGGCAATGCGGTACGCGCGGCGTTCAGCCTCGTCGAGATGACCCAGCCTGATCACTGGCACAACGGTCAGCCCCAGCATCGTTGCGGCCAGTACCCGTCCATGACCCGCGATCAACTCGCCGTCGTCCGCTACCATGCAGGGAACGGTCCAGCCAAACTTCGCCATGCTGGCGGCAATCTTGGCCACCTGGTCGTCGCTGTGCATCTTGGCATTGCGCACGTAGGGGCGCAGCCTGGCAATCGGCCAGCTTTCAATTTGGCTCGGCGCAAAGACGAGGTCCATGGACGGTTCTCATTTAGGGCAGGGGCGACATACCGATGCTCACGCCGGCGTGACCGGCGACGAGAACAGGATCCGCGTTGTCAGGAAAACAAAAGCGCCCGCAAGGGTTATCCTTCGGGCGCAATTCTTCGATGGTGTAGGTATGAGTCAAGAGGGGCAGCTTTGTCAAACCCTTTTTGCGTGTTGAATCAACGTGTTCTGGTGCATCCAAAAAGTACCACCGTCAGGGTGGCTTCCCAGGCTGGCTAAACTGGCTGGATTTTGGCTTGGGTGGATTCTTGACTAAAATACTAAAATCCACTCTTTGGCCGCCGGTTGCGCGGTCCAACTCTTTGATAATGAGTCACTTTTATCTCGAGCCAAGCCAGGCTGGCTTCAAGGTGGATTCCCCGGTGAAAAAGCCACGCGCTAGCGAAATGGCGCGCCAAGCCCCCCCGTATACACATAGGGCCGCGGAGGAACCATGGGAGGGGGGTCAGAACGGCCGAGAGCGGTCTTTCAATGCCGTGCTTGGATGCTGCGGTTAGAGCCCGCAAAGCCGCGACATTTGAGTTGCTACGCACTGGCGGGCGTAGGGCGAGTGTGCTCTGTCCCTTGTTCCTCTTGACACCGACCTCACACATTCGACAATCTCTCGGTGCGTCCGGAGCATAAGGTAGCGCCGGACGCACCGGTTCACATCTGCCGATTAAAATCGGCACCGTACCATTCCGGGGAAGGCCGAGACACCCTTGCACTGGAGAGCATGATGCCATCCTCGAAAACGCCTATGGGCGAGCATGACCACCTGCTGGAGATCTACGAGACCGAAGTCGAGGTCGAGTATCGCGGCGAGCGATACTGCGTCCGTGACAACGGAGCAGTCTATCGACTGAACGAATTTCAGAAACGCGCCCGTCCGCTTGACAAAACATGGACCTTCGGGCGCAAGAACTTCACGACCGGCTATCACCTTCTGGCCGGTGTGCCGATCCACCGCATCGTTTGCAGTGCCTTCAACGGCCCGCCACCCTCTGATCAGCATGTCGTCGATCACATCGACACAAACCGGGCGAATAACAGGCCTGAAAACCTGCGCTGGCTCACTAGGCTGGAAAACGCACTCCTGAACGAAATCACCGCACGCCGCATTGAGTTGGCTTATGTCGATAGAAGCGTTTCTCGAAGATCCGTCCAGCCCCATAAACGAAACATCCTTTCCCGACGTCTCATGGATGCGGACGGTGACCAAGGAAGAAGGGTCCAGAACTAAATCCCGCTTCGAGGTGTGGGCGAAGAGCGGTTTCGTCCCAAGCGGAGGCGCAATCGGCGAGTGGCTCTACGGCACCCGTGAACGAGCTGACTTCGAGCCAGAGCCCGAAGAGTATGAAAGCCTGACGCCATCGGCGATCCAAGTGAAGTGGAAGGTGCCGACCGAGTTTCCGGGATGCCCAGAGGCGGTTTCAGAAGATGGTTTGGAGCGATACGCTCAGAACCTCCGGTTCGGTGAGGTCTTCGCCCGGAACGACATTTACCAGAGCTTAGTTGTTCAGTGCGGGCTCGTCGAAGACGGGCTGGTCGTTCTTACCCGTGCTGCGGAAGCTGACTCGATCAAGGACTGGGCCGTTGCCATAGTCACGATCCGTGGCGAGCTATTCGTTCACCGCAGCGAACATCAATATTTCACTTTACAAGGTGCTCTAAAGACCTTCTGCGAGCTAACGGGCGAGAGTTTGGAAGACAGCATCGACGACTATACGTGAAGGGCACGCCATGCGTTTTGGTATATTTGTCGGGCTAATTCAAATGCCGGGGCCGCCCGGAGCGGTCATTAATCAGATGTCCAATTGCTGCATCGCAGCTTCCCCGAAATCTGCCATTGGGACATAGCGCAGCATCTGGAGCCGATGGATACTGGCAAACTACACAATTCTATTTCAATGCTGATAGCCCTGATAGGGTATGGCTCGCAAGCGAATGGCTCAAGGTTCGGTCAATCGATATTATAAAAGTCAAAAGGCAAAAATCTTAAAAATTTGGACCATGAGAGAAACAGCGCTGACTGCAGGCTTCATCCAACTCATGATATATCCAATACCTTCACTTCTCGGACATAGGCGCCAACTTGATACTCAACTGACTCGCCGACTTCCGCGTCGAGTAGTGCCGCCCCGAGTGGGGAATGTACTCCCACTAAACCATTGTCTGGATCATTCTTTCCGTCCACAAGCTTGAAAGATAACTTCTTGCCTCCATCGGAAAGGCTCTCGACTTTGACGCTGCTGCCAGTTCTGATCGCGATCCGTTGTGTTTTCACCAGAGGCGCAAATGTCTCGGCCGCTTTCGCTGCCGCGACATAGTGGGGGAATAGATCATCGCCGTCACCGATAGGTAAGGCTTCTTTCACCATGCGGCGTGTATGCGACTTCTGTTCAACTGGGTCTTCCGACATTGAGCTGTCAAAACTTTGGACGATGTCACCAATCATTTCTACGGCGCTGACGGGAACCAATTTTGGAGGGGCTTGTCTCTTCGCACTTTCGAGCGCTTCATCAATTACCTTCTTGAGAACCTCAATTTCGGTGCGCGGATTTCGGAACCAGTCAGTTGACCAAATCCGATGCAGCTTCCAGCCCAGTCCCTCAAGCACCTCCTGTCGCAACCGATCGCGATCCCGGCTTGAGCGCGAAGAATGATAGGTAGCGCCATCGCATTCTACTCCAAGGATATAGCCATAGGGCCAGTCTGGATGCTTGATGCCAAGATCAATACGGAATCCGGCAACTCCAACCTGTGGAACAACCGTACAGCCTAAAGCCTCGATTTGCTGCGCAACGAATGTTTCGAATGGGCTCTCGGTCTCACCGCCTGCTGCGTCCGTGCTCGGGACGTGGCCGGATTGACAATACTCCAGCCAAGCGCGGAACATCTTTACACCATAGTTCTTCGCATCGTCTACCAAAATGTCGGCTGGTCTAAGAGATGTGAAAGTTACCATCTTGCGCTTGGCGCGGGTGAAAAGAACGTTAAGACGTCTATGTCCATGAGCTGAATTTATTGGCCCAAATCGCTGCAGGACTTTGCCGCCAGGCGTTTCCGGACCGTAAAGTGTTGAAATGAACATTACGTCGCGCTCATCGCCCTGAATGGTCTCGAGATTCTTGATGAAGAATTCCTCCAATGAATCGTTCTCTTCCTCCCATTTGGAAACAAAGTCTTGCACTACTTTGTTGCGGTCGCGCTCCCGTTCAAATTCATCGATGATCAGGTCCTTCTGGTCACTATTCATCGTGCAGACGCCTAACGACTGATCTGGGTGGCGGGTCATGTGGCTAACTACAGCATTTATAACTGCCCGAGCCTCGATCTCGTTGCGACCAGATTTATATGCACCTGGCACCTCAACGATATGGACACCCATGTCAGGGTCGTCCTCTCGCGGCGACGGGAAGATAGTCAGCTCTTCCTTATACATCATCTTGTTGGAAAATTGGATTAGGGCCGAGTGCCGAGATCTATAGTGCCAGCGTAGTTGGCGGATTGGCATAAAAGCGACGTTCGCCATGTCCAGAATGCTTTCGCTATCTGCGCGCAGGTCCTCATCGATATCATCGTCGTCCATCATTTTGCGAAAGAACGATGTCGGAGGCAGCTGCTTGGTATCCCCGACGACCACGGCTTGACCAGCACGACTGAGCGCCCCGATTGCGTTCTCCGGCGTCATTTGGGACGCTTCATCGATCACCACAAGATCGAATTCCATACCCTCATGCAAATACTGCGCTACTGCCAGTGGCGACATCATCCAACAAGGTTTCAGCTCCAACAACGCTTGGCCAGCCCGCTGAGTAAGCTCTCGAATGCCAAGGCGATTCCGTCGCTTATTCATCTCATTTATTATCAGGCTCATTTCGGAATAGGTCGACTTTCGACCGATACCGTTTCCCTGCGGCGGACGAGCTTCACGCAGCAAACCCTGACGAATAACCTTGCGCGACATCCTGATAAGTTCGCGATCACGCTCGACGATCTCTTCGCGAATTCGGTCAAAATCTTGCCCGTCGTAGTCCTGCAATGCAGAACCGTGAATGGTGAAGGCTTTGTCGACCATGTTTTTGGCGATGATCGCTCGCATCACCTTGGCAAGCCGAGTGGGATCAAAATCCTCTAAATCATTGTAGGCCCAATCGACCAATTCAGTGAAACCTTGACGACGCAAGGTATCTTCGGAACGTTTGAGTTGTGCGCGATCCAACAAAGCGTCTGGATCCAGCGAAGCCGCTTCCAAATCAGATTTGTGATCAAACAAAAATTGCAGGGACCTATAATCTACCGGCAGACGGACACTATCGCAGAATTCTCCGGCCCGTGCGGCCAAGCCTTTGCGACGCTCGACTATTTCCATGACTGTTCGCAACAGGGAATCCGTATCGGCTGAGCGCAGGATAGATACTGCCACATCAGTATTTTCGAAATCGAGTATGGCTCTTGCCAAACGAACCTCTCTTTCCACAGCGTCGATCGCGGTTGCTTTCCCCAGATAGCGATCTCCAAGAAGGCCCCTAATCTCAGATGTCGCGAGTGAACTCTCCAATGATTGGATGCGGACCCGGTTTCCGATAAATTCTTCGATTTCGCGCAAATCAATATCCGAACGGCCTCGGAATAGGGGAAAGGTAATTTCGCGATGCAGTAAGCGCGTCATTTCCGGCGGCAATATCGTCATTCAGGATTTCGATATCTGCGTGGAGTTCAGAAAGGGTTAGGTCAGAAGCATCTTCCATGGCCGCGAGCGTCGCAAATGGTGCTAAGTCGCCTTGCTCTAATGCCTTTTGCAGAGCACGGTCTCCTTTGGCTATATCCTGAACTGTATCATAAAAATTTGTAGCCGTATTGATCTGAGCCAGATCACTCCAAAGACCAGTAAAAAGCGCACCGAAAACAGCAGTGAAACGTGCATCAGATTCGAAGACACGGCGTTTTTTTAGCCAAACCGCATAAGTGTTGAGATGAATTACCATCAACTTCGGATCAGTTTTGGCAGTTCCGAGAAGGGTGTCATAATAAAGTGTGCAAGCTGCCTTAAAGGCACCAGACATAAAGCGGAACATACCAGCTTTTGAAAGGTCTACGGCTGCCTTTTCAATCTGATCAGAGTGATGATTATTTGCGAGTGGTAGTGTCTCTTTGATTTGCTTAAGCTCAGCAGTGAGCGTTGCGATCGTCGTCTTTAGTTCTTGATAAAGAACAGCTGCTTGGCAGCCTGGGTCGGCCAGACGTAATGACAAAACAGCATCGTCAAATGACATAATGCGGCGTGCAGTTTGTCGAAGCGCCTTAACGGTCATTCCAGACGTTTCGGCCCACTCTACAGGAAGTTCGCCAATGATCTCGATTTCCTGTCTCATTTGAGCCAAGAGATCCTCATCCTCAGAAATTTCCTGACTGATTTTATCCGGAGAGATGCAGTTGTTGTTTTCGAGTGCGAACGCACGTGCTGTGGAGAGCGTTTCATCGACCTCTGCTCCAGTTGGCGAAAGGCATTTCTCGAGATGCGCCTCCGCAATTGTAAGATCGCGCATGTCTTCGCAGAAGCGCTCGGCGATAGCCAAGTTGTCGGGAGTAAGGAACGCTTCAACGACACTTACGTCGCAGACATCCCTATCGCGAATTATGGCTTTTAAGAGGGTGCTGAGAACCTCGAAATCAACAGTCAAAGCACTCTCTTCAAACAAGCCGTTGAGTGGACTGATCGCTACAGCCGCGACGAAAGCACCAAGGTCACGAGCAAGATCACCAGCAATTTCTGCAAAATCTTCTGCATCATCACGCGTTGTGATCGTTGCATCTGAATCCAGCCAAAGCTTCGGCATCCGGTGAACTCGCCCGAGCCGTTCAGCAAGAGCGTTCGCATCTGCCAACATCGCTTCGACATCTTCAGGGCGAAGGTTTTCAGGATCCGAAATTTCAATGCGACGCACATCCCGAGGCAGATCCTCACGCATTGGCGCAGTTGAAATCCCATAACCAATGGCTTGATGGATAGTCATACCAGTATACCCCAAGGGCTTACCCAGCGCATCGAGGTAGCCTTGCAGGAGAGCCCGTCGGCGTTCCAGAGCGTTCTGGCGTGACTCGAAGTCACGTCCTGCGGAATCGCCGCCACGCCCCAGCGCTATACGCTCCTCAAGGCTTTCATAAATCTTCTCGCGCGTCCCGCGACCGGCCTGTAGGGGAAGTATGAAAGGACCGATATCGGCGGCCTCGAGGCGGGCTTTGACCACATCGAGAGCGGTTAGCTTCTCGGCGACGAAAAGGACCTTCTTTCCATCAGCGAGCGCAGCCGCAATTAAATTGACGATGGATTGACTTTTCCCGGATCCCGGAGGTCCTTCGATGGCCATGTTATCGCCCCGCGCCGCATCGACCAAAGCTGAGTATTGTGAAGCATCAGCGTCCATGACTAAGTGTGGAACCATCCGGGAAACTTCGGGATCATCAGTTTCATATGTCTCCGCATATGATCCATCTCCGACGCCCGAACTTGCCAACATCGTCGCGACTACTTCGTTGTCAGCAAGTGCGCGGCGCGACGGGTCAAGATCATGATACATTGCGATTTTTGAAGACGGGAAGATTCCGAACATAACCTCCCGCCGTATCTTCCAGTCCCAACCTTTTGGCGCTGCCTCCTCGGCCAAGAGAAAATAGTCTTCAATACTGCCGCCTTCATATTCAGGTAACGCAAGGCCGTGCTCGGATTGCAGCTTCTGCATAAGCGTGGTGTTCATCGACATTTTCTCGATGCCGCTAACATGAAATTCAGCACCCCTAGAAGACTGCTTTCGGTCGATCCGAATTTCAAGAAGTAGAAGGGGACTTAGGAATTTAGAGCGTTCTGATGGATCTTTCCATTCCAAAATACCGAAGGCGGCATGGAATACGTTTACGCCGGTTTCTCTCTCAAAAGAGCGCCCTTTGTCGATCATGCTTTTTGCAACACGTGTAAGCCGATCAGGCAACATTAATGTCTGAATGTCGGTGTCTTGGTGCCGTCCATCCTCATTCTCGTCTTCGGGCATGGGCAAAATGTAACTTGGAGAGATTCCATGGTTGTCCGCATGCCGGACCAGATTTAAATCCTCTTTGGTCTGCCGCACTGGTAGATTCAGCTCCTCGCGAACTCGATCCTTGAGTGCGCGTTCGATCGTCAGCAGTTTGCCTTCCGCTTTCTCAGATTCAGGGTCAATCTTAGTTACGTCAGCAAGATATAGCTCGTCCTCCTGTCGTGCCGCGTACAGCGCCTCGAGAAAGGAATCGTCTTGCTCGTCGGGAAGCTCTTCTTCCAGCGCCGGAAGTGGAACGATCCGCATCGACTTGCCTGTCGTAAGGTTGTGGCGCAATACATCTGGCAATTCGTCAACCACGCGGAGGATGGACGTCGATGTAGTGGAGAACCGCACATTGATAAGAGGGTTGCGGCGAGATGAGTCGAGCAACCGTTTGCGCAGTTCCTGTAAGCGGCTGTCCACGAGGGATTTTACATCTTCACTCTTCAGGCGGTCGTGGGGCACTGGCAGGTCTCCAAAAAATTTTGCAATTCATCGACTTTGCGGCTGAAATACTCACTAATGTATTCGGTAGCATCATACAATTAATGCGTGTGGAAAGAGGCTACTGTTCAACGAAACTTTTTCAAGCCTTCTTATTAGCTTAGCATCACTATCGAGCGCAGTGCCTGTAGCTTAGCGGCTTGACGAGCATTGGTCGCTACATTTTGTGTCTGTTAAGTTTGGAGCCTCACGCAAGTGCCAGATGCTGTCATTGCTAGGCCCATAGATGATTGGCTCTTTCGTCGCTTATGTACGCTTTAGGAATTTTCTGGAAACGTTTCGCGGTTGCAGCGAGTAAAAATTCGTCATTAGCGCCGTTTGGGCCTCGTAATCGGAGCCGCCCCAGCCCCAAGATCCGTTTGAGATGGGCAAAGAGCATATCCACCTTCTTGCGCAGCCGCATCGAGATCGCGTACTGCTTGGTCTTGGCAATATCGCGGGCGACCTGCCGGGCATCTTCATGTTCTTCACGGGTGATCTTTCGCGCATCTACTTTGGGGTAGCACTTCATCTTGGATGGGCAGGCCTGGCAGGTGTGTTTCAGAGCCTGGTATTTGGCAACGCCTTTGCCTGTGGGTTTCCGGTTCGGATCGGAATAGTTGCGGCGGAACTGTTTGAGCGGTTCCCCTTCAGGCAGATGTATTGGTTGTTATCGGCGTCCCATTCGAAGTCAGTGCGGGACCATGTGCCGTCAGTCCGGCCTGCTTTGTCCAGTACGGGAATGTGGGGATTGATGTCGCGATCAACGAGCCATCCCAGCATCGGCCCTGATCCATAGGCGCTGTCTGCAATCAATCGCTCTGGGTCAATGTCATGCAGATCCTTTATCCGATCCAGCATGGTGCGCACTGAACCGACCTCAGCCTGTCGGATCGACCGTGTACCCTCAACGTCCACGATGACGCTGTGATCGGTGTCGATCAGATAGTTGGTCGAATAACTGAAGAATGCGTTCGCCAATGTCTCTCGGACCATTGGCGTTCCATTGGCTCACCCTTTATGGGCAGCAGTCCACTGGCTTGCTGGATCTGAGTGGGACGTGAACTTGGGTTCCACTTCCGAGGCGGCTCCGAAAGCTGCATTGTCCAAGACGTCGAGGTATTCCTTCACAGCGCGTGGCGCATCGTTTGGATCAATGGCGCTGCGATCCCAATCTTCCTTTGGCGTAGAGTTCTGCTTGTTCGCATCTGCCTCGATCAGGCTAGCATCAGCGGCAAGCCTTTGCCCACTGACCAAGCCATCCGCGATGCACCGAGCAACAGTCTTCTCGAACAGGTGACGCAGAAGTTTGCTTTCCCTAAAGCGCCCGTGACGGTTCTTGGAGAATGTCGAATGGTTCGGCACAGGATCAGACAGATCAAGACGGCAAAACCAACGATACGCGAGGTTCAGATGGACTTCTTCGCAAAGGTGGCGCTCTGAGCGGATGCCAGAACAATAACCCACCAAAAGCATCCGGATCAGAAGCTCAGGATCAATCGATGGGCGGCCTGTGTGGCTGTAAAATTCGGACAAATACTGGCGGATGTCGCTCAGATCCACAAACCGATCAATCGAGCGCAGTAGGTGATCATGGGGCACATGATCATCCAGAGAGAACTCGTAAAACAGCGCCGCTTGCGCTTCTTGCTTCGGTCCCATCATCGTTCAACCTCCCCATACCGTAGAGAAATTGAATCAGTCACAGACCCTCAAATCAAGAAGAGTTTTTCAACAGAATTCGCCCGGATTGCAGCTCATGACACGAACCAAGGCCTGAGCTTCGGCATTCCTTCTACCACCTCCAACTCCCGCAACATGCGCCCCTCGATCACCCCATCGCGGATCCAGCCCAGCGCCTGCCACCAATCCTCATACCCCTTCCGCGCGGCGTCGATCTGTTGTTGATGTGGTCGCCAGAGCACCGGACAGGCCCGCACGTCCACGGTCCGCCATTTCCCACGCGACAGTACGCGCTCGGTGCCGACCACCACGGTGGTTGCATGATCCCCATATCGATTACGCTTTGTCTCGGCGGGGATACAGCGCGGCACAGCGCCTGGCATCCAGTCGGGTGTTGCGCCCGCTCTTGCGAGTTCCGTCAGACGCAACGCCATCCGTTTGCCGCCCAGTGCGTCAGGCAGCATGGCTACCGTGGCGGCGATGACTTCTGCGTCGGGGTGGGTGTGATGGCCCATTTTGTAGCGCCCACCATCTACTTTGCAGCCCAACGCCGCTTGTCGCAGCAACACGTATTCCATGCCGTAACCGCGCGCCTCGTAGCGTTCTTCGTGATCTTCGCGAGGTGGCAGCTCAAGCTGTGCCTTCTCCACCCTAAACGCCCACTCGAGAGCCTGTTGGACCGGCATTACGCGTTTTGGTCGGCCGTGATGCGGGCGATGCAGTTTGTGATCGTGTTTCATGTGATGCCCCCTGTCGCGAAGGCGCTGGGGCGTCACCAAGCCGCGCGCCAACATCTGGTCGCGCATCACGTTGGTGACGGCACTTGAGGGGAGGTGTTTGTCGGAGTTGACCCAATCGGCGTACATCGCGGGGATGTCTCGTGTTACGACAGGCGGGGTCTTTTTGGAGCGCCCTCGCGGACGCCGCGTGGGTGTCTGCGCCTTTGAACGCACTGCGCGCTCGAACGCGCGATCCAGCGCTTTGGGGCCATCTGGCGGGGCCGGGTGCTGTGAGCGGCTATCCGCGGCGATCTGAAGGAGGTCCGCATCCGTCAGGCCCGTGTTTTGACGCCAGTGCTGTACATGCCGACGTGCACTGCTGCCCTGCCACCAACCGGGGAGATGCGCCGCAGGGTCGATGCCCACAGCTTTGAGCACCTGTTCAAAAAACAAATCAAGATTTCGCGCTTGCGCGTCCTCCTCCTCTTTTACTGGTTTCCTTAAAGGTTCCCTTACAAGGTTAGTGTCCCATTTTGAGACACGGGAATTGCGTTTTTTTGAGACACGGGGTTTGATCAAAATGAGACACGGGTCCATGTCCTGTTTTGGGACACGGCAGGGTAGGGCCAGAGGGCTGTGCGTCCTTACTGTTCGTGACTGTTTTGCCCTCATCTCCGTGTCCCATATTAAGACACGGGGTTTTGGATACGTTTTTTTGGATTTGAGGCCGGGGCCTCAGCGTTGATCCGCGAGTGGGTCACATTCTGACCAGCTGCACCTGTCTGATCGCTCGAAGGCCCACAGCGTGGGCCGTCACTGCCATCGCCGAACTCAAAGCCCAAGAGATACCGCGTTGGCCGTTGCTGGCCGGTTTTGGTGTCGATAATGCGCACGCGCTTAATCAAGCGGCGGGCCTCGAGATCATCGAGATGCCTGTTGAGCGTCGCGCGTCCAATCTCGCAGTCATCGGCGAGCCGGGCTTGTGTTGGAAAACATCCAAAGTCTGGATTGAACCGGTCACACAGATGCCAAAGTACGATCTTGGTTGTTGGCTTTAGCCCGCGTTGCTGGATCGCCCAGTTGGTAGCAGCATGGCTCATGGCGTGACCCTCCCAGATGGACAGGCGATGCGCGTCGTAAATCCATGATCCGCCAAGGCCCCCAGCGCGTCATCAAGCGAGCGAATGAGGCCCAACCAAAGCCCTGAGCCAGCACCGCGTCGCGGAACGCCTCCTGTGCAGGATTGAGCCGCCCTTTGAGGGATTTGAGTTCTATAAACAGCACGCGCCCTTCGCAAAGCACAATGAGATCAGCAAAGCCTGCATGAACACCCATGCCGACGAGAATGGCTTGGCGCTTGGCGCCCCGTGGGCCAGCCTCAGTCACCTCATTGGCGCTGTGATGAATGATTGCGCCCTTGGGGAGGGTAAAGCGCAGCGCGGTGACAACAGCGCGCTGCAGGTCCGCCTCGGGTGTTCCACGGCGCTTCATGAGCGGTCCTCCCGATCTGGCGCAGGCCGCCGCCCTGGCGTTTTGGCATCCAGGACAACGAGCAGGATGCGCGCGTCCTCGCGCTCTTCAGGCGTCTCGCCATGCTGGACCAACACCTTGCAGGCCATGCGCAGCATGTGGTCGGAATGATGAATAACGTCGGCCACGACGATGCGGGCCTCGCGCCGCCGCTCGTCAATCCAGTCCTGGCGAACACGATTTCGGGTGCTGGGCTTGCGGAAGGGAAGAGGGATGCTCATCGACGCCCCCTCCGCTGACGAAGGGGTTGGCTTTGCTCGCGGCTGCACAGCCAGTCTTCAACGCTGCTGCGTCGGTAGAACACCTTACGGCCGACGCGCATGCAGGGTGGCCCTTCCCGTCGCGCTTCCCAGCGTGACAGCGTATCGGCCGTCACCATCAATTCCTGTGCCAGCTGGTCCCGGCTTATCCAGTCCGCAAGCAGCCCTTGCGATGCGGTCTCATGTTCGAGGGTTATCGCCTCTGACATCCCTAATCTCCTTTTCTGCAAACCCGAAGAGGTCGGGCATGGAGGATAGAAACAGAGGCTTGGGGGTGGAAACGAGGCGGAAGGTGGAATTGGAAGTGGAGATCAATTCCACGCCTTGTTTTATGTGGTTTGGCGTTGTGACAAGTGAACGCTCACCACATTCCGGTGCTGATTTCCAGAATTTTCCGGGCGAATTCCACCTTGCCAATCTACGTTTTCGCCGGCGCTTGCCCGCAATGGCCGGGGGACCGTGGGCATGATCGATCATGCCTGTGCGTCGCGACCTTCAAATGGCCCCGTCTTCGGTGTCTTGCGGACCAGAACGCAGCAGTCACGGAAGCGACGGAAAATCATCGCGTTGATAATCTTTGACCAAGAGGCGGAGCTGATCTGGGGCAATCACCTCGACCGTGTCGCCCCACTTGTAGAGATGCCAGGCCATCTCAAGCCAGCCCGCCGCCTCAAAACTGACAATGAGCCCACCGTCGTCATCGTCCTGCATGATCTGGTTGGGATGGAACACGTATTCCCGTGCCACCGGGGCCGCCCGGCTATTGAAGCGCCAGATGACGGTTCCAAACTCGGTCTCAGAGTGGAAGGATTCGAATGCACGTCCTGCATGCTGCGCCAGATCGAATTCAGGATCCCGTACGAAGCTGTCGGTCAGGCGCTTCGCCTCAAGAATGCGGTCGAGCCGAAAGTGGCGGATGGGCGTGTCAGCTGCGGTGGGCTCGCGGCAGGCCAGATAGCATCGAAACCCAAACAAGACGCCGTAGGCTCGACCACTCGCTGACGGGGCGAGTCGTCAGTTTCGCGAGATAGATCAGTTCAAGCTTGAAGGGGCCTTTGAGGGCGAAGTCAATGACCTCCAAGATGGCTGGATCATACTGCCGGTTGGGACCTGGCCGTGCCGCAAAACCCCGTGCCTGCAGACTGGCTTCCGCATCAGCTTCGGCCCGCCGCACTTCACGTCTGGGTGCCAGTATCACAAGGCGATCACGTAAAGTCTCCAGAGCGCGCGCCTCTGTCAGGGCGCCTTCGCGCTCTGCGCGCCGAATCCCCATATCCAGCGCAGCAAGCTCGTCGTCGCCGATGCCTTTGAGCTGCAGCAAGCGCTCATCCCCCGCAAGCGACCATCGCTTAGTGCCCGCGCTTGCCACCGGTGACGACCACGCTGGGAAACGCGCCCATCAGGGCCTGCGTCATGCGCTGCGCGCTGCGATGAGTGATCCTGAAGGTTTTCTTGATCTCGTCCAAGCTTACACCGTCCTCATATGCGGCGGCCATATCGGCAAGGCGGAACAACTCGTGGGTTTTGGTGAAGGGGATATATTTCATTTAGGGTGCCAGATTATTACGCCCAAATGAGTGCATTTTCTGCAGGGTTTCGCAAGCTACCCCAGTCGGTTGGGGCGATTCCCTTGCTCTACTCGTTCTTGCTCTCGAACCCCACCAGGGTGCGTCGCACTGCGATGCGCCAACGGCGGCGCACAGCCTGCGCAATGGTGCAGGCTGGCCGAGGCGCGCGGCCGACGCAGGCGAGGATTGAAGAACGGAGAGAACTGATGACTACGACACAAAGTGCATTTTATTCATTCACGGAACTGGCCATTCGCTGGGAGTATACGCCCAGCAAGGTTGTTGACGCAGCCATCCTTGGGGAACTGCGCGTAGTTACGGGCATTTCGCCCGTCGACTGCGATCGCCAGCGTATTGGTGGGTTGGTTCAGGTGAATATCGCCGATCTGCTGGTGATGTTTCGGCGGGTGGGGCCGAGTGAGGAGGTGGCGTGCTTGCGTCGGTTTGCGCCCTTTGAGGGGGGCGATTGGATTTACATCACCGATCCAGTTGAAGGAATCCAGATACGTCACAGTGATCTCTTGGTGCCAGGGCAAGATGTGCAGCGCTATGAAAGCGAACGCGACCTGTTGCGGCGGAGCGCGCATTCAGCAGGGGCGACGCCACGCTATGACTGGGATGCCATGTATGCGTGGCTCTTCAAACGCATCAACGATTACGGGATCCCTGAAAGCCAAGCGGCGTTGGTGGGGGAGGTCCAGGATTGGTTTGTCCGCAATTCGAGGTCGGGCAAGGTCCCTGAGGATAGCACGATCCGCAAGCGCATCCTGATGATCTGGCGGTTGCTGAGCCGCGGCGCATAGCGCCCAGCGCGTTCACGCTGAGCGTTGCCCCGTATCAGTTTCACGACCCGCATCATGCACCAGCTGCGGGCGCGGCCGGAAAATACTGGCCACGCTGTCGACGCCAGCGCGGAGCGGTGACTCCATAAGGTGGGCATAGCGCTGCGTGGTCTGCAACTGGCTGTGACCAAGAAGTCTTCCGATGATTTCAAGCGAGGCGCCCCCGCTGACCAGCAGGGAGGCAAAAGTGTGGCGCAGGTCGTGGATGCGCACATCCGGTATGTCTGCCGCGCACTGGACCTTGATCCAGAAACGGCGGATCTCCTGCACGGGCTTGCCAACCGCATCGCCGGGGAAGAGCCAGGGATTGCCATTGGGCACAACCAACTGTCGTTGACGCACGATGGCCACGACCTCTTGGGAGATCGGGACACGGTGGATCTTGCGCTGTTTGGTCGTTGCGGCTGGCTTGGACCAGATCGCATAGTCGAGGTTGAACTGCTCAAACCGTGCCTGGCGTACCTCGCCCAAGCGCGCACCCGTCAGCATGCACATGCGGATGATCGACGCGGCGCGCTGGTCTTCGGCGCTGTCCAGGACGGCGGCCAGCCGGGTCAATTCCTCGGGGCTCAGAAACCGCTCGCGGGCCTGTTCGATCCGTCGGTAAAATCCCTGTGCCGGGTTGTCCGCTCTCCATTCCCACTCGATGGCCAAGGTGAACATCTTACGCAAGGTCTCGCCCATGCGGTTCGCCCGGATTGGTGTGGGTTTGTGCCCCTGCAGCTTGCGGGCACGGTTGTTCGGTTTTTGTTTTGACGGGCGGGGCCGGCCCTCGGCCACGAAATCCAGGAACTTGGCCACTTCGGACTTGGTGATCTCCGTCACCAGTCGATTGCCCCAAGCAGGCTCGACCATCTTCTTCAGCATTGAGATCTGATCTTTGGCATTGGTCGGCGACAGCCTTGGCAGGTGCTCTCGGATGTAGCGGTCGATCATGTCGCTCACACGGGGTGCTTCGCGCAACTCTTCTTTTGCGGCCAGCGGGTCCTGACCTTCATCGATCATGCGTCGCAGTTCCCGCGCGCGCTCTCGCGCAGCCGTCACGCTCCATTCCGGCCAGCGCCCGATTGTCAGCCGCCGCTGCCGTCCGGCGAAGCGATAGTCTAAGGTGAAGGCGCGATTGCCAGACGGTTGAACCTTGGCCGCAAGACCGCGGATTTCCGTGTCGAAAATTTGATAGCTTTTGCCCTTCACAGGCTCCGCATCGCGCAGGAGTTTTTCGTTCAGTTTCAGTCGGTTTGCCATCCCATAAGTCCTCCTTGCTTAACTGACACAGGCGTAGATCAACGCCTCTATCAAGTCTGTGCATGGAGCAGTCGGAGGAAAATAGGCGGAAGGTGGAATTGAACGCGCGAGTGAATTCCGTTCTTTTGAATAATTGGTTAGTTGAGGGCGAAGCGCGATCAGTCAGCATTTGTCATGGTGGTAGTGCCCATTGACGTAGTTTGGGAACTGACTTCCACATGCTTCTTCATAGCTGGTGATGTTCTTTCACTGAGGTTCAAGCCACCGATAAATCTTTATTATTACAGGCACTACTAAGCCAGGTAATAATCTTTGAGCTGGTTTAAGCAGGCTGATTGATTGGCTTTAATATCACTTGCGGTCCACGCCTTTTTCCCGTTTAAAACATTCAGAGTATGAGGAATTGTTTCAAGGCTGGACTTGAGGTAGCGTTCCATTTTAGCTGAGAAATCTGAGTTGCTCAGCGAGCTATTTTTACCGCGTCCAATAATCACCAAGTTGCCGATGCTGTGCGTAAATTCAGCGCGTTCTTCATCATTGAAGTCTGATTGCCACGCACTGCCCCTTTTCGGATTTTGAGGGAGGATGTGCTCAATGGACATCCTGGAGAAATACATCTTCTGCGATTTGTTGCTATTGAGGTAATTTAGCTTCAGGAGCAGATATCGTGCAAAACGTTTACCGTAGACCTTGCTTGATATGACAGATAGAAGCTGGTTCCACTCGTCTTCATCCAGATATAATTTTTTATATTCAAAGACGTCATCTGGTGTATCGGCCGCTTCGATTTTTTTCAGTAAGTCGTTTATCTCTTCGATTCGTTCAGTTGGCGTGTACCCCTGTATCCAATCACTTGAGAAGCGGTTGTCCAAGCGTCCCAAAAACTCAAGCAGTCGCTCGAAACCAAATTTATCAAAATACATCAGCATTGGCGGAATCCAGTCCGTAGACTGGAAGCTTCACTCATGATGAAGATCAGGTTGTCGAGCTGATGGTGGAACTCTGGTTTGAAGTTTTCATTTGAGAATAGCGTTTCAAAGTGCTTGCGGTGCCGTCCAACCATATGGAAGGTAGCTTTGCCTTTCTCGAGTAACACAGAGCTCTTCTTGGTACGCGGTTTGTAGATTTTTTTCTTCAAACTCTTGAAGGAGCCCTGTCCGCGCTTTTTCCTTTACCAGCATGGTACGGATATGACCAAGGAAGCGGTCAAACTCATCCCCAAGCGCGTTTTCGGCTTCTTCCCAGAGGAGAGCATACTTGGCTTTGTCCTTTTCAGAGATAACGACATCTAGGTTCAGGGACTTTAGGATATCTGAGTTTCGCAGGGGTATCCCGCGGTTGTTTAGCACGTTGAACAGGCGGATTGCGTCGCTTAGTTGTTCTGTGGAAACATATATCAAGGAAACCTTCTGCCAGAGATAGCCAATCAGGGCATCGACATCGACCTTTTTTCTTCAATGAATTTGCGTATCTCGAAGAGCGTGTTGGCCATGTTGCGGACGGAAATATCGATTAGACCTTCATCGTCTTCAGCCGCTAACAGCTCTGTTTGCCCATGTTTTTTCAGGCTTTCCAAGAAGCACTGAGCGGCATCACGGATTTGAAAATTTATCCGCATACGCTCAGGTATGTTTTTTGCCTTGCTGCCCTTCATGAAAATTGCTTCGCCGCAAGCCGAGAGCGAGTCGTCATCTTTGGTAAGATCGCGCAACGCTGCGAAAATCAGTAATAGCGTTGTCAGACGTTGTTGCCCGTCCAAGAGCTCGTTTTCGGTATAGGCCTGCTCCGCATTGTCCTGCATCTCAACAGGCCTAATCACAAGCGATCCTATGAAGTATTCATCCGTGTCAGAGCTACGCATCGCAGCAACGACATCATCAAGAAGGTCTGTAACCTGATCTTTACCCCATACATAAGGTCTCTGGTAAGCAGGGATTGAGAACCACATATCCCCAAATACTTTGCCTACAAATATTTTTTTCACAAGTGATTTCGTTTGCCATATTATTTGTTCCGTTTAAAAGTCTTTGCTAATGACTTGGCAGTATCTAGAATTAGTGTTCCAGCCATAAATCGCGTTGATTGTAGCGAACACGAAGAAGCTGCTGGCCACTGCAATCCCCCAATATACAATGATGGTTCCATTGCCAATGAGCTG
>LLEL01000006.1_pt1 | contig 17776 bp, 26 predicted proteins | sample 595891 | NCBI WGS metagenome assembly LLEL01 (sample SAMN02919312, study PRJNA255460) | bioreactor metagenome | biome: chemostat; feature: culture 2012_10.1; material: sediment; isolation source: day35 10degC chemostat 2012 inoculated with Wadden Sea sediment taken from... | place: Germany: Bremen ...
GGTCAGGTTCACCACCTCGTCGAACAGTTGCAGCGTGCCGATCGTCGACATGACGCAGGTGAACAGGATCACCGGTTTCAGCATCGGAATGGTCAGTCGGAAGAAGACCGCTCTGGGTGGCACCCCGTCCACGCGCGCGGCCTCGTAGATCGAGCGGTCGATGTTCTGCAGGGCCGCAAGGTAGAAGATCATGTTATACCCGGTCCAACGCCAGGTGATCCCGATGATGACAAGAACCTTGGCCCAGAACGGATCGCTCAGCCAGGGGATCGGCTGGTCGATCAGGTAGAGCCCGATGAGCGTCTGGTTCACCACCCCGTCGAGTGCGAACATCGACTTGAAGAGAATGGCATATGCGACAAGCGACGTGACGCAGGGCAGGAAGATCGCGGTTCGCAGCAAGCCGCGAAATTTCAGATCGGGATTGTTCAGCAAAGTGGCCATGAGCAGAGCCAGAACGATCATGATCGGCACCTGCACCACCAGAAAGGTGCCGGTGTTCAGCAGGGCTTGCAGGAAGACAGGATCCTCCGTCAAGCGCAGGAGGTTGTCGAAGCCGCCGAAGGACAGATTCATCCCCCTGCCGGTCTGCAAGCTCATCCACAAGGAGGACAGGATCGGGTAGATCATGAAGAGCCCGATCATGACCATCGCGGGCATGATGAATGCCCAGCCGTTCGATTTCATAGATTTCACCGCATGACCTCCTTCGATTCAGCCGCGGCCAAGGCAGGGCAGCCGCCGCGGCCGCCGCCCCCGTCTCGGGATTACCGGATGGCCTGGGTCAGGCGCCGCTCGTAGGTTTCGAGCGCGTCGTCAAGCGCGGCATCGCCGCGGATCACGTCTGGCACATAGGCGAGGAAGGCCGCTTCCGCCTCGAAGGTAAAAACGCCGAAATTGACCTCCGGAACCACGCCGAGCCAATCCGCGAAGTCGGCCCAGATCTTCTGGTCGGCAAAAAAACGGATCCGGCGCGTCGTAGGCGGCGGTGTGACGCGCCGCCAGCAGCGAACCGACCGCGCCCTTGTCGGCGAGGATATCGGCGTAGAAGTCGCTGTCGCCGGCCCAGACATCGTTCAGGAAATCCAGCGCCACTTCGGTGTTCGGCCCCTCGGCCATGACGTACCAGCTGGAACCGCCGACGTTCGAGGCATGCACCGCACCTTCGATACCGTCGATGCGCGGGATCGGCGCCACGGCCCATTCCCCGGCCTGATCGGCGTTGGCTTGATGGCGGCGGTGATCCATGCGCCGGTGGCGACGCCGCTCACGTCATGCGAGGTGAAGGCCCCGACATATTCGGTCCAACCCGCGGCATCCTGCACAATGCCGGATGTCATGACCTTGATGTATTCCTCGACAACCTTGCGGAACCGCGGATCGGCCCCCAGCGATACCGCACCGTCCGGCGTGGTGTACCAGGTGCCCGCCGATTGCAGCATGAGCCGGAGCAGGTCGGTGCGGTTGAACGGCTGAACCAGGAAATCCTTGCCGGTCACGGCCTCCACCGACTGGCCGATCTCGATGAACCTGTCCCCAGGTGATACCCCACCAGGTCATCCTGCGCGAATCCCGCCGCTTCCAGATCGGCGCGATGATAGAATACGCCGGTGACACCGGAATCGAAGGGCATCGAATAGGCCGTCCCGTCCACCGTTGCCAAGGCGACCTTGTAGGGCGCCATGCCGGACAGGTCGACATGCTCGCCCACCGGTTCGAATGCCTGCGGGAAGGTGAGCAGAAATCGTTGGGCGGCATAATCCTCGATCAGCACGATGTCCGGCAGGCCCTGGTTGCTGCCCGAGGCAAGCTGCGATTGCAGTTTCTGCTCCAGCGCATCCTTGCCGAAATCGGCAACCACCAGGCTCACGTCGGGATGTTCGGCCTGATAGCGCGCCATGGCCCTTTGCATCGAGTCACCGTTGAAATTCGGATCCCAGCTCCAGACCGTGAGCATGGTCTCGGCCGATGCCGTTCCGGCAGCAAGGCTCAGGGCGCCGGCGGTGAGCATGGCGCCAAGGCTGCCGGTCGATTTCAGTGAATTTAGTCTCATTCTTTCTCCTCCGTGAGATCGGACAACGCTGCCCGAGACCGGACATAGCACGATTCGGAAAAAAAATTTAGTAAAAATTTAGTAAAAATTTATTTCAACAATCAGACGGTCTGTCTGCAGTTGCGCGGTATCAGTCTCTAGCAACGCCGACGCGAGATGGAGTCTGTTGCTTGCTGTGTCGAGTTCTGAAATGACCTGGCCCGGTGGCTGCCAATCGGGCGGCATGCTTCCACTCAGCCTGTTGAGCAAACTCTACGTGCGCACAAGCGCCGCCACCGCAACAAGCTTCGGCTTCAATGAGGGGCCCAAATGCTCGGTAGAGCCAAATGAAGCTTGCTTTGCGCGACCGCCCAAGACATCGCTGCCACAGATGTGAGCCCGGCAACGACCGTTGCCGCCTCCGGGCCGATTTTACAGACCGGTTGAACGTCGCTACTTTCACGCCAGACGATGTCCGTCTCCAGCGTAACATGCTTGGTCACACGCCGTCCGCGAAGACGTTCCACAAGAAGATCAACAGCAGTTTCACCAATCGTTTCCACGGGGATGCGGACCGTCGAAAGCGTGGTGTCAAAAATTGAGCGACCGAAACGTCGTTGAAGCTGACCACTGATACATCTTGCGGAATCGAACGACCGGTTTCCTGAAGGGCACGGTATACCCCTACGGCCACGCCATCATTGAAGGCCACGATTGCATCCGGCTGCACGACGTTGTCCAGCAAATCCACCGTCAAACCGTAGCCGAGCCGCTCCCAATGCCGGTCACCGCCGTCATTTGAGACCTTGCACATAGAGGCGTCGAACCGGTTGGCCTCCCGCATCCACTCGCAGTATGCCGCATAGCGGACTTCGTCGCGGTGTTCGGAATTCAGTTCCTTGCCCACACCGACAAAGGCAATCCGCTTTGCGCCATTTGAGTCCAGGCAAGTCAGCATTTCACGCATCGCATCGCGCAGATTTGTTTCCACGGTATCAAATTTCCTGTTGGGCGCGGTGCAATCTGCAAACACGATATTTTGGCCGAAGGGTGCCATCCAGGAGCTGTCGTCCGAGGGTTCTGCGGCTATGGCAATCGCTGCCCGCACGGATGGTCCCGGCGAGTTCTGATCCCCGATCTGATCGCGACGCACAGTAACCGCGTTGATACGCTGTTCCTTGCACCGCCTCTCAATCCCGAGACGCAGGCCAACGTAATACGGATCGCCCAGTTCTTCTGCCGGGTCCAAAAAGTGCACGATGGCGATCGCTCCAAGTCTCTTGCCAAGCCGGTTTCTAGGGGTTTGATAGTTCAGCGATTCCGCTGTCTCAATAATGAGTTTGCGCTTCACGTCACCCACGGAAAGGTTGGGTCCCCGTTAAGAATCCGCGAAACTGTCGCCGCAGAGACGCCAGCACGATCGGCAATATCTTTTATCGTGACCAAACCATCGCCCCAAGTTTAGAGTGTTTCGGGAAAGCCTTGAATCACCAAAACCCTGCCACGCCTTCGGCGCTCTCGGGCTTTTGGTGGTGCTTGATGGCTCAAGTATTCCCCGAAACGTTTTAGTAAATAATTTATCATACCGCGATGCCCGTCATACATCAACGCCCCTGCAGCAGCATTTGGTGCGCGAGTTGAACCAAAGCGGCCCTGCCGGAGGCTCCGGGTTCTCGAGAGCTTGAGGAGCCATTCACAAGAACAGGGATGATGACAAGACTTTTGCGCCCTGATCCGTCATCCCGCCGGTGGCCGATTGGGGACGATTTGCGACTGCCGCAATTCAACGCCGGTCCAGCTCTTGCAACCAGAGGAAAATGACCGGATAGTGTCGGCACGATGGCATGTCGCGCGATGATGTCCGGGGAACGACTTGGATGGGATGCGCCCGATCGTGAAGCGGCTCAGCCGATTTAGGGGTGCAACAAAGGGACACGTGAGCAAACCTTGGGCGAAGCAAAAACAATTGTGCGGCAAATCGACCTGGTCAAAACACCCTGGAAGAATGGCGGCGGCATCACCCGCAATATCGCCGAGGAACGGGATGCAGACGGCCTTTTGTGGCGATTGAGCATGGCCGATGTGGATCGTGACGGGGCGTTTTCCAACTTTCCGGGGTTGACGCGCATTCTGACGGTGATCAAGGGCGATGGCATGGTGTTGCATGGGCCGGATGGCGACATGCAGGCGGGCTATGCCAACCCCGTCCGGTTCGATGGCGGGATGCCAGTGACGGCCAAGCTGACAAAAGGGCCAATTCGGGATATCAACCTGATGTTCACCACCGCGCGCTATGCGGGTAAAGTTCAGGTTGCGCGCGAACCAGGTGCGCAAGAGGTTGGGCAGGCCGGGCAAACCTGTGTATTGCATGTGATAGCAGGCGAGGCGCAGGTGGGGAATGAAGTGTTGGGCGTCGGGGACACTGCGATCTTGACCGCCGCGCCTTTGCGTTTCGATATGGCGCAGGATGCGGTCGCACTAACCATCACCCTGCGCGCGAAAGGTTAAAGCGAGGCCAGAAGGTCCGCCACGGCGTTGCGATAGCGTGAATCGACAGCATCCCGGGCAACATGCCGCCCGCCGTTGCACAACCCGTCGGTGCAGAAATACTCATCCCGGTGATTGCGCAGGATGATGTAGGTCCGGTCCGCGTGATCGAACCGGATTACGCCGCGAGACCGGAAGTTTGGAAGCAAAGCCTCAAGGCAATCCCGGTTACGGCAATCTGATGTCGTTGACGAACTTGATGGAAACGCACAACCGCCTGGCTGTTTCGGTGTGCGTGTTTCCCAGCTCCACAAGCGCGACGGCGCGCTCGCGTAATTCAATAGGATGCGGTTTGCCCATTCCTGGCCCCCATATCTGCCTCAGGGGCAAGTAATCACTCAGGGGCAAGTAATCACAGAGTGGGTCACATAGGAATCCCGAATCCGATTAAGACCGACACGCTCTAGCTAGTCACCTGAATCTAAAGTTCGCTGCATAGGGTTCTGTCTGTTCGCTGGCAGAACCTTTTGACGGCGGCGAGGATTTCGTCGGCGGATTTGACCCATTTGTAGGGTTTCGGGTCTTCGTTGTGCGCGGCGATGAAGGCCGTGATGTCGGCCTCCAGTTCGGCGGTTGAGCGGTGCACGCCACGTTGCAGCTGCTTTCGCGTCAGTTCCGCGAACCACCGTTCGACCTGGTTGATCCAGCTGGCCGATGTGGGGGTGAAGTGGATGTGCCAGTGTGGGCGTCGGGCCAGCCAGGCCTTGATCTTTGGGGTCTTGTGGGTGGCGTAATTGTCCATCACCAGATGCACGTCCGGCCCCTTTGGCACTGCAGCGTCGATCCTTTTCAGAAAGTCGAGGAACTCGGTGGCGCGATGGCGCTTGTAGCATTTGCCGATCACCGCGCCGGTTGCGATGTCGAGCGCGGCAAACAGCGATGTGGTGCCGTGGCGGATGTAGGTGTGGGTTCTCCGTTCGGCGACGCCCGGTGCCATCGGCAGCACCGGTTGTTCCCGATCCAAAGCCTGGATCTGGGATTTTTCGTCCACGCACAGCACGATGGCCCGGTTCGGCGGCGACATGTACAGGCCGACGATGTCCTGTACCTTGTCGACGAACAGGGGATCGGTGGACAGCTTGAAGGTTTCGCTCCGATGCGGCTGCAGGCCGAAGGCAGTCCAGATCCGGCGGATGGTGGTGTGAGACAGCCCCGTCTCGGCGGCCATCGAGCGGATCGACCAATGGGTGGCGTCCTTTGGAGTTGTATTCAGCGTGCGCTCGATCACCTCGGCGACCTGGGCGTCCTGAACCGTGCGTGGCCGGCCGGGGCGATATTCGTCGATCAGCCCTCGATCCGATCCTTCACGAACCGCCTGCGCCATTTGCCGACCGTGTGTTCGTGCACCCCGAGCCTCTCGGCGACTTCCTTGCTTTGCAACCCTTCCGCGCAAAGCAGGATCATCCGGCACCGGTCCGAAAGCGATCGCGCCGCCTTGTGCCGTCGAACCTGTGCCTCCAGAAAGGTCCGTTCCTCATCGCTCAGAACCACCTCGTCCGCCACACGCCCCACCATCGCATCATCTCCTGACTTCCCTCAGAAAATGATACGAATTATAGTTCCGGGTGACTAGTTACGCGCCAATGTCTTCACTTTCCAGAGCCGCGTAGTAGTTGGCCTACGCCTCGGCTGGCGGGATGATCCCGATGGGCTTGAGGAGACGGCGGTTGTTGAACCAGTCCACCCATTCCGGCGTCGCATATTCGACGGCTTCCAAGTTTCGCAAGGGACCACTGCGATGGATGACCTCCGCCTTGAAGAGGCCGTTGATGGTCTCGGCCAGGGCATAGCTGTCTCCGACGCTGCCCCACCGAGGGTTCGATTCCGGCGCCGGCCAAGCGTTAGGTGTAGCGAATGAACAGGTATTGCGAGCCGCGGTTCGCGAAAACGACGCCGTTCAACGGGCGCATTGCGCACGTATTCTTGACGGCCAGCACCATTTCTGCGGCGATTGCCAACAATTCGCCCGGGCCTGGCACCATCTCATATCGCAATCGATGCAGTTTGTCGGCCCGGTACGGCCCGGCGACACCGTGCATGCAGAAGTTGATGTCAAGGAGTTGATCGACGGGCGACACCGGGTCGTTTGACAGACGACGTGCCGGGTCGGGGATAATGTTGCTGTCGAAGGCGAAGCAATGGTCAAATCGACATCCAGTGCCAAACGCGCGGCAAAAGCGGCATGAAGCCTTGAATTCATCCCTTATCGCCGTGGGATCGTTGCTGTAGCTTCCACCTATGCCTGATCCTCGCTTCTCATCGCTCCCCACGCCTTGCTTGCTGGTCGACGAAGCCCGCATGAAACGCAATATTGCGCGCCTGTCGCGGCATGCCGCCACCCTTGGCATCACGCTGCGCCCGCATCTGAAAACCACCAAGAGTATCGAGGCCGCGCGCTATGTGCTGGCGGACGGCAACGGGCCCGCCACAGTTTCCACGCTGGCCGAGGCAGAGGTTTTCGCCGCGGCGGGTCTCAGGGACATCCTCTATGCCGTCGGTATCAGCCCCGACAAGCTTGACCGGGTGATCGCGCTGCATCGCGCGGGCTTCCGCCTGATCGTCCTGCTAGACAATGCGGAGCAGGCCGAGGCCGTCATGGCGGCCTCGCGCGGGTCAGGGATTGCCATTCCCGCGATGATCGAGATCGACAGTGACGGCCACCGCAGCGGGCTGACACACGACGGCCGGGCCATGATCGAGGTGGGTCAAATTTTGCATGAAGGCAGTGCCGAGCTTGTCGGCGTTTTGTGCCATGCTGGCGAGAGTTACAACGTGGTGGGCCCCGAAGCCCATGCCGAATTTGCCGAGACCGAGCAGCGCGCAACCGTCGATGCCGCGACCGCACTGCGCGATGCCGGGCTGCCCTGTCCCGAAGTCTGCGTCGGCTCTACGCCGACGGCGCATGGTGCGCACGACCTGCCCGGCGTGACCGAGTTGCGCGCCGGTGTCTACGTCTTCTTCGACCTGGTCATGGCGGGGATCGAGGCCTGCACGGTGGACGACATCGCGCTCAGCGTGCTGACCACCGTCATCGGGCACCAGCCATCGCGCGGCTGGACGATCTGCGATGCTGGCTGGATGGCGATGTCGCGAGACAGGGGCACGGCCACTCAGCGGATCGACCAGGGATATGGCCTCGTTTGCGACGACGCGGGCAAAGTGATTCCCGGCCTCTACGTCAAACAGGCCAATCAGGAACACGGCGTCATTGCGAGGCATCCTGCTTCGACGGCGAAGTGCCGGACTTTCCGGTCGGCGCGCGGCTGCGTATCCTGCCGAACCACGCCTGCGCGACCGCCGCGCAGCACCAGCGATATCACGTGATCCCAGAGGAACCCGGGGCGGCACTGATGGAATGGCCGCGGTTCGGCGGGTGGTAAAAAAGAGCCGAAGGCGCGCCTTATCGCCACAAATGATCGTAGAATCGCATGAACGTCTGGATCACCGATGCAATTGCCAAGATCAATGCCGATGCGCACCGCTCGGTCGATACGCATTTGTTCAAGCTTCCCCTGCTGCGGCTGGACGGAGTCGATATCTACCTCAAAGACGAAAGCACCATCCCACCGGCAGTCTCCAGCATTGGCTGGCGCGGTCGCTGCTCCTCTATGCTCTCTGCAACGGCAAGATCACCGAAGGCACCACGATCGTCGAAGCCTCCTCGGGCAGCACCGCGGTCTCGGAGGCCTATTTCGCGCGCATGATCGGCGTGCCATTTATTGCCGTGGTTCCCAAGAGTACCGCGCGAAGCAAGATCCGGCGGATCGAGTTCTTCGGCGGCCAGACCCGCTTAGTCGAAACCGCGCCTCAGATGCACGACGCCTCGGTTGGTCTGGCCGACGGGATTGGCGGCTATTTCGTGGACCAGTTCACCTTTGCCGAACGCGCCACCGACTGACGCGGAAACAACAACATCGCGGAAAGCGTCTTCACCCAGATGGAGCGCGAACCGCACCCCCATCCCCTCACGCCTGGTGATGAGCGCGGGCACAGTCGGCATCTCGGCCAAGCCGGGGCGTATATTCGTTACAAGGGCTATGACACCGAATTGACGGTCGTCGATCCGGAGAATTTGGTCTTTCATGACGCTTATCGAACCGGCGACCGGAACTTGACCGCAGACACTTCCAGCCGGATCGAGGGTATCGGCCGGCCCAAGTGTCCGTCGTCAGGGATTTTGGGACAGATGGCTGCCTGATCTAAGGGAGGGTCTGGCTCATCAGGTTGGTCTGATTATGCGGCGGATTTGCGGTGAAGCAAGCGTCGCGTTTCGATGGTCTTTCGTTTGATCCTTTCTCGTTGTCGCAGGATGGTCTTGCCCCGCCCGAAGTAAACGTCGGCCGGGGTGAGGTTCTGTAGGCTCTCGTGGTAACGCCGATGGTTGTAGTGCTCGACGAAGGCATCGATCTGCTGCCTGAGATCGCCCGGCAGGTAGTAGTTCTCCAGCAGGATGCGGTTCTTCAGAGTTTGGTGCCAGCGTTCGATCTTGCCTTGGGTCTGCGGGTGATAGGGTCGAGATATGCTATCAAGCTGATGGGTACGCTTCTCCCCGTTGTCGAAAATCGTTTCGATCGTAATCCGAACGTCCATGGCAGCCCCCCTCGCAAAGAGCTTACGGGCAATTCCCGTCATCAACATGCGTTCAAAACCACACCAGCGAACTGCCTTGCATCTCCAATGCCGCTCGGCCCAGTGTCGCTTAGGGTGAGCGTCACAGCCGATATCGCAGCAATCCCTGGCTCGACAGAAGGGTATGTTACGCAAACGGCCGAGGCTGTTGAAGCCAACGCGCTGCGTATGGCGGGGAGGCTGTAGATGACTGCAAAGCCGACGCACAAATGGGCATTCAAACCGGGCATGCGCGCGGGGGCCTATAGCTGGAAGTCATCTTCCAAGGCAATCGAGCGGCTGAAATCGGCAAGTTCCGAGATCCGTGCCGTTGCACGGCATGACCTTGTGCTGGCAGCAGAGGGCGCGATCGTGCTTGCCCAGCGCATCTGGCCTGCCTTTGAGCATATCGATACCTCCTCGGGAGCGCTTGGCAACGCCGTGCGTCGCACGCTTGAAGAGTTGCTGCCGGTCTTGATCGACGCGCCCGCCGATGAGAAAACCCGCGCGAAATGGCTCGAGCAACTCCGTGAGGCTATCGAGGATGACGGGGTCGATTATCTCGCGCCGATCGCGCATTGCTTTGGGCAGATAGCGGCATATCCTGATTTGAAGAACCTGCATGCGGATAAAGATCTCGACATGATCACGGCCGCTTGGTCCGATCATGTCCGATTCATCCATGTGTCAACAGCATCCCTCACGCTGTCCTGCCTGCTCGAGGCGGGCCGCTACGACGAGTTGCTCGCGCTTCTTGCGCGCAAAAAGACCCACTTGTGGTTTGACGAGAAGTTTGGTGCCGAGGCGCTGTTGCGACAGGGTTGCGAGCACGAAGCTCTCGCTTACGCTGAAGCCCTCCTGCAGGGCGATCGTCGTCCTTGGGGTCAACATGACATTGCGCAGTTTTGCGAGCGTATTCTGGTTGCGCAAGGCCGCGAGCAGGAGGCCTAGCCATGGATTTTGTTTTCTATGATCTCGAAACCACCGGACTTTCAGCGGCGTTTGATCAGCCGCTGCAGTTTGCTGCGATCTATACTGATGAGAATTTCGTGGAAAAGGAGCGGGTCAACATCCGCTGCCGACTCGCGCCGCACATCCTGCCTTCGCCACAGGCCCTGGTGGTCACCCGTGTTACGCCGGACCAGTTGACAGACCCAAGCTTGCCATCGCTGCTGGAGTTTGCACAGCAAGTCGCGGAGCTGACCGCGCGGTGGGCGCCGGCGATTTGGACAGGTTTCAATACGATGAAGTTTGACGAGGAGGTATTACGGCAGACCTTCTATCAGAACCTGCTGCCAAATTTGTATGCCACGCAATTCAACGGCAACACGCGCTTCGACATCCTGCCGGCACTCTACGCGACTTTTGTGCGAGATCCTGGTTGTCTGGCATGGTCGGTGGATGACACGGGCCGCCGTAGCTTCAAGCTGGACCGCCTTGCACCAGTAAACGGGTTCACCTCCCATATCTGCGCCACCTCTACAAGGCGGAGGGGCTGCCGGCCGGGTCCTTTGACACGAACCTCTCCTTCGTCCAGTCCCTGACCGAGGCGGTCAAGGTGAGCCCGCAGACCTTTCTGGTCGCCTCGCTTCCGCAGTCCCAGATCGAGGTCGGCGGGGAGGGGGGCGAGGAGGCGTTGAAACGGCTCCGTCAGACCTTCACCCGGGTCAACGCGACTTGGAGCCCGGCCACCACGGAGGAAAGTTACGAGATCGTCCGGCGCCGCCTGTTCAAGAACGTGGAGCCGGACGCGTTTCCGCACCGGGATAACGTGGTGCGTCAGTTCGCCAAGCTCTACCGGGAGGACCCGGACGCGTTCCCGACCGGCTGTGCGGAGGAGGATTACCGGCGCAAGCTGGAGAAGGCGTACCCGATCCACCGGAGCTGTTTGAGCAGCTCTATCACAGCTGGGGTTCGATGGAGCGGTTTCAGCGGACCCGGGGGGTGCTGCGCCTGATGGCACAGCTGATCCATGAACTCTGGATGAGCTCGGACCCGTCCTGATGATCATGCCGGGCAGCGTGCCGGCGGCAGCGGCCCGGGTCCAGCCGGAGCTGCTGAACTATCTGCCCAAGGAATGGGCGCCGATCATCAGCGGGGACGTGGACGGGGACACTTCAACCCCGTTCCGGATCGATCAGGCCACCCCGAGCCTGGGCCAGGTCTCCGCGACCCGTCGGGTCGCGCGCGCCGTTTTCATGGCGTCAGCGCCGTTGGAGGGGTCCCAGAACCAGGGAGTCGACACGAAGCGGGTGATCCTCGGGGTCTGTCAGCCTAACGAGCGGCCGATCCTGTTTGAGGACGCGCTGCGGCGCCTGTCGAACCAGGCGAAGTTCCTCCACTCCAACATGGGCGGAGCCTGGTATTCTCGTAGCCCGTCTATCAACCGGCTCGCCTCGGACCGGGCTTCGATCCAGGAGGAGGCGCTGGTCGTTCTGGAGATCGACAAGCTCTTGGGCGGGTACATCCGGTCCCTGAGGGACAAGGGGCCGTTCGGGTCAATCCAGGTCACCCCGGGCGGGTCCGCCGACGTTCCTGATGAGGCGGAGGGGGTACGGTTGGTCGTGCTTGGCCAAGCGCATCCGCATAACGGGAAGGCCAACTCCGCAGCGATCACAGAGGCGAAGGACGTGTTTCTGACCCGCGGCAAGTCCCCCCGGGTCTACCGGAACACGCTCGTCTTCCTGGCCCGGACCTGCCGCCGCGGCCGGGGTGAACGAGGCGATGCGCAAGAAGCTCGCCTGGGAGAGCATCCTCGGGGGACAAGGACGGGCTGGACCTGTTGCAGAGCGACATCGCGCTCGCGACCCGGAACCTGGCGGAGGCGGAGCGGACGCTGGACGCGCGCCTGCGCGAGACCTGGTGCTACCTGATCCTCCCGGTGCAGGACACCCCGCAGGACGAGGTGAGCTGGGAGGCGACCAAGGTGGTCGCGCAGGACGGGATCCTCGCCCAGCTCGGCAAAAAACTGATCTCCAGCGAGGGGGTCTTTGTTGAGATCGGCGCGCGGCGCCTCTTCTCCGCCCTGTCCCGGTTCATCTGGAACGGGAAGCCGCACCTATCCCTGTCCGACGTCTGGGAGTACTGCAACCGGTTCACCTACCTGCCGCGTCTGCGCGACAAGGAGGTGCTGCGCGGTGCGGTTGTGAAGGCGGTCTCGGAGATGATCCCGGGCCCGTTTGCCTTCGCTGACGACGTGGATGAGGATGGCCAATATGATGGGCTCCTGATCGACAAGGGTCGAGCGGATCTGGTCCTGATCGACAGTCGGTCCGTGATTGTAAAGGCGGAGGTGGCCGCGAAGCAGCGTCAGGAAGATGACATCTTTCACGCCACACCGACCGGTCCCCAGCTGGCGGCGGCGCCGACGGGCCCCCCCGTCCGTTTCCGGGCCGTTGTTCACGCCGTCAGATCCTGGCGGGGCGGCGCCTCAGCCGGGTGCGCCCCCCCGCTCCGGCTCCGACGCCTGTTCCGGATCCGCTGCCCCGGACCTTCTATGGGCTGGTGGAACTGTCTGCGGACCGACCGGCCCGGGGACATGACGAAGATCCTTGAGGGGATCATAGAGCAGATTACAAGCGTCACTGGCGGGGATCGTCACCCTGCGGCTCGAGATTGACGGGGAGGTACCAGAGGGGTTTGACAGGAACAAGCAGCGGACCCTTCTCGAGAACGCCCAAGTGCTCGGATTCAAGGAGAAAAGGCTTAACTGATAGCCGATATCTGCCATGAATACAGAGCAAACCTCGCGCCCCGCAAATCTGTCTGCACTCCTAGGAGATGCCCGTCGTCGACTTGTGGAAACGGGCACGCGCAACCGTCTCATCCATGTGAACCGTTCATCCAAGCGGTCAAACGCACTGGACATCGATGGTGAGCGCACGGTCGACATCTTCGATCTTGTCAGGACTCAAGGAAAGCGGATGCGTTTCCTGGCGCGAGATGAAGAAGACGCAGATGATGAGGGTGACAGCGAGGGCCTCCTGTTATCCGTTGATGGCTTGGGCGACGTCGATCGCGCCGCGCGATATCAGGATCAATTCCTCGAAACTCGGCTTGGGCAGGAAGCACTCCAGCGTCGACTGCTGCGCTTGTTCACGGACGCTCGCACGTCCGAGGAAGAGCAGGGTTTCAACATCCTTTACCTCGCGATGGGTTTTCTGCGCTGGTACGAAAGTGAGAGTTCGCAGACCCTGCGCGAGTCCCCACTCATCCTGCTTCCGGTCGAGTTGGTCCGAGATGAACGGCGAGCGACGTTCGATCTGCGCGCGCGTGATACCGAAATCGTAACGAACCTTCCCCTTCAAGAACGCTTGAGGCTGATTTCGGGTTTGAGTTGCCAGAGATTGCCGAGGACGAAACATTCACGCCGGAAGCCTATTTCGACGATCTGGCTGAGCGAATCGAAAACCGTTCCCGCTGGTCGATCGATCGCGATGGCATGCAGCTCGGCTTCTTTTCGTTCTCGAAGCTCCTGATGATGCGAGACCTAGAGCCGGTGCAGTGGCCAGAAGGCGCCTTTGAGGATCATCCGGTTCTTGGTGGACTTCTCGGGGGCGGGTTCGAACGGTCTGAGCCGCTTTTCGGTCCGCAGGAACCACTTGATCCTCGGCTTGCCCCTTCGGATCTCTTGCACGTGGTACCGGCAGATGCGTCGCAAACCCGGGTGATCGAAGAAGTCCGTGCGGGGCGCAATCTCGTCGTTCAGGGACCACCGGGAACCGGCAAGTCGCAGACGATCGCGAATATCATCGCGGGCGCTGCCCATGACGGTAAGACCGTGCTTTTCGTGGCCGAGAAAATGGCAGCGCTGTCGGTCGTACATCATCGGCTGCAGAAAGTCGGTCTGGGTGACTTGTGCCTTGAGATCCATTCACGCGCCGCGAACAAGAAGGTGTTCCTTGAGGAACTCGCGCGCACCTTGAACGCAGGGCGAGCAGTGCCGGAGATGCCGGAACCGCCAGATGCGCTGCGCGAGGCACGAGACAGGCTGAACAGCGTAAGCTCCCTGCTGCATGAACCCGTTCCCGGTTATGCTTTCACGCCATATCGGGCGATGGCGGAAATTGCCCGGTTCGTGGGCAAGGAACTGCCGCCCCCTAGGCTGGCCCGTGACGGGTTGGCCGCTCTTGACGACGCAACCCGGCGAAATCTTGTGGACCGTGTGGCAGCCTATGCAGATCTGCTTGAATCATCCGGCCCGCGGCGAAGCATCCATTCGCGGGTGTTGGATCAACGAGCTTGCAGCCGACCGATCTGCAGCGACTAGAGCCCGAATTGCACCAAGTATCGGAAGCCATAAAGCGGCTGCAAATGACGGCTTCGCACCTAGCCCCAAACGGTCGAGCGCTGCCGCTGCGGGACCGCTGCCGGCTGCTGCCTGCGAGAGGCGACGCGTCAGGTCTTTGGTGGCCTGCTCGATGCCTGACATAGAGACGCCCGCAAGCTCGCCTGCGCGCTCCAGCACTTGAATGCTGCCAACTGTGGTCCCCAACGATTGCGCCAATTTGGCCTGCGCATCAATCGTCTGCAAACCGGAGCGCACCATTGCTCCAGCGGCGGCGACCGCGGCCGTCGCAGTTGCCGCGGCAAACACCTTTGCACGGCGCGCGAAAGCCGCCAGCTTAGCATTGGCGAACTCGGTCTCACGTGAGAGCCGGCTCATCCCTTTGGCGCCTGCCTCACCTACACCTGTCAGCTCAGCTTTGACTTGCTTGCCACCTGTCGCGGACAAACGAACGCTGACGCGTTTCTCACTCATGGCTTGCCTCGATTTGCTGATTGATTTTGCGCACCATCACCGCCTCAATCGGTGGCAACAGCTCGGCCAGCGCTTTGGCCGGCATGCCCAAGCTGCGCCAAGGTGGAGCGCTGCACTCATGTCCCAGCCGGTCACCGACTTGCCGTTGATGCGCATCTGTCCACCCAGCCGGTCCACAACATCCCAGACCTGCACGCCTTCAAACGTTAGCGGTGCGTTCAGGGTTTGCGGGCAGTCCGGGCACGGCCCCGTGCAGGCTTGGCAGTAGCTTGCGCCCCCGCCGAACTCCCAGTCGGCAAGGGCGCAGAGGCGTTTTTTTCCTGTTCCAGCAAGAAGCCGGAATTGACGTATTTTGTCTGGAACGCTTCAAAGATTGGCCAGACCTCCAGCAGCGCGTTGATGCCTGCAGGCGTCACCACGACAGGCTTGCCCTTGGCATCGCCGACACCGTCCCAGTCCTTGATCGCAATCCGCGCGACGGCCTTGGCCATGATCAGCGCCAGATCATCGTTGGTGAGCGTCTCCATGGTGTCGCCAAGAGCTGCGATCTGTGGATCGCGCCGCGCAGCAATCATCACCGCAGTGCTCATTGGCTCCACAAACACGCGCACACCGTGGCCCAGATCAAGCCAGTCTGGTGTGCTCGACAGGTTCAGACGCAGCATCACAGCTCCTCTTGCGCGTTGGTCAAAGTGACGGTGCACATGCGCCCCATGATGGGTGAGACTGCCGCCTGCCAATCAAAGGTTGCCTGCACGCCTTGCGGGCCGCTGATCTCAATGCGCGGCCGTGGTAGATACACAGCGTGGGCGGTGAATGTTAGGCTCCGCGCGGATAGCGAGGATGAGATGATCGGCATTCGCGACTTTCTCGATAGCCGCATGGGCCGCCACTTCGCCGATGACGTTGTCGGCAACATGACGGGCTGCAATATCGACATCGAAACCGCCATCAAGTCAGCGATCCGCCGCTGGCAGGACTGGCGCATCAGCCGCCAGACTGAGCGTGAGGACGGGATTCCCGCAGGGCTGCCTTACCTCACGGGCTGGGTGCAGCACTTCGCCGTCACCGCAGCCATGGCCAAGCCTGACTGAAGGCAAAACCAAATTTCCCCAATCCTGACAGGAGACCCTGATGCCCAAACTCACCGATACCCAGATCCTCATTCTGACACGCGCCGCAAACCGCCGTGGCAATCTGGCGCTGCCCTTGCCTGAGGGATTGCACGGTGCTGCCGCCAAAATGTCCGTGTCCAACATGATCGCGCGGGGCTGGCTTGAAGAAGTCGATGCCGACATGCGCAAAGGCGAGCCGCTCTGGCGCGAAACCGGCGATGGTCATGGCACCACGCTGGTGGTGACCGACGCAGGGATGCTGGCGGTCGGGGATCGAACCAGTGGTTGTTAAAACCATGGCGGCGGTGCGCAACCGCGCAGCAGAAAAGGCAAGTTCCAAGACTCCGACACTGACGCCGACGCCGCGTAGCGGCACCAAACAGGCAGAAGTCATTGCGCTTTTGCAGCGCCCTGAAGGGGCGAGCATCGCCGAGATCGTCGAAAGGACGGGCTGGGCGCCGCACAGCGCCAGAGGCATGATCTCGGGTGTCTTGAGCAAGAAGTTTGGCTTAGCTGTTACTTCCGCAAAGCAGGCTGACCGAGGACGGGTATACCGGATCGATCAGCAATCAATCTGATCCTGCGTGACAGTGGGGTTAGTCCAGCAGGCGATAGTGCACTTCAGTTGGTTTACACGCCGCACCGTTAATCGGGGATTAAATCTTGTGGACACGCGGACATGACCACGATGCAATCGATCATGGCACGTAAGGTCACATGATCTCCTGGCTTACTGAGTGGCTCTCCCCATGTGATTTTGCCATCAGGGCCGACGGGGAATGTTCATCCATAAGTTCAACGGTGCTGGGCAATCAGCCGCCCGTCGATCAATCTGTGCCAGTGCAGCGTGCAGATTGTCGGTGCAATTGTTATGGTACTGCGTGCAGCCCAGTGCGGCATAGCGGTGGACATCACAAGCCGCGATCACCGTGTCATGCCGGCCTGGAGATGTATCTTCTTCCATGATCAAAATGGGCCGCCGACGGTTGGTCGTCAGCCCGTCGCCCTTTGCGGGGAAGATACCTTGCAACGTGGCATGCAGATGTTCCATCGACATGAACTCGGACATGTCATGTGCATTAAAGCACCACGTATCGACAACCTGTTGGCCATGGGTGTTGATGATCTGGATTGCCTGCCCTTTTGACAAATGGACTGCACGGCCATGGCGGGCTGGAACAACATGTAGGTCAGACGTCATCTTCCACTTTCTATGCTTTTTTGAACCTTCATTGACCAAGACAAATTGGTCAAGGCGCATCAGCGTTTGCGGTGGTCTGCGCAGCAGCCATGGCTGTGACAATTTTGGCGGCAATTTTGCAATGTAAAATATTGCAACTCATGTTACTGGCCGAAACGTAAAGACGCCATCACGCTGCCAACCGCTTTGCCTTCAGGGCGCTGAACGGTTCGCCGGTTTCCACCAAGACAGCATCAACCCCCGTGAATTGTTGCCAACGCTCGATGGCCACATCGACATAGGCCGGGTTCAACTCTACCCCGAAGCACACGCGCCCCGTGGTCTCCGCCGCGATCAGCGTCGTGCCGGATCCCATGAATGGCTCATAGACTGCTTGGCCGGGGCTTGAGTTGTTCAGGATCGGCCGGCGCATGCATTCTACCGGTTTCTGTGTGCCGTGGACGGTCTCTGCGTCCTGATCCTTGTTTGCGATCTGCCAGAGCGTGGTCTGCTTCCGGTCGCCCGCCCAATGA
>LLEL01000007.1_pt1 | contig 17488 bp, 15 predicted proteins | sample 595891 | NCBI WGS metagenome assembly LLEL01 (sample SAMN02919312, study PRJNA255460) | bioreactor metagenome | biome: chemostat; feature: culture 2012_10.1; material: sediment; isolation source: day35 10degC chemostat 2012 inoculated with Wadden Sea sediment taken from... | place: Germany: Bremen ...
ATATCGGGTCAGGGTGGCGGGCGCATTCTGCCGGGGACGGGCGGCAGTGTTGGGGAACTCATCCTGAGCGCGACCCGGTTTGATGCAACTGCCAACGTGGCGCTAGGTCAGCCGGACTATCGACCATCCCCACCTTATGGCTCCGCATTCGATACAGTGTTTGCAGCGCCGGGTGGCGGGCCGGGACAACCCGGTAAAGGTGATGCGTTTGCCGTGTATGTCTCCGTGAATGCCAATGATGGCACGACAGCACCAGTCACACCGACGTCTGGCGGCGGCGGGGGATGGGGCGCAGTTGGTGGCTCTGGGACGCAAATCATTGATTTTGCCACCCAGAAAGGCGGCAATCCCGGCGCTGCTGGTGGAAAGGCCATCAAAACAAACGGGCATGCCGTCACTTGGCTGGGCGGGTCAGATCGGGCATATGGAGCAATCGGATGAAAACATCTCTGCAGTTTTTCAAAGATATGGGCGTCTGTGACGGCGCCTATGCCGTGCTTGAACGTGTGTTTGCGCAGGCCGGCGTGACCGAGTTTGATTACGCCGCGGGGTACGAGATGATGCTGGGCATGATGGATCAGCTTGAGGCTGATGCCGCGCAAAGCGGTGAACCCGGCCATGACACAGCCCAAGGCTGGCTGGAGTGGTGCTACGAGCTGCGCAAACGCCCTGAGGCCATCATGTATTTTGGCGATCATATCGAAGAGGACCTGTTCCGCACGGCAGATGGGCAGTTGCATGAGACGCTGGAGGCCGCGCGTGATCATGACCGGTGTCGTTACGCTGAATTGCGCGAGAACCATGCCGCGGCGCGGGTGATCAACGGGGTGCGGTTTGGCGAGGGCGGTGCAGAGACCTGGGAGGTGGTGGATCCAGCGCAGGACGATCTCGAAGGCTTTGATGCCTTCGTCTGGCACGACAGTACGACGGGTTTGAACCACCGGACTGACAGCGCGGCTGAGGCCGCGAGCTTTGATGCCGCGCAGGCGACGGTCTTGGATGCGATTGAAGCTGCTGAGCGAGCGGCAAGGATCGAGCGCAGGATTACAGACGAAAGTGGGGTGTTCTCTGTTTGGGTGCCAATCGAGGTAGGGTGATTGGGTGTCCTGATCGCTGGGCACTCAATACGTCTGCAGTGCTAGCCGGTAAAATCAACCGCTGCGCGCGCCCCGCACAAACCCGACGGCCATGTCCCATATGAACAAGATGGGCAACGCTAAGAGCCACAACACAAACACAAACAGTTTTACGCCAAAGACGGCGGCAAATACCGCCGCCATGATGAGCATGTACATAATCTGGAGTTGAGCGGCCTTTTTACCCCGAAGCTGTACCCCTGCAAACTTGAAAGACGAATATTGCGGCTTGAGAAAGTTGAAGGTGCCAGCCTTGTTCTTCACCGATGCGCTGACGCCGGTTTTAGACAGGTTGAAACCAAGTGGCCCCGCACGCCAGCGGCCAATCAGTTGAAACCGGCCATTTTGTAGCGCAACGCGTGTGCCGTTGACGATGCGCGTTGATGCACGCAGGCCCTTTGATGAATTGGCGGTCAAATTGACTGAGCCAACCTTCTTCTCCCCGCGAACCGCAATTCCGCCCGTGCGCGAGGCCCGCGTGTACTTGCCCCGATGCTCGATGCGGACCTGTTTGCCGTCTTCGTCTTTGCGCCCGAGGCCAATCACGAACCGTCCCCACCAGCCTCCGGCTCGAACGTGCGTGACCGGACATCGGCGTTCAATTTCTGCAGCGGATCGCGAAAAGCCTTTTCGATGCGCACCATCGCATCCGTCATGAACTCAATCATGCGCGGCCAGTCCTCACGCTCGAACATATCGGCTTCGGTCTCGCATTTGATCCGGCACGCACGTCGATGATCGAGCCGCTCCCATACCAGCGGCCCACCAAACGCCGCCTCTAGGGCTTCGCGCTGGGCAAACAGCTGATCGAAAACATACTTGTTCTCGGACTGCTCACCCCGATCGATATAAATCTCCGCGCGCCCATACTTGCCCGCCGCGGCAAAATTGAAGCCAACGCCACGCATGCCAGACCCCGCACCGATCCAATTGGCGACCCCCGCGGAAATATTGTCGTATAGGCGTGATTTGGTCTGCATTACGCGGATCACTTCGCCCCAGAACTCGCGCCGTATTGTGTTCCGGGTGGCTTCCGCAGAAGAGGTTTGCACTTCGTCCTGAGCCTTGTCTGCCAGGCCAATCACGAAGTCCTGCGTGTCCCTCACGGGGATAATCTGCTCGACGTTCAGGAAGAGGTCATCTCCCCATGGACCACGGCGTGACCTTGAAGCACTGAACCTGGAGCTTGAAGTTCATCAGCCACAGAACGGTCGAGGTAACCTCTTTGCGAAAGTTCGCAGCGATCAGCATGATCCGCTGTGACACGCCGCGATTGAGGGTTACCTCCGACAAGTCGGCCACTTCCAGAAAATCGGCAATCAGCTCGCTCGCCGTACCGGGCTGGCCAGTCTTAGTCAGGTGATCCTGATAAATGCCACAGATGCTTTCGGTCTTAAGGCTCGCGCAGTAGGACGCGTATTTCATGGCCTGCCAAGTGACGTCCTTGCCAGTATCGTCGAGCTTGTTCTCGATGATAACCAAGCGGCCCTTCTTGTCCAAAGCCAAGAGATCGAGACGCTCCTGCGTGTCGGAAAACCCTGCGAATTCCTTCTGGATGATCAACAGGTCCTCACCAAGACAGGATGGATACTTGGCAATCCATTCCTGCAGGTGCTGACGCTCCTTGAACCCCAATTCGGAAAAGCTGCGGGCCTTGAGCGGCTTGATCGAGTTGTCGTCTTTATCGATGCGGAACATTTATTCACTCTACTGCTTTATGGGCTCATGATTGCAGTGGGATTACCAGACCACGAAACCCTCAAGGACTTTTTTGCACGCGTGGCCGCAACGTGAAGAAGGGAACGATATTGTGTAATAATGTCTTCGCGGTCAGCTGCGTCGACAGCAGATCGGAGCGCCCCTGCTGGAGGGAAGCTGCCATCAGATAAAAACGGTATGGCTACAGCGAAAAACTCGAGACCTTTCGCTCTGTGCATCGTTGTCACCCGAACTCCGGAAACGGACCGATCGTCAGCACCAGACTGAAGAACTACTGTGTCGATCTCAGCGGCTAGAAGCGCTTCCCGCACCCGCTCTGTATCTTTACGGCGCGCGCAAAGTACACCAATGTCAGCCAATTGGATTTGATCTGCAGGGAGCGCCCGCACCCAAGCCACCAGCCCCTCAAGTTCTTTTGCCTCTGAGGCGCAAGCGACCAGCTGCGGCGCAGCGCCATGCAGAAGGCTCACATAACCACGCAGTGAGTCTGTCCCCGTCATCAAGATCATCCACGCTCACCCCCTCAAGGATGGAAACGGCCCACGCCCGAATTTCTTGCGTGGTTCTATAGTTCAGACGTAGGCGCCTTGAGCGGCCGCGCACGTTGATCCCCGCAGCCCCGCCAAACTGGCGCGGCGCCCCGTAGATTCGCTGGTGCGCATCGCCCACGATAAAGAGGGAATTCCGATCCCCGGATGGGCCTTCAGGAACGATCGCCCGGATCAGACGGAAGGCCTGCTCGCCCATATCCTGCGCTTCATCCACGATCACGGCCGCATAGGGAAGGTTCGGTGCCTCTGAGGACAGGATTTCGATCGCTTCACGATATGCATCATCCGGCTCGGCGAGCCCCTCACTCACCACTCGGGCGCGATAGTCAACGAAGATATCCCAGAGGGCGGACCGTTTCCGGCGGTCAAGCGGCGTCCCGCGTCCGGCCCGAGATACCTTGAGGTAGGCCCTTTGATCCATCAGGCCTTTCGCCTGAACGATCTGTGCCCATTCGGCGCGGATGAACGGTTCCGAGAGGCCCTCGGGAAGCTCATGGTCGTCGAACACTTCGCGCCAGATATGGTCCAACCGGTCCCGCGCTTCCCCGAAGAACGCGACCTCACGGGCAAAACTCTTGCGCTTGAGGAACTGCGAGACCCAGCGATCGAGATTGATCACTTCGATCCGGGGCGGGCGGGCAGCCAGATGCTCCGGGCAGAGGGTCCGGAGGTTCGCTTCGATATCCTGTGCGAGACTGGTCGTGAAAGTGGTCAACAGAACCCTTTGACCGGCCCTGGTCAGATCCTGTTCGATCTGATCGGCCAGGTGCTTTGCCCTGTGCATGGCGACGACGGTTTTCCCGGTCCCAGCGCCACCGCGCACCATGGCCGGGCCGTTATAATCCCGATAGGCAAGCTTGCGTTGATCCGGGTGTAGGAACACGCGCCACCCTTCGAGCCCTTCCTCGAAGACGCGCCGCAATTCCTTTTCATCTTCTGGGATGAAAATGGTCTGGCGGCTCTCCTCGGTCTCGATCATCTGATCGAACGTCAGGTCGGCCGGCGGGATTTCCTGGGCGGCTTCCGTCTCTTCCGGAACGCCCGTCAGCGCGTAGACTTCCTCGTCGGAATAGCCTGCAGCGAGCGCATAAAGGATCTGATAGGTCAGCGGGTCGAACCCCTCTTCCGCCGTTTCGAGTCCCTCGATCGATGTAAGCGCACGGACGGCCGGTATTTCTTCGTCCGGAACACCGAGGGCCTTCAGCCGTTTATCGGTCACTGCCGAGAAAAGGCGCGGCTCATCCGCGACTTGGGGCTCAGCCTCGACGACGGTCACGTCGAGCTCCTCAACGACGCGGATCCGGTTCGTGTCCGGATCCAGTTTGACCCGCCGGTTTCCGGCCCAGCGGTAGGCCTTGTCGTGTTCGTTGACGTGCACGAACATGATGTCGCGGCCGACCTCGAAAGCGATGGCACGGTATCCCTGATCGACCCGGAGGGATTTGATCGAGCTGTCTTTTGCGCCTTCCACCGTTTCAAGGTTGAGCCCATTCGCGGCCGGGTCAGACATGTATTTCGTCATGAGATCCATGAACCGGATCGCCACCTTGTCGGGCAGCTTCCGCAGACTTTTCATGCAGCCGATGTCATAGGAGACCCGCTTGTTGATCGCGTCCATCATGTGTTCATCTCCTGTAGTGTCTGGATAACTCTGGTGACCGTCTCGCCGATTGGATCGCTCGCCGGATCAAACAGGATGAGCCGCCAGGTCCCCCCCCTCGCATGGCGTTTCCGCGATCGCGACGCCGGCCTGCTCCCAGCCAAACTCCATCATCCCCACGACCCGCCCCTCGACGAGGAGGTCATCCCCGAACCGGTCCGGGCCTGGAACTTCGGCTGCGATCAAGGCGTCGATCAAGGGGTGGAACAGGTCATCACAGAGGCCCGAGCCTCGAGCCAGGCTTCGGTATCCGCATCCGTCGGCCCGGTTCCGACCGACATATCGGGTGGCGAGAGCGTGTCGAGACCCGCCAGTTCAACATGGAAACCACGCACTCCCTGGAACAGATTGACGAGCCGCCAGAGGCCACGCCATGCCTCGGCATAGAGAGCTTTCGCCGCAGGGTCTTGACCCGGATCCGGAAGTTCCGCGCGTAATAGAAGCCGAAGATCCGCATCTGTTCCAGCCCAGTCCGTCGGGGAGATCTGCTTACAGGCCAGATAGAGGTCGAGAGCTCCCGCCCCAACGTGCTCCGTCAGGCCTGGTGTCATCAGGAACTGCCGCCCCTCTTCAGTCAGGGAGGCCTGGCGTGGCAGCTGATCGAGCGGGAGCCCGGTCGCAACGAAGCCGCGCGTCAGAATCGAACGGCCCGGAAGTTCATCACCCCGTCCCCTATCCAAAAGGCGCCAGAACCTCTCGAGGGAGCTTTCCCCCTGAAGGGCACGGACACCGTCGATGTGATCTGCGAAGCCCGGGAATGCGCACACCCGAGCGAGCCGTCCGACCTTCTCCCCGCTGAGCGCCGGTTCCGAAAGCGGATTAAGATAGGACCGGTTCTCTGCGTCGAGATCTGCCCACGCGAGGGTCCAGACCCGGACCTGACCGGATCGGATCATCAGGATTCGGTCGAGCAGGTCCTGGGCGACTGTATCGGCGTGATACTCTAGGCCGTCCATCTCAAGAACGACGGGCACCGCTCCGGTCTGACCGGTCGATGTCAGGAGGAAATCGACCCGTTTGCGGGGGAGACCCTTGAAACGGGCATCGATCTGCACCTGGGGTTCGATCGTCCAGAGCCGAGGCCGGTCTTTCGGACCTGCGCGCAGCACAAAACCGCGACGCCCGCCCGATAGAACCTGCGGGGTCAGAGCATCCTCCCCATACCGGTTCGCAAGGGCGTTCAGGAGGCGCTTCTCGAGCGCACTTTCGACCATGGCGTCCCGGATTGACGCATCGATTCCGGTCTCGGTACGGCTGAGGCTGTCCCACTTCTGGAGGATCGCTTCCATCATCTGACGGGCGCGATCCCGATCCGGCTCGCCAGGTCCGAACTGGGAGCGGTACGGCTTCACGCAGCGGAAGCAGCCGTTCCGATCCGGTTCCTGATTACAGGGACAGTCCCGAAGCGCCTCCGCCGCACGACTGATCACCGCCTTCATCGTGTCCGGGTGCTCTCCGACCTGCCGCAGATACCCTGACCCCGCCTGGGACCGCATCATAGAGGTAGAGGCTGCGGACGGTTGTCATCCCGTCGAGCTGGGCTGCGAAGATCGTGGAGCGGAGGTGGTCGACCTTCCCCGCGAAGTGTCGGCGCATGCCGAGGTTGATCGCGGCGACGAAACTCTTCAGATCATCGTCATCCGCCTCACCGACGACGGGGATCACGATCCGGATCGCTTCGGTATCAAACTTCCGCATCAGGAAGACCCCGGTCTCCCACCTCTCGCGGGCAAGATCCGGTTCGCGAATGACCTTACAGCTTGGCGGATGGGTCCCGCGATCGTCCTGGTCCTTCGCCGGCCTCTGCAGCGTGCCGCAATGACGGCAAATCAGGAACGGCTGCGCGGGTCTCTTCTCGCCGGCGATTTTCGGGCCAGGAAGTGCGGATTTCGGGCCGAAGTTGAAGTCCCGGAAGGTACAATCGGGCAGGAACTCGAACCCGAAGGGCGCGCCATTGTCCCGGCTCGTGAACCACGACGAGGCGATGTCTTCCGGCCCGTGGAAAGGTATGAGAACCCGGTCAAACTGACGCTGGTCCCGCTGATCCCCATCCCGGATCGCGGCCTTTTCCTCGCTGTCAACAGAGATCACGGATTTGAGCTGGACGACATCGTGGTCGGACCCGGAGTCGGACCACATCTCATCCCCACAGCGCGGGCATGTGTTGGTTTCCGCGCCCTCAATCCGGTGCGCGACATGGGAACAGGAGGGGCAGAAGGTCCAGCGGCTCAGATCTTCCTTCCCGATCTCAATCCTCTCGATTTCGACCTGTCGCCCGTTCGCATAGAAGAACTGGCCCGGTGCGAACTCTGACAGGGCCGAGCTGGCCGGTCGGGAATACTCCACGTAGAGAAGCCCGTCCTCGTCCTTTGAGGCGGCCTTGGAGGGATCGTTTCGGCGCGACAGGATCGACGTGAGTTTCACGCCCTCTTCCGGGAAGGCGTAGTTCGGCAGGATCCCTTTGTCGGTAAGGAATTTGATGACCGCCACGTCGTCGATCCCGCTGCGGATCAACCGGTTGATCTCGGTTCGGTCACGCGCGATCTCGCCCTCGCGCTTCTCGAACTCGTCATCGGTCAGCTCGGCGCGACGTTTCCGCAGCCGGGTCAGCTCCTTCGTGGCCTCCTCGCGCTTCTCGATCAGTCGAGCCTTCTCGGCGGCAGCGCCGTCGAATGCCGCGCCGATCCGCCATCCGATCGAGGTTTGATCAGTCCTGGTCAGGAAGCCGCGAACCCGGTTCACCAGGTCGGTGCGCGCCTGAACATCTGGCGGAAGCCTGCCAGGAAGGCCGTCGCCAACTCGTCCCCCCTAGCTCGGACCAGATCCAGCCATTCAATGGGGAAGCCCTCCGTCGCCCCGGAGGAGCGGCGTTTCAGGACATCGCGCACATTCCCGTAATCCCCCGCCTCGGCGGACGCCGCGACGTAGGTATCGAGGGTGAAGGCTGTCACCTGACGCAGAAGGACCTCTTCGGCCGCGAGGAAGACCCCCTGGTGGGCGCACCTGCCCCGCCAGCATCGGGGTCGGATCTTCCCAGAACTGAAGGTCGTGGGCCCGCGAGTTGGCGAGGACCATGTTCAGGCATTCCCGTCGCGCCGCCCGCTCCTGCCCATACGCTGGACGTAATTCGCCTCCTCCGGGGGCACCGACCCCAGAAGCAGGGTCGAGAGGTCCCCGATGTCGATCCCCATCTCAAGGGTCGGGGTCGCAGAAATCAGGTTCGGTGCCCACCGTGTCTCGCCCGTGATAAACCCGGTCTCGACCCGCAGCCGCTCATCGGTTTCGAGGATGCCGGTATGCTCGCGCGCGACCACCCGGTGGTTCCGGTCGGATTGAAGGGATCGGCGCAGAGCTGGGCGCGACGGCATGCCCGCCACCACAAGATGCCCGGAACAGCCGATCTTGGTGCAGCGGGATCCCGCCGCGAAGGCCTCGTTCTCCGCGAGGGCCGTCTCCTGCCGACCACAGCGGTCACAGGTGAGCCCGATCGCCCTGATCGTGACCGTGATCTTGTCCGGGTCGATCAGCCAGGCGTGCCGGTCCTGCCCTTCCGGACCGTTGACGCGGCGCAGGATGCTGTCCGCCTCGAGGCGCTGCAGAACCATCGGGTAGATCGTATCCGGTTCAGTTCCATAGCGGAGATCTTCCTGACCGAGCGTCCGGAAAAGCCAGTCCCGATACCAGCTTACCCCCTGCGATTTCGTGATGCGCTCGAACCCGATCGGCGGGTAAGCCAGTGTTACCGGGATGGGCGCAAGGCCGCGCCGGCTGTCCGGTATCGGAAGCGTTCGGATCTTACCGACCCCCATTTGGGTCGCCGCCGCGAACCAGTTCAGCCCACGAGCGCCCGACGCCGTGGCAATCGCGCTCGCGACATAGGGATGCGCGACAGACCCTTGGCGGCGCATACGCTGCACGACACCAGAAAGGAAACGCGTTAGAACCGCCGGGGCAATGTCGGGAGCACCGGGAAGGTCGTTCTTGAGCTCTCGGGCAAGCCGCTCCGCAGAAGCGTTCAGAAGATCGGCTGAGACATCCGCTGCGGCCATGCCGTTCGCTTCAAGCGTATGACTGAAGTGCGACCGATAGCTCAGGTCGACGAAATACTCCCACCCGAGGCGTAGCGTCATGTGACGAAGGAAGCCCGTGTCGGTGATTGAGGTCCCGGCCCGGATCAGGTCCTGGTATCCGCTCCGCCACGTCTGCTCTTTCGGAATATAGAGCGCGGTAAAGGCATCCGGTCCATGTTTTTCTAGCTGGGCAGCAGGAACGGTTTCGATCACCTCTGCGAGGCTCATCCCATCGGTTTCAGCTTCCTCGAGGGCTGTGAAGAGGGATTTCTGGTAGACCGAGAGGGCGTTCCGGGTCTCGGCTACCGCCGCCCGATGCGCCGCATCCTGCACAGAATCGGAGAACATCAGAAAACGCGGCTTCGCCTCCGGCTCTTCCTCGTTCTGGGCCGAGGTATAGAGAGTTCCCGTGATCCCGGTCGTCAAGCGAGCTGCCCGCATCCCGAAGAGAAGGAGACCGCGCGCCTGACCGCAGGCCGGGCAGGATCGGTCGATCCGCCCGCTCGTTGCATCCGTCGGGTCATACATCCAAACTGGTGCGGCGGGGCCGGTTTCGAGATTGTCGTGGTCCGACGGGGTGAACTCGATGCTTTCCGCGTCCAGAAGCCCCTTCACGATCCGCACACCGCCGCCCACCGCCGGAATCATCCGATCAAGGGTCTCATGATAAAAAAAGCCGGATCTTTCCGCCGGCGTTGTCATCGAAGAACTCTTCGTAGAGCTGCTCGAGCGGGGCCCAGCAGGCGGTCGAGTTCGGGTTCAGTCGCCCGACATGGGCGGTGGCCCCGCAGCGGTTACAGTTCACGATCGGGAGCGAACGACGCAGAGCGTGCCTGTCGAGATCCAGCGCATGGAACAGGTCCATCCGGGACCTGACGCCCCCCGCTTCAGTCCGGGCAGATTCGTCACCATCCGCGCCATTTCGCGAATCCAGAGCTGCAGCCGGACGTTAAACAGGGGCCTTGGACTCTCGGCCGAACCGGACCGGGCCCCATGCGACCAGCGCCACGACCAGTTCCGCAAGCGCGCGATGATCGGCCTCGGACCAGTCCCGAAGGACCCGGACCTGCCCTAGCCCGGCAGCGATCACCTCAAGTGAGGCTGGACCGTTATGTTCGGCGATGATCTTGAGGACGCGTTGACAGAGATGGTGTTCTTTCAGCCGGTCACCAAGCGCGATCCGCCAGGCTGGGTCGGCGGCATCGCCCTCGTCGAGGAAGGCTAGGTCCCGATCGGCCCGGTCCGGGAACAGGGCTATCGCCAGGCGATGTGCGGCGGTGGCCTGGTCCATTTCTTCGGCCTCGCGAAGAGCCGCGTGGATTTCCGCCGTGTCTGGCCGCTCGAGATATTCCGGGTCTCCGAACACCTCGTTCGGCATCTTCCGGGTCTCCGTCACCACCGCCCCTTCATCGAAGGGTTCCCCGAAAATCGTCTCGGCATACCGCCGCAGATCGACCTTTGCATCTTCACCCGCGCCGAGCGTGGCCGAAGACCCCACGCAGATCAGATGACCTTTCGGGGTGCTCAGGCGGTGCTTCAGGCGGCGCAGCAGAAGGGCGAGGTCTGCACCCTGCGCCCCGTCGAAGGTGTGCATCTCGTCCACCACCAGAAACCGAAGCGTCTCCGGGTCGTTCTGCGACCAGAGCGGCTTGTCCCGGCCGCGCAGTAGGAGATAATCCAACATCTTGTAGTTCGTGAGCAGGATGTCGGGCGGGTTCTTCCGCATCGTTTCGCGATGCGTGATCACGCTATCCTCGGTCACCTCATGGGCCGGGTTACTCGGCTCCTTATCCGCATAGATCCCGGCCCGGACCCCGCTCAAAGATGGGATCTGGGTGATCGCGGCCGCGATCCGGCGCGCCTGGTCAGTCGCCAGCGCGTTCATTGGGTAGATCAGGATCGCCTTGATCCCCGGGCTTCCCCTTGTTCCGCCGACAGTGGTCCAGGATCGGCCACAGGTAGGATTCCGTCTTACCTGACCCGGTCCCGGTCGCGACCAGCGTCGAGCGCATCGCTGCCCCGCTCAGCCGGGCGAAGGCGTCCGTCTGGTGCTGGTAGGGCGCGAACCTTAGCGGCACCTCCGGGGAAGGGGCTGCGCCCAGGTCCCCTCCTTCGCCCCGTCGATCTGCCGGAACGGCATGTCGACCGAGATCCACGGCCCCTTCAGGAAATTCGCCGGCTCATCGATGAACCGGTCCACCATCCCCTCAAAGGCGGGGCTAGAGGTGTTCAGCGTCGTGTGGACCAGTTCGCGCAGACTGCCCTGCACATGACGGGCGAGGAGGATCGGGTTCATCTCACGCGGCCTCTTCGGATTTCAGCCGCTCGAAATGGGCCCAGGCGCGTTTGTAATCCTCGATCCGGTCGCACTGGGTGAAAGGGCCGACGAAGTGGCGGGTAACGGTGCGGGGGCCGCCGGGCATTGTGTCGTCGATTACAGTGCATGTCAGCTCTGGAGGGTTGTGAGCGAGGATCTTCTTCCAATTGGCCTGCGATACTTTTTTGCCACCAGGTTCAAAATAGCCGACATTATCAGCCCCTTTCGCTGAAATCCAAACCACGTTACCCCTTGAGTCAAAAAAGGTGTTGGTTTCCTTTTTTTGAAGAACCGGAAAGTATATTTCATAGACCTCAAGAAGCTGAGTTAGGGAAAGCCCAAGCGCCTGGGCAACCAAGACATCAATTTCGATCAAAGCCAGTCGACGCCCAAACTCAGTTCGGACAGCACACTTACGACTCCACGATACGCCTGGCTCACACTCGATTTCATCAAGAAATGGGTGGTCTTGTGACCATGATAGCGGCTGCAATCCACGAGAATTTCTATTCCACAACCCCTCATAATGAGATGTTAAACAAGTAAGCTGCAGCGTCCTAAATAAGGCAGTATCCTCCAATTCAACCCATGGAATCTTCTGTGCATCACTATCCTTGAAGTGATCGCGCCCTGACATTTTGTAGAGCCCATCTAAAACTATTGAGCAGCCCAGAGAGTGAAAATTCAAAAGGTCCCTTTCGTTCGTGAATGCAACACTCCTAATGGTATTTATATGGTTGACTCCGGGCGGTATAATTGCTGGGATGAAACTTCTTTCGCTTGTTAAGTTAATCATTTCTCGAACAGCAACCCGATAAAATTCAGAGTGAAATTTTGAATTATCCCCACCGGCACTTAGAAAGACGAGAACAATCGCCAACCTTTTCCGAAATTCCAAAATTTGAGCGCGGCAGATAATCCTCCGCAACGGCGTTCAGGTCGATCACATCATAAGATGCGTGAGTTTTACAGACACGTCGTGGCGTCTTGTTAAACGGGTTGCCAACAAAAAAAATGTGGCCCCTGATATATCATAGTTTCAGCATTGCGAAACTTCGTCGACCTTTCAATCGTGCCATCTTTAGCCTGCTCAGTTTCACTAAGATCTGCGGTCGAATACCATTGCCGATCCGGTCTCGTCCCCACACCCTGCCAGGGGGCTTGAATTAAGGCAGAACCGATTGTTTTTGCAGCAGATATTTTCTGTAAGACAGCTAAAGTGTCTTTTGAAAAAGGCTGAACAAAACGAGTTTGATTTGTTGGAGTATCAATATCTCCATTCAATTCACTCATTACTTGCAAAGTTAAACCATCCACAGGAAACACTCTTTTCCGATGCCCTGCCACGTTCCATTTGCCATCTTTTCCACGCAGCCCACCAACCGCTCCGCGGCCATCATGAGCGTAACTTTCTTCGACCTGCGATGGCAAATAACCCAGTGTGAACTGATCAAAATTAGTTTCAGAAGGTCGCCCACGATAAATATTAACGCTGAATTGGACAACCGCCGCAACTTCTACAAAATTCTTTGCTTGAATCATATTCACGAAGTTGAAGTGTTTTATAATTCGGCTGTACCAATGAGCCCTAAAGCTCCCGCCATATGGATCACCCAAATGGCCATCCTGATGAATTAACGCGCTTATTGCATCGACCGCCATCAATCTAAAAGACAGGTCTACAAAACAGCGATAGAGGTTATTTGCACCTCCGCCTGCAAAGGGATTCATCACCTCAGACGAGGTCACCTCCATCGCACCCCGGGTCGACACGAAGTCCTGAAGGAAGGCATCGACCGCCAGAACCAGCCGCCTCTCGCGCCTCACGGGCGGTGCCTTCGGCAATGCATCTCCAAGAACCTTCTTGCGTCCGACGCCGACAGCCCCGCATAAAGCGGGTCGATATCCGCCAGCACCAGCCCCTCGTTCCACGAGGGCTTGGCCCAGGGCGGGTTCCCGACGATCACGTCAAACCCGCCTCGCGCTTTCATCACGTCGGCAAAGATCAGGTCGAAATGCACAAAGCGCTCGCGTTCGGCCACCTCGACCGCGACACCGAGCCAGTCGAAAGTCTCGATCAGCGCCTCGACGTTCGTTTCGCGGAAGAGCCCATCCTGCCGCTTGGCGGCGGCCTTGAACAGGTCCCGCGCGGCGCATCCGGTTCCATCAGATCAAGGAAGTCCGGGGCCGGATCGGCGAACTCGTCCATGCTAGGTGCGGCCAGTGAGCCGTCCGGGGTAAAGCCCCCCTCCAGTATCATCGCCATGCCCTGCAGGAACTCGGCTCGGCTCGGCAGCAGGTCCGCCTTGTCCAGTGGCCAGAGCCAGAGGGCGCACCACGCATCCATCGCGGTCTTCAACCGCTTGTAAGGGAGCGTGTTCGTGGCGTGATCGGCCCCGATCAGGTGGGCGTTCAGCTTTTCCTTGGCGTGGAAGTCGAGCCCCTTGTTTCCTGGAATGACCTTGTTTGGCCAGAGCGTGATCTCGTCATTCGCCGCCGCACGGGTCTTGGCGAGGTCCTCCGCCACCTGCTCGAACAGCGCCTCTGCGACCCGGCTGAGTTTCTGGACTAGCTTGACCTCGTGGGGTTCGAGCTTCTTGAAGAAGCCGTCCTTGCGCCAAGCCTTGATCCGGTCCTGCGCGTCTTTCGCGAATGGAGCGATCGACTTGTCCTTGTCGAAGTTCGCCATGTCCTTGGCAGGAAGCAGGAACTGCCAAACATGGTTCTCTGGCAGACGGTTGCGCCAGCCAATCTCGTCGGGCTTAGCGGTGAGCCAGAGGTCCTTCTGGGAACTGACGTTGAGAAGAGAGGGCGCGTAGGCTGCCCGGCGCGCACCGATCAGAGAGTTCCCGGCGTGGAGCTGGTCCCCGAACCACGGGGAAAAGTCGCTCGCGTGCAGGCTGTTCAACCAGAGCGAGATCGCCCCGAGTTCCACGGCAATGGGGTTGAGGTCGACCCCGAAACAGTTCCGATCGGCGATATAGGCCCGGACCCGCTGTTTCTCGACCACGATCCGGTCCTGCGGAATCGTCTGGCCGGTCTCCTTCTGTTTCCGCTCGAGATAGAGGTCGGCGAGCTGGTTCGTGGTTTCCACGAGGAAGGCTGCGGATCCCATCGCAGGTTCGAGGATCTTCAGGTCCAGAAGTTCGTCCGCGGTCAGTTCCCGGCACCGCTCCATGAGCGCATGCTTCACGAGCAGACGGGCGAGTGGTTCCGGTGTGTAATAGGAGGCGGATTTCTCCCGGTCCCGGCCCGCGAGGCGGTAGATGAAGGTACCCTTTGGATAGACCAGCGCCTCTGTCCCGTTGAACACGATCTCTTCCGGGGCGAATTCGCCAATCCGGTTACGAGGCACGAACCAACTTGGAGCAAGCGGATCAACCTTGTCGCGGCGGAAGGTATCGTCCGGCTCCGTGTCGTCGTCCTCGAACTGATCTTCCTCGACGTCATCCTCCGGATCTGGGGTGTCCGCCTCTTCGCCTTCCTCCGTCGCGTCATTCGACCGGCCCTTGCGAGGTTTCAACTCGATGAGGTCTGTCTTTGCAACGACCCCCGTGAAGGAGATTAGGGTTTCATAGACAGCGCCCAGCTGACCGATCCCGAGCTTCGCATAGGAGATCCGACCCGTGCTCTTTCCGGTGGATCGAAGCGAGAGAAGTCGGATTACCTTCTGGATCGCCTCGTTGCGCAGCATCAGCCGTTCAGAAGGGGCGTGCTCGCCGGATCGAGAAGGGATACTTTCACCGACGGAAGGCGCAGCCCGCTGCCCTTTTCCTCGTCGGCAAGATCAAGCCCGGTGTAGAGAAGCGTGAGCGTCCGCTGGAGGCTTTCCCAAAGGAATGTTCCCTCCCGGTCCGCCGTGGTGCGCAGGGGCACCGACTCCAGATCGCGCAGTGTTTCCAGTGAGTATCCCGTCGCATAGATCGGGTTCTTCAGGTCCAGCAGATTCAGCCGTGGGTTCGCCTCAGCGTAGAACAGGAACAGAAGCCGGTACATGTAGCGCAGGCATTCGCGCGACAGCTCCGGCCCGTCGATCCAGACGTCTTTGTTCTTGCCGCCAGTGACAGTCAGAACCTCTTGCCCCAGAAGCTCAATAGCATCCCGAACAGTGCGCTTGAGCGATGTGGTGACGGCGTTGGCGTTCCGCTGCGCCTCTTCTTCAAGCCGGTCCGAGATCGGCGCACCCTGTTCCGGCACCCGGGCCTCCCGCGAGATCAGGCAGGCCATCACGGTCAGCGTGTCCCGGTCAGAACGGGCGCAGATTTCTTGAAGATCGAAACGGAGGACGGACCGGGCCGGCCATTTCCTTTTGTCGATCAGCACGATCTGCGAAAGGCCGAGGACAAGAACATGGCGCGGTCCGTCGGCGAGTTCGAACACCCCTTCTGCCAGAATGGACTCGATCGTCCGGTCCAGAAGCGCCGCTTCACCGGCATCGGCGGGAAACTGATCCAGCGCAAAACACGCCCCGAGTGGATCCGCAGCCTCGTCCTCGGCGTCCGGAAGGGGCGACTCGATGACCCAGAGTGCATCCCGACCGGAGGCGTCCGCCACCCGGGAGATCAATGGAATAACCGGTGCGCCTTCCAGCGCGGTGAACGCGGCATCGCGTTTCCAAGCATACCCGAGTGCGCTCAAAAGCGCATGGTGCATCTCCCGGGTCAGTTCGGTCCTGCGTTCCGGGTCCGAACTGTTCCGGATCTGTCGAAGGGCTTCGATGGTCAAGGTCGCAACCCGGGACAAACGCTCAATCGGATGGGCTGACTTCTCAAGGCTCGCCCACCGGGCCGTGATGTCGGAAAGCTCTTCCTTCAGAACATCTGAAAGCGTCCCGGACGGGAAGAATTCGGCTTCGTTTTCAATACCTATCAGATCCATCCGCTCACCCCACAAATACCGCTTTGACATCGACATAAGGGTTGGGGTCATCCACCATCAGGCGGGTCCGCTCAAACCACTCTGTCCAGTCCTTGAACAGGTCCTCGATCTTCTTCTCTTTCGCGCGCCGGATCGTTAGGCGTCTCTTTTCAAGGGCGCTGAGACCCTCGGTCGAATCCGCTGCCTCGCCGAGATCGAGCGTCAACTGGGGCCTGGAACCGGCCCTCCAGCTCCCCGAGCCGGGTCAGGACCGCGTCAAGATCCTGCTGGATCAGGGGCCGCGCGTTCTTTCCCGAGCCCGCGCAGATGGGTCTGGAACCGGTCCACGGCGGTTTTGATCACAGCCTGCGCAGGGCCCAGATCTTCCACCGGACGGCCGGGGGTATCCTGTGCGAGTCGGACCCGGGCGATGAAGTCTGGCACCTCTTCGATACGGACATCCCCGTCCGCCCTCTGGATCACGACAGCCCACCGGTCGACAACCGGGGCACCGTTCGAGTTCGGGATCGCACCATGCATCACCACCGCGACCTCTCCCATTGAGAGGCCACTCAGCGGCGCGACAGGAGCGGAATGCTCCGGAAAGAAGGTGCTGGCCCGATCCGCGAACCATTCGAGGATCGGGTGAACATCCCAGAGGTACTGCACGGTCGGCCAGGACCGCTCCTGCATCTTCGCATGATCGATCGCCCCGGTTGATCACCTGCGCCTGATCGGTCAACTCGACCTGATCCCCGGCGCCGACAGCCTCTTCGGGCATGAAACGTCCATCGACCGCGCCCTCACTCGCATAGCCGAAACCACCCCGGGCCCGCATATCATCAGGGATCGCGATCCGAATCGTTCGATCCCCCAGGGAAATGTCAGGCGTAGACGGGAATGCCCGCTCTTCTGCGCGAGACAACCTGCCGATCATCGCGGCGGCATAGCTGAATGTATCAGGGAAGAGCCGCGGCGGCGCGCCCTCGGTGGCGGTGTCTCCATCCGCCTTTGTCTCGGCTGGGGCTGCGTAGTCCCCAAAGAGGGCCGCGAACTCGTCATCGAGGGACATCTGTGTCTTCGCCTCGTCCGCGCGGGCGTTCATCTGGGGCGTCGAACGCATCTGCGCCGATCCCGGCTGAGACCGCTTCCGCGACGACAGCCTCTTCCTCGTCAGC
>LLEL01000008.1_pt1 | contig 16082 bp, 20 predicted proteins | sample 595891 | NCBI WGS metagenome assembly LLEL01 (sample SAMN02919312, study PRJNA255460) | bioreactor metagenome | biome: chemostat; feature: culture 2012_10.1; material: sediment; isolation source: day35 10degC chemostat 2012 inoculated with Wadden Sea sediment taken from... | place: Germany: Bremen ...
CCGAAAATTCGCTGCGCTCTGCACCAAGTTCCGCTAAGCGGACAAACCGGACTTGTGCAACTGCGGCTATTGCTGACGCAGAAAGCCCTCGCATCTGCAGTATGCTCGCCGCTGCGTTGCAGCTTATGTCGTGGAAGCGGTCGTTGAATCCCGCCATGAGATGGCAATTCCGAACGGCCCTTTCGCTGCAAGGCTGTCAAATAGAAAAGGAGCGGACTTTGCAGAACTTCATCTCATTGCAGAAATTATTTTGTAGCAATGCCTTAGAGAAGGAAATTCGTCGCAGCAATGGCCTGGGGCTTTGGTCATCTTTGACATCGAGCACGAGATCAACGGGCTGGATGCCAATGCCGCCTCGCCGCCCGTCTGAAAATTTGCAGAAACAACAAGTTGGCCAATGCGATCAACGTCATATTCGAGAATGAAGGTCGAAGGCAGGCCTTCGCAGCATTCTTCGATGACGGGCGCATCTGCCTGACTAACAATGCGGCCGAACGCGCACTGCGCGGTGTGGCTTTGGGCAGAAAGTCATGATACTTCGCCAGATCCGAGCGTGGTGGACAGCATGCCGCAGCCATGTAATCCCTTAGCGTCACGGCAAAATTAACGACATCGACTCGCAGGGAGGCTGACAGATTCTCTCGATCGGCTGTCCATCATTCCGGTCTCGCGCGCGCATGAGCTGGTTTAGTTCCTCTTGGTCAGCGATTCACGAAGGACTTAACGTCTTCGCATGACACGACGTGGCAATAGATCATGTTAATGATCTCGAGTTCCTTTTTGTGCAATTCATCAGTGGCCGCAGCGCAAGCGTCATGAACGACAAGGACTTTGAAACTTTCATCACACAAAGACCGAACAGTAGAGCTGACGCATTGATCCGTGAAGATACCCGCCACAATCACGTCCGTGATCCCCATGTTTTGAAGAACGAGGCGCAGGTTTGTACCCGTCAGGGCGCTGTCTGTCGTCTTGGTAATGACAATTTCATCCCCCTGCGGAGAGAGGGCATCGACAATCTGACTGTCATCCCTGTCCTTGGGCAAAAGCAGATAATTGAAACCGGGCTTCTTCTGACTCAGAGATCGGTCTCGACCGTCGTTCTTTAGGCAGGCGATCCGGGCAAACATGACTTCAATCCCGGTTCCACGCGCCCAATCGATCAGATTGGCCGTATTTGGGGTGACCGTTTCGTTCATCCGGTTCAGGAACGGAGCCCAACGGGCCGCTTCTGACGCGTCTGTTGACACCTCAAGATATGTGTTCTGAATGTCGATAACCAATAGCGCGGTCTTGCCGGGATCGAGAAGGATATCGTCGGGCGGTTCCGCGTTGGCATAGTAAAAGCTGCGGAAATCTGTTTTCCAGTTGCTCATATCACGATTGATTATCCAAAAACGCCTGCCCCAGCCGCGCGGTTGTTGCCGCAAATCCCGGTGCCAATTCCTGCGGTTCGGGGGCTTCGATATGGCTTCCGATCCAGGCCAGCAGCGCCATCCGGCGCAACATGATGAAGGTGTCTATTTCAGCCTCATCTTCAGCACTGAGCGTTCGCACAGACCGATAGCCTTTTATCCACGCGCCACGCAGGCCCGGAATACGTGGGTCGTCTTCGATAAAGCTGATCGAGGCGGCAAAATCATACATGAACCAGCCATAGCCACAGTCGTCAAAATCAATCAACCGCGTGCCGGTATCACCAATCAGCAGATTGGCAAGGCGCATGTCGGCATGGATCAGGTTGAACCGCTCGGGCGCTTTGCCATAGGCGGCAAGCCGGCTACGGATGGTGGATTCGACCTGCACCAGAACAGCGCGCACATCCTGTGTGACTTCGGGCGCATCCCGCCAGTCGCCCCATGTGCCGGTCGGACCAAATACGGTATCGGTGTCCCATGTCAGCCGCTCAAACGGTTGGGGTTTGTCCCACTGGGTCGCATGTTGGTGACAACTTGCCGCGATTGCGCCAAGCTCTTCATAGCCCGCCGTCATATCCCCCGATTCATTCGGGGCGTCGCCTTCGACGAAATGAAACAGGTCCACGAAGCGTGGATCGGGCAGGCCGTCCACCCGGCATTCCTGAATGGCGTAACCGTCCTTGCCAATGTAGTATCCCGGCGTTGCGACCACATCCGAGGATCCCAACGCATCCAGCCATGCCAATTCGCATTCAATTGCCCGGCGGCTGTGATAGTTCTCGCGATGGACCCGCATGATGGAGCGATAGCCGCCCGAAGCCTCGACAAGATAGGTCGCATTTTCCGAGACGTTTATCAGCCGGGCAGTGGCCCCTTCCGGGACCTCCCACTTGGCCAGTGCCTCATTCGCGAGAGTTTCAAGACGCGGCAAAACAACGTCCAGCGGCAATTCAGATCCAGCCATGTTATTTCTCCGACGTTTAGATTTCCGCGATTGCTTCCAGTGATTCAGGATGATCTGACCGCCATCCACGACAATCTGCTGGCCGGTGATGTAGGCTGCCTCGTCTGAGGCAAAGAAAAGCGCCGCGTTGCGATATCTTCGACATCGCCCAACCGTTTCAGCGGAATCGACGCCGCCATCGTGTCAAGATAGTCCTGCCCGAGGTCTTGCAAACCCTCGGTGTAGATATTGCCAGGCATCACAGCATTTATGGTCGTGTTATAGCGCGACAATTCCATCGCTGCAGTTCTCATAAAGCCCAACTGGCCCGATTTGGACGCGCCGTAGTGTGACCATCCGGGAAAGCCTGTGATCGGGCCTGTAATGGATGACGTCAGCACAACGCGGCCTTTGCCTGACTTCTCAAAATGTGGGATGGCAGCCTTGACGCACAGAAAGGACGACCGCAGATTGGTTGCCACGACGGAGTCCCATTCATCAGGGTCCATATCAACAATTTTGGTCTGCGGAAATGCACCGGCATTGGCACAAATCACATCCAGCCCACCCTGGGCTTTCACGGTGCTGTCGATCATCGCCTTGACGGATGCCCAATCAGCGACATCGCAGACCTCATAGCGCACATCACCCTCAATCTCGTTGGCAGCGGCCTTCAAGGCCTCTTCGCCACGCGCGGTGATAGTGACCCTTGCCCCCTGACGCGCAAAAACAGTTGCGATTCCGCGTCCGATCCCCTTGGACCCGCCAGTGACGATGACGCTTTTACCTTTCAGTGATGTGAGCATGGTGTTTTCCCTTTTGATGCTTAGTCTTGAGCGGCTTTGCTGTCTTTGTTGGCCTGCCTCATCCATGAAATGGACAATGCGAGCATGATAAGTGCGAATGATCCGACCACTGACATGATGCCAAGTGTTGGCACCAGGGGTGAATATCCCGACACCATTTTTGCATAGAGCCACTCGGGCAGAGTTGAATCTGCACCCGTGGTAAACAGCGAAAGCGGGAAGTTGCCCCAGCTAAGCAGGAAAGCAAACAACCCGGCAGACACCAGCCCGGGCATCAACAAAGGCAGCGTTATTTCACGCAGGATTGTTCCAGTATTCGCACCCATATCACGGGCAGCTTCCTCCAGTGCAGGATCGAAACTGTAGGCGCGAATGGCGACTATCAAGGTTGCAATCGGCGCAATCCAGACCAGATGCGCAACCACGGCGGTCTTCCAGCTTGGGATGATGCCAAGTGAGTTGAACCACATCAGCAGCGCTAGGCCCAACACGGTTTGCGGAAAGAAGATCGGCAACAGGATCAGTTTCTGGAAGGTTGTGCGAAACCGCCAGTGATAGCGGGCAAAGGCCAGCGCGCCAAAAAAGGCGATCACAACCGAAACCAAAGTCACGATGACCGCGACGAGGGCCGAGGTTAGCAACAGGTCTCGAACGGTGCTGCTTTCAAAGGCATCTGCATACCATTTGAACGAATAGTGTTTGATTGGAAAACTGAGATAACGGGCCTTTGAGATCGACGCAAAGCCAACGGACACTAGCGGCAGGTAAAGAAACCCGATGACCAGAAGGCCGTAGATAAACAGAACGATGCGGGTTGAGCGACTTGTTGGCATCAGCGCTTCCTCCCCATGATCGCGTCAAGATCAACGCGCGACACACCAAAGAGCGCCAGCCCACCGATGATGACAATCAGGATCACCGAAAGCGCAGAGCCCAGTGGCCAGTTTTGCCCGAAGGTAAAGGCGGTTTCGACATCATCGGCAATGGCGATCACAGTCTGACCACCAAGGATCTTGCTCTCTGCCAATGCCCCGGCAGCGAGGACAAAACTCAGAAGACATCCGACCACAATACCGGGGGCGGCGAGTGGGATATCAATTTGGGTAAAAACCTGCCACCGGCTGGCACCCAGATCGGCAGCAGCCTGCCGCGTGTCTTCAGGCACCATGGAAATTCCCTGAGCTAGTGGAAACAGCATGAATGGCAGATAAACATAGACCAACCCAAAAACGATAACCGGAACGCCGTAAAGTGGCGTGTCAAAACTCATGCCGGTCCAGGCGCGCAGGTGCCCTTCGATCAGGCCACCTTTCATCAAGGTCAGCACCCAGCCAAACAATCGAATGTTTTCTGATACAAACAGGCTCATGACGACCGCAATCGTCAGAACCAGTGTGAACCGCTTGAAGACCTTTGCCATGCCGTAGGCCAGCGGCCAACACACAACCAGCAGGATGGCTGTTGAAGCGAGAGCCATCCCCAAAGACCAAAGCAATGACTTGTAATAGCCCTGTGAAAAGAACACCGAAAAGGATGAGAAATCGGGTACATTGGCGAGGCTGAAAACCTTTTGAGGCATGATCGAGAACAAGGCCACAACGATCATCGGCGCAAGAAATGCGATCAGCAGGATGGCGAGCATGGGAATAGAGGACAAGAACCCCAGTTTACGATCCATTTTCTCCATCATACGTCTCCGATCAGATGCGTATGATCCGTATCGAAGCCAAGTATGATGGACCGACCCTCGGCATCTTTCAGACGTTCTTCGCGCAGTTTTTCGACGGTAACGACCATGCCACTTGGCGTTTCAACTTCATATTGGATCCGAGATCCCAGCGCATATTCGGCCAGAATTTTCCCATTCACCGCATAGTCAAATTGACTGGTATCGGTGCCAAACTGCAAATATTCGGGCCGCACCATGAGCAAGCCCTTGCCGCCATCCGGTATCGTGGACTGCGTGACCTTTGGGGCAACAGTAACATCTTCGCCTAACAGTGCACCGTTCTTACCGGCTGTGACCGGGAACAGGTTCACCTCACCCATGAATTCAGCAACAAAACGGCTGACGGGTCTGTCGTATATCTCATCCGCCACAGCGATCTGCTCAAACCGGCCCTCTTTCATGATGGCGATACGATCGGACATCACCATCGCCTCTTCCAGCGAGTGGGTGATGTAGACAAAGGTTTTGCCGGTTCTGGCGTGCAGGTCTTTAAGCTCTTTCTCAAGTGTCTTGCGCAGGCGGTAATCCAGCGCCGACAGAGGTTCATCAAAAAATAGAATTTCGGGATCAAAGGCCAAGGCCCGCGCCAAAGCGACACGCTGCCGTTCACCACCGGAACATTGCGATACGCGTTTGTCATAGTAGTCGCGCGGCAGGTGCAACAGATCGAGAAGCTCATGGGCTCGGGCGCGCCGTTTGTCGGGAGTTTCTTTGCGCAACTTGAGCGGAAATTCGATGTTTTGGCCCACGGACATATGCGGGAACAGCGCCAGCGACTGAAACACCATGCAGGTCGGGCGCAAATTGGCGGGTGTCTGATCTATGCGTTTGTCGCGCAGCAAAATCTCGCCACCGGTGACTTCATCCATGCCGACAAGCAGGCGGATCATTGTCGATTTCCCGCTGCCTGATGGCCCAACGATGGTGAAAAACTCACCCTCGGTGATATCGAGATCCACACCGTGCAATGCGGTGAATGTGCCAAATTTCTTAACAACGCCTCGAAGACGTAAGATGGTTGGTAAGGTCATATCGATACCTTAAGGGTTCCTGGATGCATCCGGGGTGTTCCCCCGGATGCATCGTGTTGTCAGTTCAGGATCTGCGCGCAGCAGTATAGATGTCGATCAGTGCGTCGTAGGACGTGACGGCATCGTAATCCAGCGAACGGGCCATTTCCTCGGCCAGAGAATCCATCTGGATGGCATCCAGTTCTTCACTGTTGAAAAGCGCCATAACTTCTGGATTGCCCATCTGGCTAACCGGGTTATAGGTGCCTTCCGTGAACGCAACTGCCTTGCTGATTTCAGGCGTTTGCACGAATTCCAGGAAGTCTTCTGCTAAGTCACTTGGTCCGGATTGTTGACGAGTGAGGTCAGTTCGATCCAGACGCAACCGCCCTTGCCATCGACCGGGCCGGAATTTGGCGTGATCGCGCGGACATTTGTCGCGCCGTCAAACCGCGCAGGCGATGCGGTGTAGGTCCCGCCGGTAAAGTAGGCGTCAATCTCACCATTGATCAGCGCAGTGTTCATCGCCACCAGATCGTCGGTCAACAGTCTGGATCCACCAAAGATTGTTTCTACGGTTGATTTGAAGGTCTCTAGATCCGCACCTTCGACCGGCGCAAACGGATTCAAACCTGCCGTCAGACACATGTGGATCACGTTCCAGTTGTCATATGTCAGAACGCCGTAGCGGTCCTTCATTTTTGGATCAAGGAACAGGTTCCAACCTTGGTCTTCGGCGGTTTCCCGGCTGATGACATCTGTGTTTACGACAAAGCTGAATGGCCCATAGCGCTGCGGCATACCGATAAGATTGCCATCATCAGCAAAGGCAAGCGGATAGGGCGCGGCAAACTCGGGCAGCATCTTGTCAAAGTGCGGCATAAACCGGTCTTTGTTGAGCGGCTTGATCAGTCCTTCAGGATAAAGCTGACCACGCGCCCAAGGCTGGTTGACGTTGATGAGATCCCAAACCGAGGTTTCACCCGCGCGCAGTTTGTTGATCATATCAGGATCGGAGGTGCCACTTTCGGCGCGCACTGTCGCACCTGGGTTCGCGTCACGGAACGGCCCGAGAACCGGATCCGAATTGTAGCCTTCCCAACACAGAACATTCATCTGGTCGTTGCGGGCTGCAAATGCCGGACTGGCAAGTGGGCCAAGCGCTGATGCGCCGGCGAGTGCTGCCGTTCGGCCAACAAATTGGCGTCTTGAAAGATTTTTCATTGTAGTACCTCCAGTTGGTTTTTTTTGTTTACGTTCAGCCTCTTGTTTTATGGCTAGGATTTTCGTCCTTTGATGCCATTCAGAATTTCGGTAATTCGATCGCGCGCCATGGCGACGTCTGCCATGGTGCCCGACATAAAAATCCGACCCGTTGCACCCATCATCTGAACATCGTTAATGGTGACACCTGGGGCTGCCTTTTCCGCCTCATTAGCTGCAACACAGGCAAAGAGCGCGGGCGCCATCTCGTAGATGAGCAAAGCCACGCCGGGCACCAGGATTGAACCATCGCGCGACCGGTTTAGAATGATTGCATGTTGGTCTGACAGATTTTCAATTATGTCGTGATACAGGATTTTCGGAGCCAGCTGATCCGTTGCCTTGGCGTCGATGCCCTTCAAGATCGCCTTTCCTGCGGCATCAAGCTCTTCCATGGTATCGGCATGCAGTTCGAGCAAACCAAACTGGCGCTCGGTGAACAGAATGCCGGGCTCCAGATCGGGGGCCACCTTTAGCGCCAGATCTGTAATACGGTGGATGCTGAGCGCCGGAGCAACCTCGATGATCAAGGAATTTTGCCCTCGAAACGGCGGGTAGGCCCGCGCGCGCGTCGCGATGCCAGGTACGCCGCGAATTGCGGCTGCAAATCTTCGATCGGGAGATAAACTCGAAGTTCAGTCATACCTTGCTCATCCTTCCTACGCGCGCGCAGCGCTTACTTGGCTGCTTCAAAGTGCTTGCCAAGATCGGCATGCGGGCGCGGGATGACATGCACAGCAGTGACTTCGCCAACCTGGCTTGCCGCCTGCGCACCGGCTTCTGTCGCCGCTTTCACAGCGCCGACGTCCCCTTTGACGACCACCGATACAAGGCCGCCACCAACTTCGTTGCGTGCAACGATTTCCACGTTTGCCGCTTTCACCATCGCGTCAGCTGCGGACAGCGCTGGTACGTAGCCTTTTGTTTCGATCATTCCGATTGCCAGATTTGCCATGAGTTTTTCCTTTGGTTTGACTATTTCGATTTTTCGTCGATTGAGCCGATGATGAGTGCATCAACCGGCGCGGTTTTTCCGTTGAAGTAAGCAGCTGCGACTGATCCTTGAGTGACCAGCACTGCCTCCTTGTCGGCACAGCCGAGCGGGGTCAAATGCGATCAAGCGTCCCCCGCCCTCGACTTCGACCTCTAGGAGCGCGCCCGAGGGCAGGCTATCCACGTGGCGCGAAGACCAGATTTTTCCTGTGACGCGGCCCTTAATCATACCTCAATCCTTTCAATTCGAATGCCCCTGCGCCGTGCTTCGTCGTTGGCCAGGGGGGTGAGGCGGCATTGTTTTGGCACACGCACAAACCGCGCCGTTGTCTCTAGTTCGGAAATGTCGCGCTCGGTCAGCAAAGCCTTGTCGAGGATAACACCTGCCGGTTTCGGCGGGCTGGTCACGATTGGTCGCTTTGTGTGTTGTTCCATGGCCATCGGCGTTCCGGCCAAAACAAAACGGGTACTCCCATTTGCAACCTGCGTGGCAAAATCCGGGTCGGATGCCCGCGCCAGAAGGTCCTGTGCAAAGGCGTTGAGATCGGCAGTTGAGCTGATCCTGACCGTTTCGCTGGTCGAAGCCATCTCGCCACGTAGCGCAGCAAGTTCCTCGCGCAGAATCGCACGTATTTCGTCCCGAATTGCCGACATTAGGTTGCACCTGCATCACGCAACGCGCCTTCCGCCGCATTTCGGGCATTTCGCACATCGGCCTCGGTACCGGCCAGATAGAGCCGCCCGTTGGCGCCGACCATACGCATGTCGATCAATTTGATATCAGCTTCTTTTTCGGCCTCATTGCACGCAAGGATCGCATAAGCGGCCGACTGACATTCCAGCAGGTAGATACTATCCCCGCCAATCACCATGGACCCCAGCTTGTTACGGTTCATCAAAAACGCGTGCTGATCATCCACATTGGTCACCAGTTTTGACGCCGAGATTTTGGGGGCGGCGACGTCGTCCATTGTCTGACCCAGAGCCTCTAGGATGGCTGCCGCGCCAGAATGGACTTCGGCGGTTGAGTGTGAGTGAAATTGCAGCGTACCAAATTGCCGTTCGACCACCAGAAGCCCGGCGCGCACTTCGGCGCTTTTCAACACGATGTCGGTCAGAACTTCGATATCAATGCCCGGCGCAATTTCGACAATCTGGGCGGCCATCCGCAAACGCGGCAGCGTGCCCCGCATCCATGTCGAGATATAGGCCAGCGTTTGTGGCTGAAGCTGATCTATGAAGATTGAGGCGCGCAGATCGGTCATTACTGGCCTCCCTTCAGGTTACGTAATTCTTCGAGAATCAATTGTCTAAGCTCATCTCTTTGCAACGATTGAGGTGGCGCAGATGGCGCGGCAACCGGTGCGTTAATGTGGTTGGGTTCGGTCGTTGTGCCATTCAAGTCGATCGCGGTGACATCGGCAGGCACATCGCTTCCGAATGCAATTTTTGTCCAGTGCACCAGATGCTGGGCCCCACGTTTTCGCCAACCGAAGAGCGCCCGGCAAAGCCGGTGCCGATCATGAACGACGGCGGCAGATGCGTTGCAAAACCAGCCGCACCTTGGCTGCAGGGCGCGTTGACAATGACACGGTAAACCGGAACCGCCTGCGAGAAGGCAACCAGCCGCGCGTGATCCGTGCCGTGGAAGGCTGCCGAATGTCCCGCACCGCGTTTTGCCGTATGTTTGGCAAAGGTGATCGCCTGCTGGAAATCAACCGCTGCGGTCAGTGTAAGTACCGGGCATAGCTTTTCGCGGAAGAGCAGATCGTCCTGGCCCGGCTTTGGCACCACCGGCACCAAAATCTTGATCGACGGGCTGACGCGGATACCCGCCTTGTCCGCGATCCAGACAGCCGACTTGCCGATCGCTCCGACGTTAAACCCTTTGTCTGACCACAGATATTCACGCAGACGTTCGGTATCAGCCTCGTTACAGATATGGGCACCAGCAGTGCGCAACGCGCGCTCCATATTTCCACGGTTTTCTTCCAGCGTCAGGACAACGCTTTCGTTGGTGCACAAGATTGAATTGTCAAAGCTCTTGCTGTCGACCAGGCATTTGGCTGCTGCGTCAACCGGCGCGGAAGGGTCTACATAGGCCACCGCATTGCCAGACCCCACACCCAATGCCGGGTTTCCTGATGAATAGGCAGCCCGCACCATGGCGTTGCCACCCGTGGCCATAATCACATCGATCTTGTCCGAGTTCATGATGTCCTGAACGAGCGGGACCGTTGGGTTTTCGATACACTGTATAAGACCCGATGGCGCGCCTGCGGCCTCGGCAGCGGCCGCCAGATGACGCGCAGCGTCGGCGGAACATTCCTTAGATGCCGGATGCGGGCTCAACACGATGGCGTTGCGGCTGAGGATGGCCAGCATCGATTTGAAATAGACCGTCGCAACCGGGTTCGTTGCTGGCGCCAGTGCCAGAACAACCCCCGCTGGCTTGGGCATTTCGATAATCTTCGCATCTGCATCAACACGCGGATTGACCAGATCCAGATCACGGTAGTGATCCAGCAATTGATGCGTGCAGAGCTGATTTTTGATTACCTTGTGTTCAACCACACCAAAACCGGATTCTTTTACGGCCCAATCGGCGTAATACTCAGCCTTTTCATAGCCAGCGCGAGCAACAGCCTCGGCAATGCGCAGAACAGACTCGCGGTCAAAGGTCTGGAAATGCTTCGCCGCCCAAGCTGCCCGGCTGACTTTCATCCGTGCGCTTGACAGGTCCCGATCCGGGACGTTCAGCAGGGGTGCGGTTGCAACGGCCATTACGCAGCCCTCTGTGTGGATTTCAGCAATTGACGGGCGCGCGGCATCGCAGCATCAAAACGATCCATGATTTCCTGACAAAGCTCGACGTCTTTCAAAACACCCGGCTTGAACTGCAAAACCCGCTTGTCCAGAGAAGAAAAGATCGCCCAAACACCATTTTCATAAAGCGCCCGCGAAACCGCGACAGCACCATCGGGATGATCAAATTCCAGCCCCAAAACGACCCCTCGCTGACGCACGCCAACAAACAAGTCACTGTGACGCTTCATCATCTCCGCCATCGATGCGCAAAAAAAATTGTGCTACAAAGTCAATGTTTGAGACCACCTCGGGGCGCTGCAACATCTCGATCACATGATGACCGACCAGACAGCCAAGCTCGGACCCGCCTGCGGTGCTGATATGGGCTGCGCCATCTTCAAGCTGCCAGCTGCCACACACTTCATCCACAAGGCAGGCGCTGATCGGGTATAATCCGCCGCCAAGCCCCTTGCCGGTTACGAAAATGTCAGGTTTCAGGCCGTAACCCTGCCAACCCCACATCGTGCCGGTGCGCATCAAACCGGTTTGCACTTCGTCCGAGATGAACTTGGCGCCGTATTTGTGGCACAGATCCTGACAGGTCTTCAGATACCCGTCTTCGGGCATCGGGAAGCCATAAGTTGCCGGAATGGTTTCAATGATAAAGGCTGCTACATCACCTTTTTTCAGAACAGCTTCCAGTGCGTCCGCATCATTGAATGGAACCTGCACGAACTCGTCAGGACGATCCGCAAGAAAGATTTTTGTAAATCGTTCGTCACCTGTGGCGACTGAAAGGCCCGAATGCCCATGATAGCCTTTGATGATCGAAACGATCTTCTTGCGCTTGGTCGCATACCGGGCGGTTTTCAAAGCAATCTCTACGGCCTCCGCACCGCCAGCACCGAAGATTGCATATTTCATGTGCGGTGCCGTCTTAACCAGCTTTTCAGCAAAAGCCGCGCGCGCAACAGATGGGAACCAGTGGTTGCCCATGTCGAAGTAATCAAGACCTGACTTCAGGACCTCGACGAGTTCGGGGTGGCGATGGCCGAAGTTGTAGGTGCCGCCATTTAGGTGCAGGTCGATCAGGCGTTTGCCCGACATGTCAAATAGCTCGTACCCTTGGCGACGGTCGATCACCATTGGTGTGCCCGCCTCCGTCCAGAGGTTTACCTTTCCTGGATTCCAGTACTCGGCAGCTTTCTTGAGCAGCTCCTCTTTCGAAGCAAACGAAAAATATCCGTAGTCGAACACGCGATTCCCCTGTCTAGTTGGTCATAATCTACATCAAATTGACCGACTTACAACATATAACTGGGAAAATTACAGCTTTAATGTGTCGACTTCCACAAAATATGCGGATATTTTGTGGAAAAGGGGCGTGTTTTGGCAGTAATCTCTTCAAAAAGGATAAGAAGGCAGGACAGGATCCTCGACAAGCTGGAGTTGAACCCGGCTATCCGGGTCAATGAGTTGGCTCAGGCCTTGGGGGTTTCATCTGAAACAATCCGCCGTGACCTCGCTGAACTTGATGACACTGCAGATCAGGCGAACCTACGGCGGCGCAGTTCGTACAAACGAATTTGAACCTGCGCTTGCCGAGCGTCTCAAATTGCACAACGAAGAGCGTGAAAGGATTGCACGTTACGCCGTTTCAAAAATTGAAGGTGAGGCAACGCTGATCATTGGTGGCGGCGCGACCACGCTCCACTTTGCGCGGGCGCTGCGAAACATTGAACGGAAAATCACCGTTCTGACCGTCACCTTCGATATCGCCATCGAATTGGCAAAAAACCCATTGATTGAGGTTATGTCATTGCCAGGCTTGGTCGAACCGAAAGAAGGCTTAGTCTGCGGCCCAGAAACGGTAAACGCTATCGCACAATATAAAGTACCCGTCGCCATCATGGGCGCGTCCGCCATTGATGAAACTGGGGTAAGCGAGGCTCTCCTTCGCGCGGCACAGGTTTATTCGGCAATGATCGAAAATTCGGATCGCACGATTATCCTCGCCGACAGCTCCAAATTCGGAACGCGGGCTCTTCGAACGATCCTTAACTGGGGACCAGATACATCAATCATTACTGACACAGATCCTCCACCTCACCTGCGCAAAATTATCGAAAGTCAGGGGACATCTATTTCTATAGCAAGGGGCGAAATAGTCCCAAATTGCTGAATTGAGAGCTGTCCGTTGTCAGATTTTTGGAGCCAAGAGTACCATGAACTAAGCGAGTTTCTGGCTCATCTCGTTGATTGCATTATGCGGCACATTTGTGGGTTGCGACTGCCTGGCTTCGAGTGTGTTTGGTTTGATCCGTTTTCGTTTTCGCAGAATTCCCTTGCCGCGAGCCATACTAGAATCCGACTGACACCACTGCTGCGGACGTAGATAAGTAATACGTCGACCGGAGAGTCCGTAGTGAACGATGATCAAAGCCGCCAGTCCGATGGCAGTCGTTCAGTACCCGCTTTGATGGTATGCAAATGCGCCGCCAAAGAGGATGGACAATTCCAACAACAGGCCTGCCAGCCCAGACACGGAGAATGTTGCACCGCCAGTCCGGTCATTACCGGCCAGAACCATGCTGCGGCTTGCATGAAGGGCAGCATTCTTTGCCGCGACGCAGCGCGGATTTCACGCTGTCGCATTCAAGAAATTTCTGCGAGCGCATGTAGCGCGAAAGGAACACTTCTTCTGTGGGCTGATTGTGTTGAAAAACTCTTGCTTGATCGAATGGTCAATCGCTGATTCAATTCCTTTATTAATTGGGGGATTTGGCGATGATGGGACCAAAGCAGGAGGCGCAAGCGGCGCTTTTCTATGAGTTCTCTCTGGAGGATCACGTTCCACAAGATCACCTGCTGCGGTCGATTGATCGGTTTGTGGATTTGAGCGGCATCCGCGCGCATCTTTCGGATTTCTATAGCCATACAGGCCGTCCTTCAATTGATCCTGAGTTACTGATCCGGATGCTGCTCGTTGGGTATTGCTCTGGCATCAGGTCCGAACGCCACCTGTGCGAGGAGGTGCATCTGAACCTGGCATATCGATGGTTTTGTCGCCTTGATCTGACGGACCGGATTCCTGATCACTCCAGCTTTTCCAAGAACCGTCACGGTCGCTTCCGCGAGAGTGATCTTCTGCGCCACGTATTTGAGACGACCGTCGCGCGTTGCATGGAGGAAGGGCTCGTGGGCGGTCAGGGATTTGCCGTGGATGCCAGTTTGATAAGCGCTGATGTCCAGAAACAGAACTCCAGCAACCCTGATGATTGGGCAGCCCGTATGACCGACCCCGATGATGCACCACGTGCTGTACGGGAATATCTCGACACCTTGGACGACGAGGCCTTTGGTGCGGCTACGACAACCAAGCCCAAGTTCACTGCTCATGCCGACCCGGCCAGCCAATGGACAGCCGCACGCAAAGGTCCCGCTTTCTTTGCCTATTCTACCAACTATCTGATCGATACAGATCACAGTATCATCGTTGATGTGGATGCCAGCCGCTCGAACAGAACCGCCGAAGTTGGTGCCATGCGCAAGATGATCGACCGAACCGAAGAGTGCTTTGGCTTGAAGCCAGACTGGATCGCTGCAGATACGGCCTATGGGTCTTCCGACAACCTTGTTTGGCTGACCACAAAACGTAAGATCCTGCCTTCATTCCCGTCTTTGATAAGGGCGAGCGCACTGATGGAACATACTCCAGATCAGACTTCACTTGGGATGATGAGAACGACCGCTACATCTGTCCTGGCGGCAAAGAGATGAAGCATACGAGGCGCACCTATTCCGATCCCGCTCGGAACGCTCCAGAATGGAAAGCGCGCAAATACCGGGCTCTTAAATCTGATTGCACCGATTGCCCATTAAAAGCCAAATGCTGCCCAAAAACAGAAGCGCGCGCGATCCACCGCGAGAAATATGAGATCGTCCGAGAATTTGCCCGTCAATGTACCGCATCAGACTTCAATCAAACCGCACAGAACCGCCGAAAGAAAGTCGAGATGCTCTTCGCCCACCTCAAACGCATCCTTGGCTTGGCCAGGCTCCGATTGCGCGGCCCATACGGCGTCCAAGATGAATTTACCCTCGCAGCAATCGCCCAAAACCTTCGGAAACTCGCAAAACTCAAGCCGTTGGTGCCCGCCACAGGCTAACATCGTGGTCGACACACAGACGTCCAAGTAAAATCAATGCGATAACCCACTTCGAAAGGCTGAAACCAACGAGTTTTTCAACACAATCGGCTCCTAGCTGCCATCCGCTGCGCAGTCTACGAAGGTCTGCTAAGGGCCGTTCGTGTTATTCAGGCGTCACCCTGTTCAGCATCATCAAAGGCGGCCTTCGCTTGCTCTGCCCACGGCAGTGCTGCACAATTGCTGAGGTTGATTTCGGTTATGGCGATGGCGTCGCGCCCGCAGGTCAGCCGTTTTAGCACCTCCGGTGCCAGATAGGCCAACCGTAGCTGCCTGCTGACATGACGCTCTGCGAGATTTACGGCGATTGCCAAGTCTCGCACTGTCCCGAACTCGCCCGCTTCCATGCGCCGCCGCCAGCTCCAGGCGCGACCGATGGCGCGCAGGATATGAGGGTCTTGGATATTATCCTCGCTGGTAGATAATCGGCGGGCGGCAGGATTTTGGGGCCGCCCGTTTTTCTTGCGCAGCTTGAGGGGGCACAAAAACCTGGATGGTGTCGGACGCGGCCATTATTCCGCAGCCGCAAGCTGGCGTGGGGTCATCATCTCCCGCATGACGCCTGCGATGCCATCAGTGCGCATGTCGATGATGAGACCTTCTGCTGTCACTGTGACGCGCCTAATAAGAAGTTGAATGATGCGTGCCTGCTCGCCTGGAAAAGCTGATCCCAAAGTTTGGGGAAGTGCTGGAGTGCCTCGATGGCCTCTGCCTCAGGGATATCCATACGATCCAGCACGGAAATAACCTGCGCTGTGGTTTCCGGCGTGCGCAGAATACGGCGGATTTCCGTTATGACGGCGGCCTCGGCTGTGTCGGCCGGCAAACGCCTCGGTATACTATCGTTAGGCGTCTCACGGTTCTTCAGAAGGTCCATGGACACGTAGTAGCGATACCGGCGCGT
>LLEL01000009.1_pt1 | contig 16060 bp, 18 predicted proteins | sample 595891 | NCBI WGS metagenome assembly LLEL01 (sample SAMN02919312, study PRJNA255460) | bioreactor metagenome | biome: chemostat; feature: culture 2012_10.1; material: sediment; isolation source: day35 10degC chemostat 2012 inoculated with Wadden Sea sediment taken from... | place: Germany: Bremen ...
TCGAACGACAATGATTGGCGCGTCCTGAGCGGGATGACAATGACGATGGGCCTGTGGGCGGCAACACGCAGGGCGTGACGCACGGCTCAGGCGGCGGCGCGAATTCGACGGTCGGGCGTGGTTCTGGCGGCACGGGTCGAGAAGAGAACCACTCGGTACCGTCTTCTTCGGGGTATTCGAGCCGGGGCGTGAATGACCTTGACGGCCCTGAGGCCGCTGGTGCTGGCTCGAGCAGTGGGTCTCGCTCAAACAGTGGGCCGACTGACAGCAGTGGTCGCTCACGCGGGGATCATGGATACGTGGGTGCCCAACCCATTATCCTTGACCTTGACGGCGACGGCGTTGACGTGAGCTTTGGCACAAACGTCACTTACGACATGGACGGCGACGGGTTCCGGGAGCAGACGTCTTGGGCGGCTCCGGACGATGGCTTGTTGGTCATCGACCTTGAGGCCGATGGCACGATTTCTGCGACCGGCGGAGATGGCGATATCAACCAGGCGGCGGAAGTGGTCTTTGCCTCTTGGGCTGCCGAAGGCTCGACGGACCTTCAGGCCTTGGCCGAGGCGACGGACGCTGACGGCAACCTGATCTTCGATACGAATGGCGATGGCGTGCTGGATTCAAGCGACACCGTCTGGACCTCGATGAAGGTATTTCAGGACCTCGACCAGGATGGCGAAGTGGACGAGGGTGAGCTGAAGACCCTCGATGAATGGGGCATCAGCCAGATCAACCTTGCTTACGATGATGGCTCCGGTTTTGACGAGACCGACGACAACATCACGGTACTGGGCAATACACTGCACGGGCTGGCGAGTTTTGTCATGAATGGCGAAGTGGTCGAAGGCGGCGTCGGCGATGTCTCGCTGGCGTACAATCAATACGGCTGGCGTCAGGTTGAGACAGCAACAGGCTACCGCATCGAGTTCGAGAGCGGTGAGGCTTGGGCCTTCTGGGAGGCAGCGGGGCAGACCTCTGCAGATGTTGATCTGGCTGCCGGTGATTACGTCGGGGCTTACGGCGATGATCGCAATAATGTGCTGAATGCGGCCGCGGCCACTTCGGCGGTCGTGATCGACGGCGGGGCGGGCGCGGACAGCATCACGGGCGGCTCCGGAGGCGATCTTCTTTCCGGTGGCGCAGGCGCAGACGTAATCGACGCCGGCGCAGGTAATGACGTGGTCTTCGCCGATGCTGAGGACAATGTGGCCGCTGGCAATGTTCAGGGCGGTGAAGGCTACGACCAGCTCAACATGGCGGCAGACGCTGCCCTTAACATCTCTGACCTGGCCACAACCGGGTTCGAAGCTGTTGAGGCTGGGAATGAAGCCGACAACATTACGGGGCTTGATGACGAGACCGGCTATTACCTCTCCGGCAACGGCGGCTCTGATACGCTGACCACTGCTGGCGGCAATGACATCCTGTCCGGCGGTGAGGGCGATGACAACTTGATCTCAGGTGCGGGCTCAGATCGTCTGTTCGGTGGTTCCGGCAATGACACCCTCGACGGCGGTGATGATGCAGACTTTCTCGCGGGTGGTGCTGGCGACGATACGCTCTTGGGTGGCGGAGGCGATGACTGCTACTTCTACCAGCGCGGTGATGGCCATGACCTGATCCATGATATGGCGACCGGCACGATCATGGAGCGCGTGGACTACGAGGAGCAGGTCAAATACGGCTCTGGCAAGAATGCCCGCTATGTAAATGAGCTGCGCACGGGCCTTGTGGCGACCACCGGCCAGATTGATGGCGGGATTGACACGCTGGAGTTTGGCTACGGCATCAGCGTAGAAGATGTCTTGTTCTCCATGGACGGCGACAATGCTTGATCCAGTTCCGCAACCGTGACGATGCGGCGACCGAAACGGACGAGAGCGATACGATCTCCGACACAGACAGCGTGACAATCCAGGACTGGACCAACCAGCAAAACCGGATCGAACAGTTCAGCCTGGCGAGCGGCGTGGTTATCAACACGAGCCAGATCCTGCACGGTCAGACGGGCCACGGTGCGGCTGACGTACTGACCGGCACAGAAGAAGGTGACTGGCTGAACTCTGGCGGTGGCGATGACACGCTGAATGGCAATGGCGGTGCAGACGTTCTGATCGCCGGAGATGGTAACGACAGCCTCGACGGCGGCGCAGGCCGCGATCTTCTCTTTGCCGGTGAGGGTGATGATGTTGCTCAGGGCGGGGACGGAAATGACTACATCCTTGCAGGTGCAGGCAACGACACGCTTGAAGGTGGTGACGGCAATGACGTGCTGTCCGGTGACGCGGGTGATGATGTCCTGAACGGCGGCGCGGGGAACGACATTCTGGTTGGTGGCGCAGGGAATGACACGCTGAACGGCGGTGCAGGTGATGACACCTACATCTATTTCCGGGGCGATGGGCGCGACACCATCCACGATTATGCCACCGAGATGCAGGACGTTCAGGAAGCCACGGGCAATACGGTGTACCAGCGGTCCGGTAAATCCGGGCGCTACGTCCAGGAAATGCGCACCGTCCAGCAAGCAGTCCAGATCGAGGGCGGCTGGGACACGCTGCAGTTCGGCTACACAATTGGCATCGAGGACGTCTTCTTTGAACTCCAGGGCGAAGATCTCGTGATGGGCATTCGCCAACTAGATGAGGACGGTGCCGAAGTGACCCTCGACCAGATGGACGATGTGGTCACGGTTGAAGACTGGTCCAATGAAATGAGCCGGGTCGAGGAGCTGCGCTTTGGCGACGGGCTTTCGATCGATATCTCGGCGTTCGGGAGCTTCCAATCCGGCTATGGGGCCGATGACAGTTTTACTGGGACGGATCAGGGCGACCTGCTGTCTGGCGGCGGGGGCAATGACAGCTTGTCCGGAGAAGACGGCGATGACGTTCTCGTTGGCGGTGAGGGAGATGACGACATCTCCGGCGGCGAAGGTAGTGATGACGTTCTCGGCGGTGCAGGTGACGATACCTGCGCGGTGGTGCGGGCAAGGACTACATCCAGGGCGGTGCGGGCAGCGATGTGATCGAAGGCGGCGCCGGGGATGATGTGCTGACCGGCGGGCTGGGTGACGATATTCTGCGCGGTGGTCTGGGCAACGATATCTACATCTTCAACCGGGGCGATGGTCATGACCTGATTGACGAGAGTGCCTTCGCTGTGAGCGACGGTGGTGTGACCACCACGGAATATGGCGCAGATGACTTTGCGATGGAAACTCAGACAGCCTGGTCGGGCGGCAAGAACTCCCATGCCTATGAGGTCAATGTCTGGGTGAGTGACAGCCGCACGGGAGCAAAGATCAACGCGCTTGAGGGCGGCGATGACGTGCTGCAGTTCGGTAATTGGATCGATATCAGCGATTTGATCGTGAACACCGATGGAACGGATGCAACGTCGGACATGATCATCGAGTTGCAGCCGGTGACCGAAGATGGCGAGATCACCGACAGCGTGACCATCGACAACTGGGGCACACCGGAGTTCCGGGTGGAGACGATCCGGTTTTCCAACGGTTTTGTCCTGGATGTGAGCAACATCGGCTACGCCACGACCGGCGATGAGACGGACAATGTGATCACGACCGCAGGTGTGACGCTCACGAGTGGCGATGGGGCCTGGCTCTCGGGGTGGTGCCGGCAATGACACACTGACAGGCTCAGCTGCGGCAGACATCCTGATGGGCGGAGTTGGCAATGATCGACTTGAGGGTGGCAAGGGCAATGACACCTATGTCTTTGGGCGCGGGGACGGCGTGGACACGATCAATGATACCGGAAGCACCGCCGTCGGATCATCCTATGCGCCGGGCGGCGACAAGCTTTTGTTCGGGGTCGGGATTACGATCGAGGACCTGGTCTTGCAAAAAGACGGGACGGCCATGACCATCTATGTGGCCGACGACCAGGATATGACTGTGCCGCTGTCGGATATGACCGATGTCGTGACCGTTGAGAACTGGCGCAATGCCGGCAACCGGATTGAGCTGTTGCAATTCTTCAATGGCTTGGACTTCGATGTCTCCGAGATTGCCAATACCTATCTGGGCGCGGATGTGACTGGTCCGACGGCCACAGAAACACCTGTGGATGATACGCTGAACGGCTCGTCCCTTGCCGATTGGATGGATGGCTTCCTGGGCAATGACGTACTGAATGGCAATGCTGGCAATGACTTCATGTTCGGTCGCGATGGCAATGACACACTCAATGGCGGCAATGGCGATGATATCATGACCGGGGGCGCCGATAATGACGTGCTCAATGGCGGGAACGGCAATGACGTGATGACCGGCGGGGCCGATGACGACGTTCTGAACGGCGATGGCGGTAACGATGTCATCATGGGTGGTACTGGCAATGATACGCTAAACGGCGGGGCCGGGAACGATTTGCTGGTCGGGGATCTCGGCGACGACACAATCATTGCCAGTGCGGGTCAGGACCAAATCCGGTTTGGGTTTGGCGATGGCAACGACACCTATCAGGGTAACGCAGCCTTCCGGAACACCGATGTGATTGTGTTCGAGGATAACATTGCGGCCGAAGACATCTGGTTCGAGCGGCTTGACAACACGCTGGTCGTGCGGCTGCATGGGGCAGACGATACCTTCACTTTCGAGAACTGGTATGTCGGTAGCAATCCAAGCGCCTACGTGCAGGGCTTTGCCGCAGGCGGAGAATGGCTCAGCTACGCCCAGGTCAATACGCTGGTCGATGCGATGCAGGAGTATGTACCCGAGATCAACGATGGCACGACAGCCTATGGCATATTGCCGGGCGAGACCCCGGAAAGCGTGCTGACGGCTATCGATAGCGCGTGGGTCTGAGCCATGGCAAAAGAGGCTGATACCGGAGCCGCCAAGGGCGGCTCCGTTCCCTCATCGGCAGTTCTGGGCGAGATGGTCTGGCTGTATTCGATGTCGGAGCTGCACCGCACATGGCCGATCGGGTCGATACATCAGTGGCTCTTGCCTGCACTGATGCACAAGCAATACCGCATTTACCACAAGGGCAAGAAGCCGGTGGGGTTCATCACTTGGGCCAAAATGTCGGCCGACGTCGAAACCGCCTACGTGCGCAACACGCGCAGTCTTCAGCCGAAAGACTGGAACAGTGGGGATAGGCTTTGGGGGCTGGATCTGGTGGCCCCGTTTGGTGACGGCAAGCGCATCATCAAGGATCTGCGCACCAATGTGTTTCCGGACGAGGTGGGCCGGTTCCTGCGCGTGCGCAAGGGCGATGACACGCTACGGATCATGTATGTGCATGGCGTGAATGCCGTCGAGAAAGCCAGGACCGGGACCTCAACCCGACTGTTGATCTCGGCAATACCGCACGGAGCTTGCAATGAGCGATGTTCTCCGCGTGCGGGTAAGCTTGGTGCATCTGGATCCGGCACCACGCCGCACGTTCTTGATTGGGGCTGACCAAAGCCTGCTGGATTTGCACGCGGCTATTCAAGCGGCGTTCTTGTGGAACGACATGCATCTGTGGATGTTTGCCATCGACGGGAAGACTTATGAGCCCCGTGATCCGGAGCACGATGAATTTATCATTGAAGGCGCGCGTGATGCGGCGATGACCCGGATCGGGGATGTGCTGCCGGAGGGTGGCCCACCTGCCTTTTACACCTACGACTTCGGCGATGACTGGACCCACCTTGTGGAAGTTCTGGAGAGCCGGGAGATGACGCCCGGTGAAGACCTCCCAGCCTTCCTCGACGGCGCATTTGCGACCCCGCCCGAAGATATTGGCGGTCCGCCGATGTATGAGCTGTTTCAGGAGGCGATTGCGGCCCCCAAGCATCGCGAACATGCATGGGCAAAAGAGGTTTGTCCGGTGGACTGGGCCCCCGAGGAAATCCACCGTGAGGTGATTGAGACGGCGTTCGCAGGGTTACGGGCCAAGGCATCTCTCACGCGCCCTGTGCGGCCCTGAACGCATGGAAGAGCAGCCGACGACGCTGGGTAAGGTTCTGTGGGCTTCAAAAGGGGCCTTTATCGGCGTGGGTCTCTTTAGCGCGGTCGTGAACATCCTCATGCTGACGGGTCCGCTGTTTATGTTGCAGGTTTACGACCGGGTGCTGGCGAGCCGGTCGTCGGCGACCTTGATGGCGCTCTTTGGGATCGTCGCCTTTCTGTTTCTGTTAATGGGGTTCCTTGATCACTACCGAGGCCGCGTTCTGGCCCGCATTGGTGCGGGGGTTTCAGTCTGCTTTGGATGGACGCGTGTTTGATGCGGTCCTGCGCCAGGCCGAACACCCGACTGCGGGGAGCGCCCTGCGAGTGCTTTGCGCGATCTTGCATCCATCCAGACAACGCTGGCCTCGCCCGGTATGGGGGCGGTCTTTGATCTGCCCTGGACGCCACTGTTCATCTTGGTGCTGTTCTTGTTCCATCCGTGGTTGGGATGGTTTGCCCTGGCGGGTGGGGCCGCTGTGCTTTTGCTGGCGCTTCTGAACCAGGCGCGGTCCAAGAAACCGCAAGCCAAAGCAGCAGGGCTGGCGGTTGAGGCGGATGCGCGCACCGAGGCCACCCGCAAAGCTATCGAGACGGTTCGCGGCTTGGGCATGGCACGGGCCATGACACGTAGCTGGCACACGGCGCGGGACGCAGCACTTGAAACAGCCATGACGGCGTCCGATACCAGCGGGGCGTTGACTGCCAGCACCAAGGCCACCCCGGCTTTTGCTTCAATCGGCTATCCTTGGCCTCGGCGCGTTTTTGGTCCTGCGGGGCGAATTGACGGCTGGTGCCATGATCGCGGGCTCAATCCTGCTGGGCCGTGCGTTGGCGCCTGTGGAACAGGTCGTGGGTCATTGGCCGCAATTTCAGCGGGCCATGACGTCCTGGAAGGACCTTGCGAAACTACTGGAGGCCCTACCGGTCGAACGGCAAAAGACGGAACTGCCACGCCCCGATGCACGGCTTGATGTGAAAGACTTGATCGTGGTGCCGCCCGGTGAAACGGCTCCGATCTTACAAGGCATTACGTTGTCGGCCGACCCCGGGGATGCTATTGCGGTGATAGGCCCATCGGCTTCGGGCAAGTCTTCTCTGGCGCGGGCCCTTGTTGGACTTTGGGCGCCCGCCAAAGGCGAAGTTCGTCTTGGTGGGGCCGACCTGCATCAATACGACCGGGATCAACTGGGGCGCTATCTTGGGTATTTGCCGCAAGAGTTGGTTTTGTTCTCCGGCAGCGTGGCGCAGAACATCGCGCGCTTTGAGGAGGACGCCACATCCGAGGCGATCATCAAGGCCGCGACACTGGCAGGGGCACATGACCTGATCCTTGGGTTGCCGGAAGGCTATGACACCGTGATCACCGAAGGGGGAGGACGCCTGTCTGGGGGTCAACGCCAGCGGATCGGATTGGCGCGGGCGTTCTTTGGTGATCCCGAAGTCCTGGTTCTGGATGAGCCCAATGCAAGCTTGGACGATCCCGGCATTCAAGCGCTGAACCGGGCCATTGCCAATGCGCGTAAGGCAGGAAAAGCCGTTCTTGTAATGTCGCACCGCCCGTCAGCCTTGGCGGAATGCAACAAGGTGATGATCCTTGAGGGTGGCCAGATGCGGGCGTTCGGGCCGCGGGATGAGGTGCTGAACCGTTTTGTCCGTCCGGTGCAAAGCGTGGCCTCCGCTGGCGGCCGGGGAACTGCATGAGCCGGTGGTCCCCCAAGAGGCCGCTGATGAAAGGCCTTCTGATCCTGAGCCTCGGCATCGGCGGGTTTGTCGCATGGTCAACGATCGCGGAAATCGACGGCGCAGTTGTTGCTGCGGGCCAGGTGGCGGTTGAGGCGCGGGCGCAAGCGATTCAGCATCCGGACGGCGGCCTCGTGGTGGCACTGCATGTGCGTGATGGCAGCAGGGTCGCTGAGGGCGATCCGGTGCTGACGCTCGATGGATCGGAATTGCTGGCCCAACAGGTGGTCAGCCAGAGAAGCTTGATCGAGCTACTCGCGCGCATGGATCGTCTGCGCGCTGAAATCCGGAGCGCGGAGGAGGTTGCGTTTGGCGGGGAATTGCGAGACTACGCCAGCAATGCCACAGACGTTGCCAGCATTCTTGCCGACGAGACGGCTCTGTTTGAGGCGCGGCGGGCCACGCTGGACCAAACCGAAGCTCAACTGGGCGAACGACAGATTCAAACGGAAGCGATCGTTGCGGGCCGAGAGCGCCAATTGGATGCCTCCCGACGCAACTAGTCCTGATCCAGGAAGATCTCGCGACGCAGGAAAGCCTGTTCGAGCGCGGCCTGACGGACAGCGCGCGCCTGTCGGGGGTTGCGCCGTGAGGCGGCCCGACTTGATGGCGAGATTGGCGAATTGGAAGCGGGTATTGCCGAGGCCCGTAGCGCCATTGCGGGGATTTGTGGTGGAGCGACTACGTCAGGAAGCCGCGTTCCGGGAGGCGGCGCAAGCGGAGCTGCGCGAGCTGCAACCACGCGAAGCGGAAATCCGGGAGCGGCTGCGGCTGATCGAGACACAGGCAAATCGCCTTGTTCTGCGCGCACCGATGAGCGGCACGGTTTTGGGGCTGCAAGTTCATACGGTAGGTGGGGTTGTGCCCGCTGGCGCGGAAGTCGCCTCAATCATTCCCGCTGACGTCCCATTGATCCTGTCAGTAGAAATCGATCCGGGGCAGATCGATCGGGTTCACGCCGGGCAGGGCGCCATGATCCGCTTTCCAAACTTCAACGCGCGCACGACGCCAGAAGTGGAAGGGCTGGTTACGACAGTGTCGGCCGACGCCGTCACCGATCCGGCAACGGGCAGACGGTTCTTCATTGGAGAGGTCGAGTTTGCCCCTGGCGCGGAAGCCGCCCTGGGCGAGGTCGTGTTGCAGCCGGGCATGCCTGTAGAGGCTTTTATCAGGACCGATGCACGCACGCCCGCGTCATTCCTGCTCAAGCCCATGGCTGATTATTGGGCCTACGCGATGCGGGAGGAGTGATCCAGACAGCGAAATCCTGCGCAAAGCAAAATACGCGGCAGAGCGCAGGACGCCTCAGGGTTGCTCGCCAATACATGGAGAAGGTTGGATGGGGGTCCCGTTCCCTCCGCCACAAACCATTCGCGAACCCGAGACGAGGCCCCAGCGCGGGCCTTTTTTCTTTTTGTTTCAAAGGGGGTTTAGCGGAGCCATCCGACTTTCGGAGATTGGCCGTTGGCCCGAAATTGGTCTCCGAACGCCCCGCGTCTCCTTTCACCCGCCCTTCACCCAAATCGAGACGCATTCAAAAAGGCACGCCTTTTCAAGTGCTTGCGAAAAATGGATTACGCCGCAGTTGAGGTGTGTTCGACCGCTGTCGAAACGGTCAGAGACACCCGAAGGCGGCGTGATTGAGCGGGGTAGTGAGAAAGCCTTAGCAGGTTGGGCCACAACCAGGTCGGGCGACGATGCTCCCGGGACAGCGGTCACCGGATCCTGGACCAGTCATTCGCTGCAGCTTGCAGCAACGACCGAGATGCGGGACGAAGCCGACCTTGGATTTTTCATCTTCGCTGACGCAGTATTGCTTTGCGCGTGCAGCAGGTTTCTTGCTGCGGCGCAGCCAAGTCGCGGAAGCGGTCGTTGCCGGCCGGCTCCGAAGGCCTGATCCAAATCGTACTTTCGCTGCAGCCAGGTTGGACAAACGAGACGCGGACAGCCTGCGCCGCGAACAGCAGGTTTCTGTCCGCCCTCAACCTGGATCACGCCGCACTGGCATTGGGCGGCTGAGAGCCTATTTTTCCAAATGCGCGACTAGACTAAACGTCTGGTTCGCGTGTGCGGGCAGGCGCTCAAGTCGAAGAACAATGCCAACAGGTCGACTAAGCCGCAGGTGCTGAATGCCATCTATTTGTTAACAATACCAGCCACATCCACCAGATACACCTGACGCGTCCCATTATGCACGGAGTCAATACAGACAGTTGTATTGGCGTGCCCCCACCGGGGGTGCAGGTCACATCGGTTGTGTTTGCCAAGGTCCGGAGGCGTGAAGAACGACCCAAGATCGTGCTGTGTCTGATTGTGAGTATCAAACAGAAACAGGATACGCTCATTCGTATCAGCATCAGGATAGGTATCTGACAAGATCCAGCGACCGTCGAGAGAATACGTCATGTGACCGTTCTCGGTCAGGATACCCTCCCCGATCACTTCAACCTGACCTGTTTTATCATTGTACAGGTGATAGTGGATCGCCCCGTCATGAGGTCCCCAGACGATTACCTCATCGTCAGATTTCCACATCGGGTGCGAGATTTGGTATTCAGATTTTTCATAATCAAATGTGCCGACCGCGTTGACGTCAAAATCGTCCGCAAGTTGGGGCAAGGGGTGGTCAGAGCATTCCAACAAGCGCAAATCGGTGCCGTCACCATTCACTGTGAATAAACGATGCAGGAAACAGGTTTCATCCTCGACACGTTCTGTCCAGCGATGAATGAACAGAAAGCGGCTGCCCGAGGGATTGGCCTCAAGATGGGTGATCCAATGAATAGCCTTGTCCATGGAGAGGGTCGGCTCGAACGCTTTGAGCTGTGCGAGGCTTAGGATCAGCTGATAATCGCCGGTCGCAATGTCCATCCGATAGATGCCATCATCCGAAGGGGCCAGATCAAGCGCTGGCTCGGTCCCTGTCGCCGGATAGCCGATGGTTTTATGTGTCACCATGAAGCGCGAATAGTTCACGCTCAGCGCGTATGTGCCGTCCGGGGCCAGCACATAGACCGGCAAAGGCAGTGTGCGCGTTGTGCCACTGTCCACGTCAAATAGCCTGGAACAGAAATCCGGATATGGGACGTCGCGCCCTGGCGCGTCCGAGCGTGCATTATAGATGATCTGGTTCTTATCGCCGACCCATTGCAACTGGCTTCCCATTTGCCAATTCCAGGTGGTTGTCTTGCCGATTTCATGAAACCGGTCACCGTCCGTCAGGTCAAAATACCCTAGTGCTGCGGTTTCCTGACCGGTGATGTCACCAGTAAACCGATCCACGCGCTGCGTCAGCAGCCGGGTGTCGCCTCGATCAAAATTCGACTTGTTGTAATATCCAAAAAAATGGTGTGCGCTGGCATCGCCGACGCGGCGGATCGGGGCGTGAGAGGTCATGCTGTACTTTCAAACGGTCAAGGAAGGCTCCTGCCTCAGAGGCGGGCAGGAGCAATATTGGGGTCAGCGGTTATTCCTGAAAGCTGATCGTTGCGGTTGCCAGCTCCTGGAAGTCGTCATCGGTGGCAGACATGTTGAAATCACCCACAGCAACCAGCTTTTTCTTGACGAAGCGCCCATAAGACCAGTTGGTTGACCAGTTTCCGTCGGCGTCCGCCGTGGGTTGTGGCTCAAGCGCATAACCGATTTCGGCGGTCACTCCATCGGCGGTGGTGAACAGCAGGAATACAGGCGCGTTTGCCTCAAATCCTGAGCCGGAAATTTCAAGCACCCCCTCTTTATCAAGTGCCGCAGGCGAGGCGGTTGTCAGTTCTTGTGCGAACAGCCCCGATGACATTGCGGCCATGCAGACCATTGTTGTGCAGGTCAGTTTACGGATCATTTACTAGTCTCCCTTTGGTGGAATATTAGCTGTCGAGCATGTGAGAATTGCGCTGGTGTTGCACAACACCCTGATACAGGGCGATCACGCACAGGATCAGCAGGACGATACAAATTGGGCGGGTCACGAGTTGCAGAAGGAATGCCGGAACATCGCCGCTGACCAGCGCCAGCGACCGGGCCAGTTCCCCCTCGGCCAATGTTCCAAGGACAAGCCCCAAGACAAGCGGCGCACGGGGAACAGCGAAGTAGTTGAACCCAAACCCGATGACACCAACGGCCAGCATGATCAGAATGTCATCCACCGAGCTGCGGATCGAATAGGACCCCGATCACAGCAAAGGCCAGAATACACGGGGCAAGGATCTGGCGCGGCACCATGATGACTTTGGCACAGTACCGAGCAAAGATCAGACCTACGGGGACAAACAGGATGTTTGCCAGCAGAAGGCTGAGGATAAACCCATAAGTGATGTCCGCGTTCAACGTAAACAGATCAGCACCGGGGCGCAGCCCGTGGATCATCAGGCCACCCAACAGAACTGCCGTTACCGGATTGCCCGGAATGCCCAGAGTCAGTAGTGGGATCAGCGTTCCGCCCGTGACCGCGTTGTTGGCGGTTTCACTGGCGATCACCCCATCTGGCGATCCGTTGCCAAATTCCTCCTTGGTTTTTGAAGCGCGCTTTGCCGCGTCATAAGACAGAAAGCCGCCAACACTGCATCCGACTCCGGGAATGATCCCCACGATGACCCCGATCAACGACGAGCGTAAAACATTGACCTTGCGTGCCAAGACCTCGCCCAGATAGGAAAACGGGCCCCGGCTTCCGGCGATATCGACCTGCGGAACGACAGAGGTTTTGTTACTGATCATCGAAATGACCTCGGGGATGGAATACAGCCCGATCAGCGACACGACCATCGGAATGCCGTCATAAAGCGAAGGCTGGCCGAAGGTAAAACGAAGCTCGCCGGTCAGAGGGTGCGATCCAATAGTGCTAAGCATTAAACCCATTGCCCCTGCCATCAGCCCTTTGGACATCGCCCCGGCAGAAAGTGACGCAATTACGGTGATGCCGAACACGGCCAACAAGAAGTATTCAGGCGACCCAAACCGCAGCGAAAACTCCGCCAGCGGAGGTGCCAACAGAAGCAGAGCAATAACACTGAGTATGCCGCCGATGCTGGAACCAAAGGTGGCCAAGGCCAGTGCCCTCGTGGTCTCGCCCCGTTGCGACATGGGGTGTCCGTCAAGCAAAGTGGCCACGGCTGCAGGCGTGCCCGGAATGTTCAGGATAATCGCACTGATCGAGCCGCTATAGGTCGAGGCCAGATAAATCCCCCCCAGCATCGCCAGCCCGGCCTCGGGCGGCATTGAGAAGGTCAGCGGTATCAGAAGGGCCACACCCATCGTGCTGGTCAAGCCGGGCAAAGACCCGATCACCACGCCGCCAATCACACCGATTGTCACAGCAAACAGCGCCATGGGTGTTAGTAGCGTGTGCAGTCCAAGGAGGAGGTTTTCAAGCATTGAGTGTCTCCGCTGAGTGTCTGAGGTGCGATTAGAAGGAGATCAGGCTTTCAGGCGGATAAACGCCAAGAAACCAGAAGAACAAGAAGTACAGCAGGCCCGTCAGACCAAGCGCAATTGGGATGACAAGAACCGGGCGACGCTCGCCCAGCAACACCATCATCAGGCTCAAAAACAGAATGGTCGCGACGGGGAAACCGACGACAAGCATTGCGCCGGTATAGGCAAGAATGCTGGCTGCGACCTTCACAAACCCCATCAGTTCAGTCGCGTCATCCACGGCGGCACCAGTAGGGGCCTTAGCTTCTGAAGCCCCAGCCCTGCGGCAAGAACCGCGATCAAGACGGCAAGAAGCTGCGGGAAATAGGCCGAAGCCGCCTGATAGGTGAAACTGGTTGCAAGGACGATGAGGCCCGCAACAATGGCGAGAATGCAAAACAGTATGTCTTTATTGCGTTCGGTCAGCATGATCACGGCCCCCAATTCAGTTTACTTCAGCAAATCAACGTAATTGCGTACGCCGTCCTCAGCGGTGGACAGATAGTCTCCGAACTCAGCGGCAGTCATATACGTAAGAGGAAGCCCCAGACGTTCGATATGCGCGATAAACTCCGGATCGTTGACCACATCTTTGAAGGCAGCTTCCAGCACAGTTTTTTTGCTCAGAGGACACGCCTTTTGGCACTGCGACACCGCGCATGGAGGCACCGATGTTTTGCACCTCGACCCCCGATGCTTCTAAGATTGTGGGGACCTCGGGAAGATACGGATAACGCTTGGCAGCGAAGACGGCCAACGCCCGAAGACGTCCATCCTTCACCTGCCCGGTTGCCGAACTCGCCGAAGGAACAGACGCGTCCACCTGATTGCCAAGTGTTGCTGTGATTGCCGGGCCAGAGCCGTTGAATGGCACAAAGTTCACATCGATCCCAAGGGCGTCTTCTGCAACAACCAACTGAAGTTGGTTGTTGGATTGCGGTCCGTCACCACCCACGGTCAATCCACCGGGGTCGGCTTTGGCGGCCTCTGCGAATTCTGAGAACGTCTGATATGGGCTGTCGGCAGGAACAGTAAGTACAACCGGGTCAAGCTGAATGTTTCCGATGGGTTCAAAGTCGGACATCTCAAACGGGACGTCTTCGCGCAGCATTTTTACCAGAAAAATCGACGGTATGTTGATGAAACCAACTGTGTAGCCGTCATTTTTGGCACGCGATAAAGCTGAAAAACCCACCTGCCTCCAGCGCCGGGCTTGTTGCGAATAATCAACCGTTGGCCAAGGTGCTTGTCCATATAGTTTGCAAGGATGCGGGCAGCGGTATCGGTGCCGCCCCCGGGCGAGTAGGCGACAATCATGCTGACGGGCTTTGTTGGATACTCATCTGCGATTGCACCTGTGGTGCTGGCAACCGCCATCGCGGCCCCCATGGCGATTGTTTTCATTGCGGCAAACATCAGCTTTCTCCTGTTGATATGCACACTTCTCCACAAATGTGCTTCATTGCATACAAACAGAAACATTTTGAAAAATCAACGAGAATGTACTATGAGGGTGCGGTGGCGATATAGGTCGCAAAAACACATCCAAATCAGATCATTATAGATATCTTGGAAGGACACAGCATCTCCGCCTCAGCCGACAACTCAGATGTGCCTCTGGCCGAAAAGGTGTATCGTCAGCTTCTGGATGATATTCGCGAAGGCCAATTCCACCCTGGCGAGCGAATCAAGGAGGCGTCTATTGCGAAACGGCTGGGCATCAGCCGAACGCCTGTCCGAGAGGCTATCCGTAGACTTCAATCCGAAGGGCGCGTCACGATTGAGCCACAACGCGGGGCCGTGGTGGCAGAGCTTAACCGGCTAGAGGTTTCTGAACTTTATCTGCTGCGGCAACAGCTGGAGGGTATTGCCGCACGGTTTGCGGCGCAGCACGCATCTGATATGGAAATCGAGCAGATGGAGACCATTCTCGAACGTGTTCACGGAGAGAACGCCGACAAACGAACGCTCAACCAAGGAAATTGGGACCTGCACCATGCAATTTTCTACGCCGCCAAGAACCGGTATCTATTGAAGGCATTCAATGCCATCAGTGATGATCTCGCGTTACTGCGTGGTGCCAGATACATTCCAGAGGACCGCCCCGAAGAACTGTATCATGAGCACAAGGCCATCGTAGATGCCATACGTTCCCGTGATCCCGAGGTGCAGAGAGAGCGGCAAAAGACCACATCGAGAGCTCCTATCGCATCCATCTAAATATCGCCTTCGAGACATGAAATCCAAGTCGATTTTTGCTTCAACCAATTGCACCGTTTTAGAATGATGTCGGACTTTCAATTCCGCTTGCAGCGGGCGAATAGAGTTTTTTGAAAATAGCAAAACTCACCATTTTTACAGTTTGTCCTTGAGTGCCGGTTCTGTACTACACTAGGAACCGGGCTTTAGATCGGCTCATAGCGAAGTAGTGCTTCGTCCGCGCTGCATAAATTCACGGCTACAAAATCGCTGCACCCCGCTTGAATGGCCGAGACCTCCGCTGCACCGCAGACCGGTTTTTCACGCCAGCGCAAAAAAAATTCTTCCACTTTGCTTGTGCAGCACAATTTTGACAGGTCCGTTGTGGGCTCTCAAGAGCCATTAGCTGCAGAAGGCACGAACGTCGGCTCTATGTGAAATGGGTGCCTCCCCTACCATTTCCAGGCCAGACGCCCGCCGTCAGTCGAATGTGCGCCCCACTTGCTCTCCCCAAGCATCTCCAGCCAGAAAACACAAATCGTACAGGCTGACCGTCGACGCCTCGCGCCCGCAGGTCAGGCGCTTCAGCACCTCGGGCGCGAGGTATGCCAGTCGCAGCTGACGGCTGACATGACGTTCAGCTAATCCCACCGCCTCAGCCAGTTCCTGGATTGTCGCGAACTCACCTGCTCCATGCGCCGCCGCCAGCCCCATGCCCGCCCAATGGCGCGCAGGATATGCGGGTGA
>LLEL01000010.1_pt1 | contig 15731 bp, 15 predicted proteins | sample 595891 | NCBI WGS metagenome assembly LLEL01 (sample SAMN02919312, study PRJNA255460) | bioreactor metagenome | biome: chemostat; feature: culture 2012_10.1; material: sediment; isolation source: day35 10degC chemostat 2012 inoculated with Wadden Sea sediment taken from... | place: Germany: Bremen ...
GCTTGGCGGCGGATTAAGCTACGTCTCCAACCTTGTGCCAGCGGCGGTAACGGCCCCAGCGCCACCGCCGCCGGGGTCAGCCTGGATCCCAAAACCTGACCCAAGACCCCAACCATCTGGCGTTCAACGTGCATTACGCACAGCACACAGGCGCAGGGGGCGCCGGCGGCAATGTTGCGGCGAGCAAAGGCTTTAGCATCTAATCCCCCCGCAGGCCCAGATCGCCCTGCGGTCTCTGTCTGGCAGGCTCATCTCGTAGGGGAGGTCGCAAGACGGTGCGGGCCGTGCGGGAGGGACAGTCACGCGGCGCAGGCGTGATCCCTCAAACATCCGCCCGCGCGGCGTTGAGCCGCAACAGTCAAATCCACACTCACATTTACATAGGAGGTCCAGTCCATGGGCAGCGGCGGCGGTGGTACACCCACCTATACATCAGCGGTCTCAGGCCAAACCGGAGGGCGGGTCATGCCCGGTGTCTCGCGTATGGGAACGGGGGCAGGTCTTTTGGACATGGTCACGGGCGATGTCACGGTCGCGGCCAATGCAACCCCGTTATACATCGACAGGCGCTATCACACGCAAGCGCTTGCATTAAACGCTCACTTCGGGGGCTGGGGCGGCGGTCCTGGTGAGGCCGGAGCAAACGGCGGGGGCTACACCACGCTGAGTGCGCAATCCCAGGATCTGATCCGCATCTACCAAACCACATCTGATCCTGCGGGCGGCTACCACGATGTGGAATCTCCCGGTGGGGGCGGATGGGGTGCCAAGGGCGGCGACACCCTTGAGGATGCCGGGATCACCGCAACGGGTGGGGCCGGTGGTAAGGCCATTCAAACAAACGAGCACGCGGTGACGTGGTTGTCAGGATCACACCGCGCATATGGAGCCGTCGGATGAAAACCTCCCTACAGTTCTTCAAAGATATGGGCGTGTGTGACGGCGCCTACGCTGTGCTTGCGCGGGTGTTTGGGCAGGCCGGCGTGTACGTGTTTGATTACGCGCAGGGGTATCAGGTGATGCTGGGCATGATGGATCAGCTTGAGGTCGAGGCCGCTCAAAGCGGCGAGCCCGGCCATGACACAGCTCAGGGCTGGCTCGAGTGGTGCTATGAGCTGCGCAACCGGCCTGAGGCCATCATGTATTTTGGGGATCACATTGAAGAGAACCTGTTCCGCACGGCGGATGGGCATCTACACGAGACGCTAGAGGCTGCGCGCGATCATGATCGGCGTCGTTACGCTGAATTGCGCCGCGATCATGCCGCGGCGCGCGTGATCAACGGGGTACGGTTTGGCGAAGGCGGTGCGGAAACTTGGGAGGTGGTGGATCCGGCGCAGGGTGAGTTCGCGTGCTTTGATGCCTTCGTTTGGCATGACAGCACCACGGGGTTGAACCATCGGACCGACAGTGTGGCTGAGGCTGTGGCCTTCGACGCCGCGCAGGCGAAGGTGGTAGATGCGATTGAGGCCGCAGAGCAAGCAGCGCGGATCGAGCGCAGGGTCAGTGATGAGAGTGGGGCGTTTGGGGTTTGGGTTTGCACCACCGTGATAGCAGCTGCAGAGGTTTGACATATCAGGGATTAGGCCGCTCAGGATCTTAGGGCTGCTCGTGTGGTGCAAGCAAATGCAGCGCGAGATAGGAGTTTGAGGAATGTTGGTCCCTCGTTAAACCGCCATTATTAGAACTTTGGAATTTTATCCTGTAGTTGACCCTGTGGATTGAAACGAGTATTGGCTGGATCAAAAGGAGAACATTGTGCTTGATCGGATGTTGAACATTGGAGCGTGGGTGCAGGCAAAGCGGGAAGGCTTGGGGTTGACCCAAAAGGCCTTTGCAGAACTTCTTGGAATGCCTGAAGCTGGTGAACGCACGGTTCGCGGATGGGAGCTAGGCGAGCATTTGCCAACACCAGCGAAACGTGAAGTGGTCCGGCAAATTCGGACAGCGTGCTAAGATGTATCCAACCCGAACGAATGGATACGAGAATGACAAAACGACGGAACTTTTCAGACCAGTTTAAGGCTGCTGTGGCGCTTGAGGCGCTGCGTGGTGACAAGACGGTGCAAGAGATCGCAGCCAAGCGACAACTCCACCCAACGCAGGTGAGCACGTGGAAACGACAGGCTATTGAAGGCATGGCGGGGGTTTTCTCAGACAAGATAAAAAAGGCCGAGAATAAAGACGGCGAGATCAAAGAGCTTCACGCCAAGATTGGCCAGCTTGCGGTGGAGAATGATTTTTTGTCACAAGGGCTAAAGCGATGAGCCCGTCTGAACGCCGCGAGATGATCCGTAAAGAGAACACAAAGCTAAGCCTGACGCGTCAGTGTAAACTGCTCAAGATCAGCCGTTCGTCGATCTATTACGCACCAGTTGGGGTGAATGCCGAGACACTTAAGCTGATGCATGAGATTGATAGGGTGTTCACAAAATACCCGTTCTTTGGCAGCCGCCAGATTGCTGCTTACCTTCCTCAGTCTGGCTTCTCAGCCGGACGACACCGCGTTCGTCGCCTGATGAACATCATGGGGTTGCAGGCCATCTACAAGGGGCCGAACACCAGCAAGAAGCACCCACAGCACCGTATTTATCCATACCTGCTGAGAAAGCTCGTAATCACGCGGCCCAATCAGGTTTGGTGCAGCGACATCACCTACATCCCTGTCAAGAACGGCTTTCTGTATCTGGTCGCGATCATGGACTGGGCGACCCGTAAGGTTTTGACCTGGCGGCTTTCCAATACGTTGGATGCCAGCTTTTGCGTTGAGGCGTTGGAGGAGGCAATCGCCCGATATGGCAAGCCAGAGATAATGAATACGGACCAAGGCAGCCAATACACTGGTGCTGGTTGGATCACGACTTTGACCAAGGCTGACATAAAAATATCAATGGACGGTCGGGGGCGATACCTCGACAATATCTTCATCGAACGGTTGTGGCGGTCGCTGAAGCAGGAGGCCGTCTACCTGCATGAAATTACTGACGGATTCCAAGCAAAACGGATCATTGATAACTGGATTGAGTTCTACAACTCTGAACGCCCTCACACCGCCCTCGACAAGCGCACGCCAGACGCGGCATACTTCGGTAAATCGGAGACACGAAAAGCGGCATGAACAGAAACAAGATGCATCTTAGCCAAGCCGCAAACCTGTCCTAAAAAAACAGGACCACTTCCGTTTACTGGTGTCACCCTGCGACGGCTCACTTACAAACCTGTTTCTCGATATTGATCAACCCTGTCTGCCTTTCCTCTGAAAGCTCTAACCCGTATTTCAGAACAACCCGCTGAAACTGCGTCACATACTGACACTGAAAGCCTTTTGAAGGCGGAAGCCAATCCGTAGGCCCTTTTGCGCCCTTTTCCCGGTTGACGTATCCATCTACAACCAACAGGTTTGCCGCATCATTAACAAAGTCGGCCCTCTTCTCCGCTGTCCAGGAATGCGCCCCCTGATCCCAGGCCCATTTCAATGGCACCAAATGATCGACCTCCACATCCCGAGCGCTGGTGAATGTCTTACCAGTATAGGGATCTTTCCACTTTCCACTGGTGACCGTGCAATTGTTGTCAGCGAACAACACGTTAACTGTGGATAGCGTTTGCAGCAGTTCCCCACGGGTATCCTGGCAATCTCCATCCAGATCAGCCCAGCCGCCAAATAAAGAACGATCGTATCGAGCAATCGTAGCTTCGGATTCGATTTCCGCAAGGAGCGACTGTCTGTTGGGTGCTGCACTAAAAACAACCCGTCTAGAGGCGGTCTTATCTTCCTGACCATTCGGCCCCATTATAGGTCGGACAGATGAGTATCCAACGGCGATCAGATGTTTCCTGGCCCAATCTAAAACTTCCTGATCCGTGACTAAATCCAGACAGGATCGCAGAACAGCTTGCGACCGGCGTTGGCTGAGATCCAGATTCCTAAGGTATGCTTCTCTTGGCAATGACCCAACTCGCCACTCCGAAGATGCGTGGCCTTCTATCTTGACTTCGGAGATATCGATACCTGAATTTCGTAGGGTCGCCAGCCAAGGCTCACAGGCGTCTGCCATGAATCTGGCCAGGCTGGGCGTGATCACGGCTTTGCTTGATCAAATAGAACTTGGTCTGGAAGAATGATCGCCCCAGTGTCGTCTATGTGGCCACCAATACCAGATACAATACCGCCCAACTCAGATCTTATGGCACCTACGAGGGCAGCTTCCTGCGATTCTGCTTCTCTAATTTTTCCGGAGATTCCCTCGAGGGTTTGCCCAGCTTGCACCAGATCCTCAAGGACCGCCATTTCTTGCAGTAACTTTTGTGCTTCTCCAGCTTCAACCTGGTCCGCGAGTCGTCTTTGAATATCCTCCGGCAGCCTTGCGACGGCATCCGTCAGGCGCAACAGTTCACTTTTATCAATAAACCGCCACTTTTCTTGCGGATTTTCAATGGAAGCAGGCGCCGCAAAATCTATGCCCGTCTTTTTAAGAGAAACAAAGGCATCCATGGACCCGTCTTGAACCGATACGAGAACCGTTCGGCGCTGCTCATCGGTGAGTTCTTTAAACGCTTTAACCTCTGGCGTGTTTTGCTTTTCGGTTTCCCATTGCCAAAAGGCAAACAACAGCAAGAGAGCAAAGCAGATCAGGATAAATGCTTCGGCCATCGTGAGGCCCATGATGGCACCTCGCCGATAGTGGCGATCTGTGCTCTGGATATCAGACATCAGGTCTCCGTTCCCGACGTGCGGCGCGACCAGGCCCTTTCCAGCTTAGTTTTAACTGAGAACGGCTTATCTACAATTCTCGCCATTCCTTCAGGAGTGGTCGGGGCGCTGACTTCAAACTCAGCGTCAAAGGGCATCTTTTCGGCGCGCTGCTGGAACGCATCCAATGCCGGAACAACCTTCTTCGTCATCACGTCCGCAGCCCGTCGTGTTACTTTTATATAGTCGCCCATTGCCGCATCATGCGCCTTCATTCGCTTTTCGGCAGTCTCAAGCTCTGTGTTCAGGCGTCGACGGCGGCTCTCGATATCCTTGAACGCTTGGCTCTCCTGTTCGGTAAGACGATCCTTTAATGCTTGGATGTCAGACACCAACTCCTGAAGGGCATCCTGCGCTTTCTTGTTGGATTCTCTCGTGGACGCAGCGATGTCGTTAACTGCTTTCTGCGAGGCTTCGACAAAAGACGTTTCCATATTTTTTGCAAGAACATCTGCAGCCTCGACGAAAGATTTTTCCATATTTTTCGCAAGAGAATCTGCGGCCTGGACCAATGCTTCCTGATGATCGGTCACGTATTTTTCGGTCGCATCTCTCAGCCTCTTATCTCTTTCAGCGGCATACTGAATGGACTCGGTCGAGAACGCTTTCATCTGCGAGAGAGTTCCTGACAGGTTTTTTCGAAATTCCCCATAGGAGTGATTCAGGTCTGCACGAACAGCTCGGTCTTTCGCCACAAAGTCCGGCCGCATCTGCATCATGAACACCCGCAGAAACACCCCTACGATCGTGGACGATAGCGCAACCCCAAAACCGGAAATCACATCTGGGATGTCTACCGGATGGCTGCCATTGGAGGTTGGATCTGCCATCTGGTAAAGAGTGAAAGCCAGACTGGCCAAAGTGAATAGGAACCCAAGGTAATAACAATTGTCACCAATGGCCTCTGGCTCGATCTTGATCCGACCCGCAGCCCAGGCAACCACTGCATAGGAAATTAGGATGATTGCCGAGAACCCCGCCGCAATAAACGGATGGGCCCCTATCATTTTCAGAATGATGCCGCCTGCAACGCCGACACAAAAAGCTATCAGAAACGAGGCCCGGTCAAGATGTTCGCGTGGGCTAACATCATGGAGTTTTGAATGTTTTGTTGCCATTGTTAGAGATCTCCCAGGGAGCTTACGGAGGGTGGCCGGCTCCCCTGCTTGTCGAAATACCGGGTCCAGAAGCCTTCGGTAATCTCAGCGGACGGAACTTTTCCGCCATTTCTCGGAATACGAAGGATTTCGACGCTTACTCCGGACAGGTTACCGGCCAGTCGCTGGGGCTCCATTATTCTCACTGAAGTATTCCCACCCCTGGCCACGATAGAAACTTAGATTGTCACTGTGCTGAAGCATGTCCGACACAATGATGATCTTGCGAAGTCCTCTAGCTCGGTTGAAGTCCGGCGTCTCAGAGATAAGAGATTGCAGCGATTCCATAATCGGAGATTGGTTTTCCTTCGCCCTTGTCAGCATAGCTTGCAGCGTATCCTGAATGGGATCGGTAAACTCCCTTGCATAGCGTTCTGCGATGATTGTCGGGTTTTCATAGAGACCACTGGCATCTTCACCGGTTGCCGGCTTGCATTTGGCAAATCTCGCACCCCAATTCCCAGAATCTTCGCTGACGACACCAAGTGCTATCATTGTATCCACAGACGAACCGGACACCTCATTGGCCAGAATGGTTTTCAGACGGGGCTTGCTGTGTCGGGCTCAGCGGATCCGTTAGGTCGAGAAGGACTGCCGTGGCGTTGTGAGCTCCGCCTGTGTGGCATAGGGTTGCCTCATCCACCTGACTTGAAGATATCAGTTTTTGGGCAGTGATGCCGACACCGATTACTAAGGCAACACAGACAACAATTGCCAAGTACCAAAGCGAATTTCTGTTTTCTTGACCACGTCTTCGCGACCTTCTTCGGGCTGGTTTTGACCTCCGCCTTGCCATTATACCATACCCTGCTCATCCTTGGAGACCACCGCAAGTTTGTCTTCAATCTTCGGCTGGGCGCGTCGGGCGACTCGGGAAATTTCCGTCCCCTCTAGTTCATCAATCTCATAGTGAGATTTTACAGCCTGGTCGAAGACGTCGAAAATCTCTTGGATCGACCGGTTGACCAGTGCTGAGACCTCCTTGGCTTGCTCCTCCGCCTCCTGACGACGAATTACATCAGCCTCGGGAACATTGAAGACCTCGAAAGTATAAGCCTTACGAAAGTACTTCGGCGCGCTTTCTCCACGAGCAGCCTTGTTGGAGTCCCGATAAACAGACAGCAGATAGTTGGCCGCAATATTGCACTGCTCCAGGAACGGAAACAGATTGGATTGCAGAGCCTTTTGACCATAGAGTGCATCGACCGAGTCATTGATGTTGCGGTGAACTTCGTCATTTGCCGCCCGCAGGGCATTGACGGCGTCGTCTCGATGCGCTGCGAGTGTTTCAATAGAGTCCTCCAGATTGTCGATATAATCGTTCCGGGCATCTATCACGTCTTGAGCGACCTTGGCGTAGCCTGGATAGGGATCCAAATGATTATATCCCTTGAGGAATGAAAGAACTGAGATGAAGAGTCCCAAAAGAAACAGAACATAGGATTCCATCGTGTAAAGGCTGATAGGGTTGGCCAACAATGTTTGGATCGCTGCGGTCCCGGCCTCTCTCCACTCGCCGATACGCTCAACAGCATCTCTGAAATGAGCGACGCCAAGATTGTAGATAAAGGCAAAGGCGACCCAAGACACAAAAAAAACCAGGCCAATTAATTTTTTGAAAATACTCCAAAAGCCGCGACAGTTGATATACCTCGCCGCGATCCCAAACATGGTGCTGAGAGCCACGTTCCCAACAGACACGAGGAATGCAGCCATCAGGCCACCGAGAAGGCCCAAAGTGTTCTTTTGGGCAAACAAGTAGCGTTTCCTGCCGATTCAACCACAATCATGACAAATGCCAACCCGATAAGGCTGACTGAACTGGTAACCTTTTTTGCTGGACGCTCCAGCTTATTAATTTCCCTAAACTTATTGCGCCACTTGAAGGTTTCCTGCACCCGCTCGCGGGGAGTAACCATCATTGATTTCCACTTGGTGACTTCTTCTGAGAACTTTGCCTTGGAGTCGTTGGCTTCTGTCTCGACCAACATTCTGGCCGATATCGCCTTGTTCAGGCGCTCAGAATACACTCTCCGATTAGTCTCATAGTTTTCCAGACCTCGGCGTCGGAGATCTTCAATCCGGGCAATTGCTTTCATCTCGATATGATCAAGACTGTTAGCATCCGGTTCAGGCCGGTTGACAGAACCCCTCTGCTGACCTTCCTCTTTAAGGTTCAAGTCCTGAACGAGCCGTTCCTTATCAATATCCGGAAAAACCGCAGAACTGGGGAGGAACTCGTCCGATCGAAAAATTTCCGATAGTGATTTCAGCAATTTACTCTCCCGTTAATCTGCAAGCGGTCTCATGCCGCACACATACCGAATTTTAGTGCCTAATATGAACTATTTCGCAAGGGATGGGAAGTCGTCGGTAGCCCCCCTAAAAAGGGTTGTTTTGAAAACTAGAATTTTCATGGCAAGATAAGCCAAGGAGATTCATTATGAGGAAATCAGGTTATTCAGAGTGACAAGACCACTCAGAATTGAACAAAAAATTCATTAGTTTGTGAGCAGTTTGTGCGACGTGCAGTTAGTTTGTTTATGCCTGGTTCCAGTATTTTTATTTGTAAAATATCTCCATCAACTTGCAAACCATTTAAGAACCATTGTGCGCCAGAGGCGCCGATCACCCTAATGTATTGAGTTGAAGATTTTATCCATGCTTGGTCTTGTGGGTAATCTATGAGGTTGGTGCACATTTCAGCTGGTTCTACGCGGCTAGGTTTTTCCAGTGAGCCAATATGATGCGCGTACGGTGCTTGCAAACCCAATGAGCGTCCTATTTCTAGAGAGACAGGAAAAGCAGATCCGGCCCCTGTTAAATTTGATGTAGGTTCATTGTCTGGTGTACCGAGCCAAACTAGCACTATGTGTCGTTCGTAAATTTGAACGCTCCAAGCGTCTTGCCTAGCATATGATGTGCCTGTTTTGAACGCCACGCGCTCACCATTGCTCATTTCTTGGATGAGTAGCGACAAGATTTGGTCTGCGGTACTTTCCGAAACTAAAGTCATTTCTGTAGTTGGCGTGGGGGCCTCAAATGAAATTCTTCTCGCGTAGCCTGGATCCATTATTCCCATGTAGATAGAAATAAGTTGCTCTGGTGTCAGGTATAAACCTCCGACGGCCAAGCTGAGGCCAGAATTTTCTTGTGGGGTTAAAGCGCCATCCAAATAAGTGTTTAACTCTGCTTGAACTAAATTTGGCCCAATTTTTTTCAATCGTGCGAATGGCAGGGATATTTAGTGATGCGAGTAATGCGTCTTTGAGCCCAACTTTACCGCTGAAACTATTGTTGAAGTTGGTAGGACTGTAACCAGACCGTAAAAAAGCGGTGTCGTCAAAAACATGGTTGTACGAAATTAAGCTTCGATTGAGCGCTTTGGCATAAATTAATGGCTTCAGTGTTGAGCCGGGACTTCGCAGTGCCGTTAGATAGTTTATGGCACCTTTTCGTGTTTCGGAACTGTAGTCTGCGGAGCCAACGTATGCGCGTACTAGCCCTGTTTTGCGTTCGACAATCATTGCTGCGGCTTGAATGGGAGCCAGATAAGTTTTGATTTCGCTTGAAAGTATGTTTTCAACTTGTAGCTGCCAGTTCCAGTGCAACGATGTTTTGTATTGTTTTTGCTCGTCATTGTAGAGGCGCTGAGCCAAATGCAATGCGTGAGAGCTTGGCTTCAATAGTCGTGCGGGTAGGGGCTCTCTAGAGGCTTCAGCTATTGCTGTCGCGTTTAAGTTTAGCCGAGGCGCTACTTTTGTCAGAACTATTCGTTTAGCTTTATATGCGGCATTTGGAAATCTATCAGGACGACGACGTTCTGGTGATTGTGGCAGAGCAACCAGTAGTGCGATTTCATTTAGCGTTAGTTCGGACGGAGTTTTTTGAAACCAAGCTTCCGTCGCTGCTTTAACGCCCTCAATATTGCCGCCATATGGTGCCAATGTGAAATAGGCCTCCAAAATTTCTTCTTTTGTCCAGTGGAGCTCTAGTCGTATGGCTTCGATCATTTGCCGTATTTTGACAGAAACAGTCCGTGCACGAAGGCCATTATCGAGCAATCGAACTGTTTGCATTGTAAGGGTAGACGCCCCTGACGTAATTTTGCCGAATTTAACGAGGTCTGCAGAAGCACGTGCCGCAGCTTTTAGATCAACGCCTTTATGTTTCCAAAATCGTTGGTCCTCATAGGCAACCAATAGCTCTATTAGATTTGGGTCAATCTCACTAAGCTTAACGGTCTCACGCCAATAGCCATCTTCTGTCAGTGACAAGTTGAGTATGTGTCCCTCGCTTGAACGAAGGACACTTGATGCATCTGCTAAGCGCCCAGTATCTGGTGGTTGACTGATATACCAGGTAAGTGCCCCTAAAGTGGTTATCAGAGAAATCGTTACTGCGACGCTGATCCACCTTATGGCCCTCATCGTGACTGCACAGTTACTTTTTGTATGCGCGAACGTCCGTTGATCTCTGGTGAATACATCTCTTCCACCGTGGCATCTGGAATTTGAGCATTTACTTGGTACGCAGCACGGACTGTGTATCGCACGAAGGCGAAACTACCTTGCCGCCAACGACCATCAAAATGTGCAATTAAACGATCATCCATTTCACCAATGTAGACTGGTGTTCTTCCTTCGCTCAGATCCAATTTTTCGCCGTCAAAATATGGGTCAGAAATTGTGGCGTTTTCGATTTCGAACCCTGTAGGAAGTAAATCGGTGAGGAGGATGTCTGTTCCCGCCCCTGTTTTGGTTCTCTCAATATCAATCACCACTGTGAATAAGTCACCTTGATTGGCCGTGATCAGGCCATCTTGTGGGTCAACGGCTACTCCCGACCTATCATACCAATATTTAGTTACTCTGTAGCCGTTGTTTGTCGGCAGTTCAGAGCTGCGTTGCCCGGTAGATTTTATATTTAAATAAAGTGGGAGTCTCGCGTCTTGGCCAATTTTAAATCCCAATTCTAGCTGTTCACGGGTCAGTGGAACGCTACCACTGTCGTCTAAAACATAATCTGCTCCGTCTATAGTGATGCCAATACCTGCTACGGATTTTCTGGTGAATGTTTGTAATGCAACGAGTTTGGCGCTGTCCTTAGTTGAGCGATAGTTTTTTTTGGCTTAGAAAGTCGCGAGTATTTTCGAGAACTTCAGTGAACTCTGACGTCAATATATCTGCATCGAGCTGAGTAAGTAGATGCGCATTTTGAGGCGCAGCGGCAAAACGGCTTGCGCCGTTGTTCCCAAGGCGGTCTGATGCATACCAGGCACCTACTATTGGCGCAAAGCTAGGTTTCAAGTCTGCTCCCCTGATCCAACAAGTCGGCTCTCTTATCTAAAAGGAAGCGCATCAGTTCTGAAATTTGAAGCATTCTCTTTGAATCTTGAATGCTAGCGGCTGTCCAATATGCTAGAACAAAGTCCTCTAATGCTGATCTCACTGCCATATCTGAAGTAGATGGACGTAAAAGCCCAGGGCGTGTTGCTGACAGCTCAAGGTCAATTGCGTACCTTGCTCTAGATGTGACCTCGTAGCCTGAGCGAGCTAGGATGCCGTAGGCGTACAATTTGGTATGTTGTCTCTCGAAATCTGAGCGATACAAATACTCTAAACCGTCGTTGATAGCCTTGATCACTTCGGATTGATTCTTAGCGTAAGGCAATAGCTGTTGTAGAGTATCGACAGCATAGGGTTGATATACTTCATATACTCTTGAGTTTTTGGACCAGTAACCAAAAGCTCCTGACAGCTTTTGTTTTGCCAATAAGTTGTCGATGCCGATTTGAATCCGTTTACTTAAATCATCGTCCAAACCATTCACTTGTGATAAGGCAAGTAGCCCGCGTGCCTTAGATGAGACTTGCTCTACACATCCGTATGGATATTGATTTAATTCAGACGCAACTTGATGAAGGTTAATTCCAATAGAGCTGCTGAGGTTTGCACTGAAAGTGCTGCCGGGTAGGTCTAGGTCAACTAAACTTGCATTATGCGGCTGAACTAATGTGCGCCCTAGTCCCATCCAGTTTTGCTTTTGAAGTTTTGTAGATTGCGTTTCAGTAACTGGATAGGATGCGTTTCGCGACACAATTTTGTAAGATCTACGCAATATGTCCTTTCCCGCCAGAACTTCTACAGTCACGGGTATTGTGCCTTCAGAGATGGCCTTGATTGGCAAGTCTACACTAAAGAGTTTAGTGGATGGTTGAGTAATGGTTTGACGAGTGATTTGCGAACCAATTGAAGCCTTTAACTCTACGGGACCTTCATAATCATTCCAACGCATGTTCATTTTTGCACTGACGACATCATTTGGCGCAACAAATCTTGGCATCGAGACATCAATACTCACGGGGTCTTGAACAGTAATAGCGGTCTCTGAGAAGCCAAAGCCAGTATCACTTAAAGCTATTACTACTAGACGGAGACGGCCTTCCCATTCGTCAGTCTTGTCAAATTGGAAGCTTGCCTTTCCATCTATAATCTTAAGCAGAGGACTTGCTTGGACAAAAGTTTTGAAAAACTCAGACTTAGGAGCCGCTGCCGCTGCACTCAACATATCGCCATCACCACCGACACGGATGGATCTTAGGCTAGAATCTTGAGATATTAGTTTTCCGAAGTTTGAAAATATTCCGTAATTAAGCGCCCGCTCACCTAGGTAATGATCAACAATGCTATCATTCTTAAACCTTGAGATGGCGTGAATGCCTTCATCAACGACAAAAACCATAGCACTACCGCTCACAGCATCTGTTTCAATAGCTATGTCTAGTTTTGTCTGACTATCAGTCTGCGATGGCGCATCGACCTTAAGGTACAGTTGGCGATCTTCATTTTTGTTCGCCACCCATGCTTTTCCTAAAGCTATTTGTGGCAAATGCTCTGAGCCGGATATTATGGGCCTCACAAGGGAGGCAAGTAAATGATAGCCAGGCTCAGTGGTGCCATTGATCTCAAATGGAATTTCAAATTCGCCTTGTTGAACTTCAGTGCGCACAACAGATTGGATGTCTTGGCTCGCCACAAGTATCGATAACGTTCCGTTAAAAGGTGCAGAACCTCTTACAGTCTGACCGTCAAATACAAAGCTTAGTTGCTCAGGTTCACTAGCTGGTTTGGTATTTGCGCCCCAACCAACATAAAACTCATATGATGTTTTGAACCCATGGCTGTTTTGTATGATTATTTCATGCCGCCCCCAGTTTAGGGGAGTATCGAGCGTCAGGGACTTTTCAGAAACTTGTCCAGTCGCTACAACCTTGTCTGATATGCGGACTGCATTCCAACGCCATCCACCATCGTAGTACCAATTGTAGTCGTAATATACTTTATTGATCGTGTAAGTGATTCCATCGAAATCGACTGGTGCGCCTTTACGGTCAACTGATGCAATTGTGAATGATGGTGGGACGTTTTTGCTCACGTACTCTTCAAAGTTTGGCCTCACTCCAACATAGCTAGGTAGTGTGTCTAAGCTGACGCGTTTATTGACTTTGTTTGCCCGTCCACCAACGTCATATACAGTGCCTTCAATGACTACGTCATAGAGTTTATCATTTTCAAATTGATAATCTGTAACAACAGATACGTTGAGTTCACCATTTTCATCGAGCGGCTGGCCGAAACTGTTAAGTTCTTTGGTCGTGACAGTATTAGAACTACCAAATGTAAATCCACTTAAGTCTTTGTTCTGAAATGTCTTTACGTCTTGCAGAAAAGTAACAATCTCAGCAGATAATTCACTGGCCTGACCGCCTGAATAATATGTCCCACTAAGGGAGATATCTTGTTGTTCTGCAATGCCCCAGTAATCATCATCTGTTTCTAGCTTTGCTTCGATCGTTAAGGGCACAAAGTCGCTGATGTTCAGGCGATGTTCCGCCAAAACGCTTTCATCAACAGATAATATCTGTAAAGAATATTGGCCAAGAGGCAGTGTTGTCTTCAGGTCAATATTTTGAGCAAAAGCTCCAAACTCATCACTCAATAACGGAACGTTATAAATTTCTGCCTCTGACCGGTTAACAAGTCGTAAAGTGAGATCTTGTTTGGCTAGGGGGGCTAGATCGAGCTTCCTTGCAGTGCCGAAGACATGGATAGTCTCACCTGGTCGGTAAACCCCTCTATCGGCGGTAACGTAAATATCGACATTCGAACGCTTTGCTCTGCCGCCGTTTAAAAAACGTGGTTTTTGGTCAATGTCATTTAATTCAACAACAGTTGTCCCAGAATTTTGGCTCGTAACAATAAGAAATTTTGGAGCAAATCCGCTTTTTCCATTCAACAGTTTGTTAGAGACTTGCACTCGGCCGGCTTGATCGGATTTACCCTCGAAGAGTGTTCTGTTGTTCGCGGCCAAAATACGCACTTCTGCATCAGGTAAAATGCTCGCGTCGGTAAAGCTTGTGAGGAAAATATCAGATTGATTTAGGCCTTTGTAGAACTGTAACGCTACATCTGAAATTGAGAGCCATTGTGTGGGCCGGTTCTCATAAGTGTCGAGGTCAATCTCTGACGATGTGAATGTGGCAACGAACAGTCCTGTTTGCCCACTATCGATAATATCGCTAAAGTTTAAGTTTAGTTTTTGTGTTTGATTGAGCGGTGCATCAAGCTTGATTTCTCTTTTCGCTACTTCTTCTCCCCAAAACTCTTGTAGCTGGCTGATGTCCGAGCCATCCAAAATTTTGAGTACGTCCCCGTATGAGCTTAGAGACGCGAAATCTACCTTATGCAGCGTTACTTCTATTTCATTAACGTTGGTGTATTCAATTGGGATCAGCGCGTTCGAAGGGTCAGCAATTATTGATTTGGATGAGTCTACTTTTATTTTTGGATTTTTGGCGGGGGTTTGAAACGCTATCGTGATGGGGGTAGTTGTAGCTAACCGTAAGTCCTTACGCACAAGGGCAAGGTCAGGTAAAATGATCAGCTCATAATTGGTCGAATGCGCCAAGCCATTTAGGCAGAATTCACTACGTCTGTCATTCCTCGAGAAAATGTCAGATTGTCGGGTGATCGAATATGCTGTGACGCTCTTTCCACTTGAGGTCAGTTGCATATAATTTTGGTAGCTGTCGTTAGAAAATTCTAGCGTTTTTCCGTCGCTATGTTTTGCAAGTGTTGAGCACATAGATGCTGAACTACCATTGTCGAAAGTGCGCGGGGGATAGGCAGCAATATTCTTATCGATATTTTGGGCATAGAACAGAGCTGCGTCAGCGTTCAGAACCTGGTTGTTGTAAGTGAATGTAGCCAATTTTCCACTGGGTACAGTTCCAAGCGTTACATCAATCACACCAAGAAAGTTGACTTCAGCTCCAGCAGGAACCGTTGTGCTTTCGTTGATCACTATGCGCTCAATCGAAATGTGACGTCCTATCTGTTCCGCATAGAGGAGTGTCGGCAAGGCAGAGATGATAAGGATAGTGAGTATTTTTATAAACTGGCGCATATTTAGATTTCTTTCTCTTGCTTTGACGTCTTCGTGTGCAATCGTAAATTTGGAATAATAAGATCCGTTTCTAGTAGTCGCTAATATCTTAGTTATTACCCCTCCCAATTTGTGGAGGCGTTGGTTACTGGAACTACGCTGCGATTTGGTGCCGGTTCGATTTCATAGCTGATGTTTCGATTCCACCAATTACGATATTTGGGCAATAGTTGTTGTAAGTCTATAGTTATCGCGCCGCTTTCAGTATTCCTTGTCGCCATATTGAAGTGGTCCGGGAAAACTGGACAGCGTGCTAAGATGTATCCAACCTTGAAGACAGGATACACAAATGACCAAGAGACGCAGTTTTTCAG
>LLEL01000011.1_pt1 | contig 15382 bp, 17 predicted proteins | sample 595891 | NCBI WGS metagenome assembly LLEL01 (sample SAMN02919312, study PRJNA255460) | bioreactor metagenome | biome: chemostat; feature: culture 2012_10.1; material: sediment; isolation source: day35 10degC chemostat 2012 inoculated with Wadden Sea sediment taken from... | place: Germany: Bremen ...
CGGTGCCGGACATCAACGCGGGCAACACAAACGCACCCGCGATGATGTTGGGCGACCGGTGCGCCGACCTGATCATGGGACAGATCCGGTAAAGCTGACGCGCGGGCCATAGATGTCGCGAGGCGTAGATCCGCGCTCGTATCAAGCGAGATCACGTCAGTGCCGCCGGACTTCAGGGCATTGGCCGGATGGGCTCACATGACGGTCCAGATGCCGCGATCACCGACAGCGGCATCTGTTTTGGCGCGGGTTCCCCTGTTTCGGCGGGCCGCACAACAGGCGGTTCTGCGTGCATGAGGGGGGAGAAAGAGCAAAGTCGCAGGGCTTTACTCCGCCCGCAGCAGGACGATCTCACCGCGACCGAGGCCTGATTTCGCACCGCCGGCCCCGATCACAGTTGCAACAGTCAAAAACTGATTGAGTAGCTGACAGAAACACGGCGATCTTGGGTGTCCGTAAAGATATCGCCTCCTGAAAGTTCGACAGAAAGAACCCCGTAGCCGAACGAACCTGTCACACCCAACGCACCTCTGGTGGTGCCAAAGGATTGCTGTCCGTCGATGTCAGACCTCAGGCCAGAGCGGCCCATAGAAAAATCTGCGTATGGGCGCAGCTCTGTGCCACCTAAACCTCTTTGCGCTTCTGCACGAAGGCTCACAGCGGTCGACCAAAACTGACGTTGATCTGCGTCGACCGTGGCAGAGCCTTCGGAATGTGCAGGAACACGTTCGCTGTATCCACTCACCCGAAGACTGGGGGACAAGACAATCGCCCCTGTTTCCCAAGAGCCGGTCAGGCCAACGGATCCCATCACACGGTCACTGTGAAAGTCGGAGCCACTGACCGTATACTCAGGCCTGGCATACCCGAAGTGCGCATCCAGAACAAAGTGCTCCGCAAGGGCAACACCAACGTAGGCCCCCACTGCCGGGGCGCGTGCCGTGTTCTCTTGCCCGTCCTCAATCAACTTTGACCAGTCGTATGCCAGATAGAAACCGGCCATCGCATCACGGCCAATGCCGGTATCCGCGCCAAAGGTAAGGTTGCCACCATCGCCGTCGTCGGCCCCTGACAACTGCAGCACGGAGGACTTTGCCCAAACGTTCCAGTCTCGCGTTGCGCCGGTCATGCCCCCCGTTACAGAGCCGGCAGAACGCGGAGCACTTAGATGCAAACGGGCCCGCGCCCCGATGGCGTCGGTAACGGACATCATCTGGGTCACAGCATTTACATCGGCAACACCACTGGTGCTTGCCGTTCCCTTCAGGAAGAGATTAAGGGTGCCTTCCTTCTGGATATTGTAGTCGGACAGCGTTTTTGCGTCATCCAGCTGTTTGCCTCCAAATGTCAAACGCTGCTCATCCGGCGGAATGCCTTCTCTGTCCTGTATTTTTTTGTTTTACATTCTCGATCGTATCCGAAGGCTCAACATCGAGCGTTATCGTCCTGCCTGTGGTTGTGTATACAAAGATTTGCATGGCGTGCGCGGGAGCGACCAACGCGCAAACGATGGCGGCGCTCGTGAGGAATGTACGCAACATTAAGAAGGCTCCTATTGGTATCGTTCGTCAGCTTATCGTCGTTGCGACGTGGATTAGCAAATAATCCAATGAATTTCTATTATTCTGATTAATTTTCCGAGACGGGCGACCGGACCCCGAACGTCCCGAACCCGGCATTCCCCAAGTGGCCTGCCGCATTCTGAAGATTGCCCGTTGATGTTCGACAAGCATCTGCGCAAGGCGATGACGGGCATTCGGGTGAAAACCGCCGCTGTGCAACGCTTGAATGGCCGCAAAACAGAAATTGCGGCGGCACAAGGTATTGATAGCGATGCCGTTGTGATCCGATCCTGACCGGCTGACGTAATTGGTAAGAGTGACGGCAAAGGTGAATGGCTCATGCAAGTTGTTTGGTTCAAACGAGATCTGCGGTCTGCGGATCATCCTGCCTTGGCCTGCGCGGCACGAGCCGGTCCGGTTCTCCCGTTCTATGTTGTCGAGCCTGATCTGTGGCAACAGCCTGATGCATCGCATCGGCAATGGGCCTTTATCGCGGAAACGCTTGCAGAACTGCGCGACGATCTCGGGCGGCTTGGTCAGCCTCTGATTGTACGTCAGGGGTCGGTCGTTGAAATCCTGAAAGGGTTGATGCGCCGAGGCGCGCTCTCGGCACTTTGGTCGCATGAGGAAACGGGCAATGACTGGACCTTTCGGCGGGATCGTCATGTCGCAGCCTGGTGTCGCGACAATGGGGTGCCTTGGCATGAGCTGCAGAACCACGGGTCCAACGGAGGCTTCGGTCTCGCGACGGTTGGGCGACGCATTGGGACCGGCTGATGGCCCAACCCCGTGCCTGTGCGCCGCAACTGGCCCCCGTGGAGATGGTGCCCGGTCCGATACCCTCGGCGCAGGATCTTGGCCTTGTACCAGACCTTTGTCCGGGTCGGCAGGTCGGGGGGCGACGTGCCGGACGAGACCGCTTGGAGAGCTTTCTTCAACAGCGGGGTGAGCAGTATCAGCGCGCCATGTCCAGCCCGCTTGAGGGCGCTTCCGCCTGTTCGCGGCTCTCCCCTTATCTGGCTTGGGGTGCGATTTCGATGCGTGAAGTGGCGCAGGCGAATGAGGCACGGCGACAGACCCTGTCTGCCGCCGAGACAACGTGGCGAAAGTCGCTGCGGTCCTTTTCGGGAAGATTGCACTGGCATTGCCATTTCATGCAAAAGCTCGAGGACGAGCCGCGCGTCGAGTTCGAGAATCTCCACCGGCTTTATGACGGTTTGCGCCCGGGAACGCCTGACGCCGCACGGTTGGAGGCGTGGGGAAAAAGGTGAAACCGGCTATCCATTTCTGGATGCCTGCATGCGATCCCTGCACGCCACCGGTTGGTTGAATTTCCGCATGCGCGCAATGCTCATGGCTGTGGCAGCTATCATCTTTGGCTCGACTGGCGCGCACCGGGGCTGCATCTGGCGCGGATGTTCACCGATTACGAACCGGGCATCCACTGGAACCAGGTACAGATGCAATCCGGCACCACGGGCATCAATACTGTCCGGATTTATAATCCGGTGAAGCAGGGGTTTGATCAGGATCCCGCGGGCACGTTCATTCGCAAATGGCTGCCAGAACTGGCACAGATCCCCGACCAGTACCTCCATGAGCCATGGGCCGCCGATAACGCGGCAGAGGTGATCAACCGCCGTTACCCCGAACGCATTTTTGATCATATGGCAGCCGCAAAAGCCGCGCGTGAAAAGATCTGGGGGGTCCGGCGCCGGCCGGAGTTTCGCGCTCAGGCCGAGGCTATCGTGACCAAACATGCGAGCCGGAAAGGCCGCTCCGGTCGCAGGGCGCCGTCACCGAAACGCTCTGACCAACTGAGCCTGCCTTTCGGAGAGACATCGTGAAACACCAGAAGAAATCGGATTTGCCTCGGAAGATCTGCACCACCTGTAACCGCCCCTTTGTCTGGCGCAAGAAATGGGCGAAGGTCTGGGACGAGGTGAAATACTGCTCTAAACGCTGTAGGGCATCCTCATGACGGGGGCGTTTCCTGACGTTTCAGACCCGAAAGAGCGGATCGACTTTGAGCCAGCCCGCACCGCGGCCACGGTCATCGCAACCGCCTATTGCCCCATTGGCCCGTCCCCAACAGAGGGAACACCCCATGACTAAAGCCGCCATCGTGTTGCCAAATCAGTTATTTGCCGACCATCCAGCCCTGCTTGACCCTGTTACGCATGTGGTGCTTTTCGAAGACCCGCTGTTCTTTGGCGACCCACAATATCCGGCAAGGATGCACCGTCAGAAGCTTTGGCTGCATCGGGCCAGTATGGCGCGCTATCAACAGGCCTTGGTGAAACAGGGGGTGGACGCCGAGATCTTTCCATATGACGCGCAAAAGGGTGCGTGCCTGCGGCTTTTCCAACACCTGAGGGGGCAAAAAGTCACCGGAGTGGTCATGGCCGACCCCGTTGATTTCGTTGCCGAACGTCGCCTTCGCCAGGCCGCCGATGACACAGGCATCGCCCTTGATATCCTGCCCTCTCCCGGTTTTCTGAACAGCCGGGCCGACAACCTTGAATGGTCTCGGGGCCGCAAGCGTTGGTTCATGGCAGATTTCTATAAAAACCAACGCCGTAACCTAGACGTGTTGATGGAGGGTGACCAACCTCTGGGCGGAAAATGGAGCTTTGACGAAGACAACCGCAAGAAGGTGCCAAAGGCGTTGTTGGCAAGCTTGCCCTGGATCGACTGGCCCGCCCATGACGCCATTGATGACGCCGCAAAAGCAAGTGTTCTTGCCGAATTCCCGAACGCAACCGGCCGTTTGGAAACGCTCTACTACCCGACCTCGCACGCGGCCGCCGCCGCTTGGTTCGATCAGTTTCTCGAGCGCCGGTTTGACCGGTTCGGCGACTTTGAGGATGCTATTGTCAAAGGTGAAAACTGGCTCTGGCATGCCATTCTGACCCCCGTGCTGAATATCGGCCTGTTAACCCCGCGCCAGGTGTTGGACACCACGCTCACTTATGCAAAGCGCAGGGATATCCCTCTCAATTCGCTTGAAGGATTCCTCCGCCAAATCATCGGTTGGCGTGAATTCATGCGCGCCACCTATGACGATCTCGGTGTCCCCATGCGCCGCACGAACCATTGGGGTCACCACCGCCCCATGCCCGATGCCTTCTACGACGGCACAACCGGCATTGCCCCGCTCGACGACACCATCCGGCGCGTACTCACGACCGGTTATTGCCACCATATCGAGCGGCTGATGGTGCTTGGCGGCTTCATGTTCCTGTGTGAGATTGATCCGGACGACGTTTATCGCTGGTTCATGGAGATGTTCGTGGACAGCTACGATTGGGTCATGGTCCCCAATGTCTACGCCATGAGCCAGCACGCCGATGGCGGGTTGATCACCACCAAGCCTTACTTCTCCGGCTCGAACTACATCCGGAAAATGAGCCACTGGCACAAAGGGCCTTGGACGGAGGTCTGGGACGGATTGTATTGGCGTTTCATTTTCAAGCATTCGGATGCGCTCGTAAAGAACCCGCGTTGGGCAATGATGTGCCGCACGGCACAGCGGATGAAGCCTGAAAACAAGGACCACCATTTGACGGTTGCCGAGAAATTTCTGTCGCAACTGAATTAGGGAAAACAGAAATACACACGAACCTGCGCCCCCCCGAACACAAGGCATTCGTGCAAAAAGAGCGAAGCGCGGCTTGGTCCGATCAAAACGATCGATCCGATTTCGCCTATTCGCTTGTCGCATACCGACGCACCGCTTAGGGTCTGCTCGATTTCATAACACGTCCAGAGTTGATGGCCCTTTTTAGACGACGACAAACCAAACCCGACGCGCAAAAGCCTCTTCTGGAGCAGTGTCTTTCAGTCGACCTTGAAGTAAACCCCAAGACAGCCGAAATTTTCGATTTGGCGGCGGTGCGCTTCGGGCAAGAAACAGCTGTGATCCCGCCAAAGGGAAAGCTTTCCCAGTCGCTCGACAGGTTGGAAAAAGAACTACGGCATGTGCCTATATCATCGGGCACAATGTCTTGCGGCACGATATAGAGCATTTGCTCGCAAAGCGCCCGCGCTTGGCGGCCAAGATACGGGCCGCCATCGATACGCTGTGGCTTAACCCCCTCGCCTTTCCACGCAACCCCTATCACCACCTCGTCAAACACTATCATGACGGACGGCTTCAGGCGGGGCACATCAACGACCCCGAGCTCGACGCGCGGTTGGTCTTCGAGGTGCTTGAGAACCAGATCGAGGCACTGACCGAGCTCAATGCGCAGTCCCCCGAGATGCTCACCGCCTACCATTACCTCGCGACCCGACAGGAGGGCCACGAGGGGTTCGATGCGGTATTTCAGGAGATCCGCAAAGCTCGGCCTCCCGAACGCAATGACGCGTTTGCGGCTATCAAACAGCTCCTGGAAGACCAAGCCTGTGGAGCGCAGGTGCAACCGGCGCTCGACGCGCTGTCGGATCCACAAATGGCATGGCCCCTCGCCTATGCGTTGGCGTGGATTTCCGTCTCGGGCGGCGAGTCCGTGATGCCGCCTTGGGTGCGCCATGCTTTCCCGCAGGCCGCCATGATCGTGAGGGACTTGCGCGACACCAAATGCGGGGACAGCGCCTGTGCGTGGTGCCGCGAGATGAACAATCCCGTCGGCGCACTCAAGAAGTGGTTCGGGTTCGACGGCTATCGGCCTCAACCCGTCGACAGCGAGGGCAGGTCGCTGCAACAGGTCATTGTCGCCGAAACGATGGAACATGGGAACGTGTTGGGCATCCTTCCGACAGGCACGGGAAAATCCGTTTGCTATCAGGTACCTGCGCTCAGCCTCTATGACAAAACCGGCGCCCTGACCGTGGTGATCTCGCCGCTCGTGGCTCTGATGGCCGATCAGGTGCAGGGGTTGGAGCGGACGGGGATTTCCTCTGCCGTGACCATCAACGGGATGCTGTCCATGCCCGAACGGCAAGAGGCACTGGACCGCGTGCGTTTGGGACAAGCGGCCATTCTGCTGATCTCGCCCGAGCAACTCAGAAGCACCTCCGTCCGCTCCGTACTGAACCAACGGGACGTGGGTCTTTGGGTGTTGGACGAGGCGCACTGCGTCTCCAAATGGGGCCACGATTTTCGCCCCGACTATCGCTACATCGGGCGGTTCATCCGCGAATTTTCGGGCAGTGCCGACCCCGCCCCTGTCCTGTGCCTGACGGCCACGGCAAAGCCCGAGGTGGTACAGGACATCACCGGACACTTCCGCGATCGCCTTGGTGTTGATCTGGCCCTGTTCGACGGCGGGGCGACACGCACCAACCTGACTTTCGGCGTCCACCCAACCCGCAGGGAAACCAAGCTCGGTGACGTTTTGGCGACGATCCAGGAGTTCCTGCCCCGCGATGGCACATCGGGGTGCGGTGGTCTATTGCGCCACGCGCAAGGAGACAGAGCGGGTCGGGGATTTCCTCAAGCAGCAAGGTCTGGCAGCGGCGCATTTTCATGCAGGGCTATCGGCCGATGACAAACACATCGTACAAGAGCAGTTCCGCGTCGGCGAATTGCGCGTGATCGCGGCCACCAACGCCTTTGGCATGGGGATCGACAAACCCGACATTCGCCTTGTCGTCCATGCCGATATCCCCGGATCGCTCGAAAACTACCTTCAGGAGGCGGGGCGCGCCGGTCGGGATCGCGCACCTGCCACCTGCGTTTTGCTCTACAACTCCGACGATGTGGAGCGCCAGTTTACCCTGACCGCTCGCTCCCGCCTGAGCCGCCACGAGATCGGCGCGATCCTCAAGGCACTGCGCCGCATGGACGAGCACACGCGCAGCAGCGGCAAAGTGGTTGCCTCCGCAGGCGAGATCGTGCGCGAGGAGAAAGACCACGCGTTCACCCGAGACAGCGCCACCGACGACACGCGGGTCAAAACGGCGGTCTCTTGGCTCGAGGAGGCCACACTGGTCCGCCGCGAGGAAAACCGCGTTCAGGTTTTCCCCTCTTCCCTGCTCGTGCGCACCGTGCAAGAGGCCGATGCACATCTGGCGAAGGCCGACATAACAAAAAAGCGGCACAAGCAACTCATGGACATCGTGCGCCATGTGATGAACACGCCCGCGGATCAGGGCATCACAACGGATGAGCTTACAGGCATCAGCGGGCTCTCGCACCGCGAACTCAGCAAAGCCATGGCCGACCTCGAAACCCTCGGCATTGCCCGCAACGATATCGCCATCACGGTCTCCGTCCATATCGGAATCGAGAACCACTCGCGCCAACGCCTGAAGAGGGCGAAGGACTTGGAAGCGGCCCCTGATCGCGCAGCTACGCGAGTTTGCGCCTGATGCGGGCGTGGGCGATGCCCACCCGCTCGATATGGCCGCCGCGAGCCAGACCCCTGCGCGATGCGGATCACGAGGGGGCGATCCCGCATGTCCTGGACAGGCTCCTGCGCAGCATCGAGCGCGATGGTCGTGACGCTGACGGCGGGCGCGGCAATATCCGCTTGCGCAAACTGTCGAGCAAAACACTGGAGGTCACACTGCAGCGCTCTTGGCCGGTGGTCGCGCGAACGGCGGAAGTGCGTTCTTGCCGCCGAAAAGCTGTTGGGCCTGCTCATGGGCAAAGCCCCCTCGGGTGCGCGAGGGAAAGACATCCAGATCGAGACGACCATCGGCGATCTGATGGCGGAACTGAACGGCGATGCCCTGATCGGCGATCTTGGCGTCAAGGACATGACCAAGCTGATGGAGCGGGCCCTGCTGTGGCTTCACGAGCAACAGGTCATCACCTTGGGCAAAGGGCTGACGGTCTTCCGCTCCGCGATGACCATTTTCCTCAAATCAGGGCGCTCGGGCTTTACGCAAAAGGATTTCCTGCCGCTTGAGGAGCATTACCGCGAACAGACCCTCCAGACCCATGTGATGGCGCATTATGCCGACACAGGCATGGAGCAGATCGACGAGGCCATGAAGCTGTCGCAGGACTATTTCGAGATGGATCAAAGCCGTTTCCTGCAACGTTGGATGCCGGGGCGGAGTGTCGAGATGCGCCGCCAGACCACGGGCAAAGCGTGGAAACAGATCGTTGAAGATCTCGGCAACCCTGTGCAGCAGGAAATCGTGGCCGACGACCGCGAGGAAACCAACGTGCTTGTGCTCGCGGGGCCTGGCTCGGGCAAAACGCGGGTGTTGGTCCACCGCATCGCCTACCTCTTGCGCGTCAAGCGCGAAGACCCCGCGCGGCCTGTTGGTGCTGACCTACAACCGCCACGCCGCCGCTGAAATCCGCGCCCGCCTGCGTCACCTCGTCGGCGAGGACGCCATGCGCGTCACCGTCTCGACCTGCCACGCGTTGGCCATGCGGATTGTCGGCGCGAGCTTTGCAGGCACCACGGCCAAAGAGCGCGATTTCGACGCGATCATCACGGAGGCCGTGCGCCAGATCAACGGCGAGGGTCTCAGCCCATCCGAAGCCGAAGCACAACGCGAAGCGCTGATTGAGGGCTACCGCTGGATCCTCGTCGACGAATACCAAGACATTGGTGCGGAGGAATACGCGCTGATCTCCGCCGTTGCGGGCCGTTCCCTCGAAGACCCCGACCAACGCTTGAGCCTGTTCGCGGTCGGCGACGATGACCAGAACATCTATGCCTTTGCCGGTGCGTCCATTTCCTACATCCGCAAGTTCGAGGAAGACTACCGCGCAAAGCCCAAATATCTGGTCGAGAACTACCGCTCCACCCGCTACATCATCGACGCCTCCAATCAGGTGATCGAACCTGCGGCGGCGCGGATGAAAGCGGGACACGAGATCACCGTCGACAAAATGCGCAGCATGGAAGCGGGCGGCGGGGCGATGGCACAGCATGATCCGGTCGGCAAAGGGCGGGTGCAGTTCCTTGACGGCCCCGATAGCGAAGTCGCCCAAGCGATGATCGCCGTCGATGAGTTGGTGCGGCTCTCGCGTCTCGACCCGCGTTTCGACTGGGCACGCTGCGCCATCATCTCCCCGCGACTGGCGCAGGCTGAGCGCGGTACGCGCCTATGCCGAACAGCTCGGCCTGCCCCGTCGAGATGGCCAACGAGAAACTGCCAAGTGTCTGGCGCCTGCGCGAGATGCAGCGCCTTGTCGCGGGCTTGCGGCGCGCGCCCTCGGCCATGCTAACGGTTCAGGACATCCTCATGGTCCTCAATGAGCAACCCGCGGGGCGATGGGTCAACCTGATCGCCGAAGGCATCGCCGATCTCGCCCGTGATCTGGGTAAGAAAAAGATCCCCGTCCCTGATGCCGTCGAATGGCTCGCGGAATGGGCCCAAGACGTGCGCAGTACGCAAAGGGGACTGTTGCTGCTGACGGCCCACCGTTCCAAAGGGTTGGAGTTTGATCACGTGGTGATCCTCAACGGCGGTTGGAAGGCGCTGTCCAAAGGCGAAGACGGCGAAGCCCCGCGCCGCCTCTTCTACGTCGCCATGACCCGCGCCCGCCGCAGCCTGTCGGTCGTCACCAACGGCGAGCATCCCTTCGTCCTCGCCGATTCCGAAAGCGAGCTGTTGCGCAATATCGATATGCCAAAGCGCGCGGACCTACCGAGCCCCGACTGGTATCAGCTGCCCGATATGACCTCCGTGGATCTGTCCTACGCAGGGCGGCTTTCCGACATATCACCGACCCTCAAAGCAATCGCAGACTGCGCGATCGACGATCCGGTCTCGCTGCAACATCGCGACAACCGATGGCTGATTATCGACCGCAACAACCGCGTCCTCGGGCGCATGGCTGGAAACTGGCAGCCGCCGCTGCACTCCGCGATGATTTCCGGCAAAGTGGGAGCCGTCGTGACATGGCGAAAATCCGACAATGAGGACCGCTACCAAACCCATATCAAACGCGACGCGTGGGGAGACTGTGCTGCCTGAGTTTGTGTTCAGAGTTGACGGAAAAACTGAACCGCTTCCGTAATTGAACGGCTCGAAACTTGCGGCGCCCCTGCCCGTCATTCCAGTCCGCAAATTGCAGAAAAGAACAAGTTTCAATGAGTGGTGGCGGAGGGGATGAGACACGCGCCCAACTCTCTCTCGTGCCAGTGTCGGACCCCACGTGACGGATGCGCAACTCCGCGCAAACCTGACGCTCATTGGAAAATCAGCCGATCAGCCTAGGCCAAAGTCATCCAAGAAGTGGAAGGCTTGCCAACCGGTACCTCTCGGCAACCCTCGCCCGCATTCGCACCATTCTAACCAAAACTGCACATTCCATAGCAACCCCCCGTAATTGCGCAAGATTTCGATTGAACACGACATGACTCCCCGCTAGCGTGATCGTGAGCACAATAAATGGGTGCGTACAGTAAGCATACGCGCCGTGTCAGGAGTGCAAAGTGAGTAACGACAAGTCGGAGCTTCGTTGGGGAGTGGCACAGCGCCTCGAATTTATCGAGTTCCGATTATTTTGGGAGGGTCATGTGAATCGTAGCGATTTGATGGAGCAGTTTGGACTGTCGGTGAACCAAGCGTCCGCCGACCTGAACCGCTATATCGGTATGGCTCCGGATAACATGGTCTATGACAAGAGCGCGCGGACGTATGTCCGTGGTCCTGACTACACTGCACAATTCCTAAAACCCGACGCGAGCCGCTACCTCGCGCAGCTTCGTTCTTTGGCCGACGGCATTATGGACAACGACGACACTTGGATCGCCGAATTGCCATCTTATGATTCTGCGCCAACCCCGACCCGCGGCGTGAACCCTGTCACTCTGCGATCCGTTGTGGGAGCCATTCGTCGCTCAGAGGCCATCGAGGTGAAGTATCAGTCACTTTCGCGCCCCGAGCCGAGCTGGCGGTGGATCGCGCCTCACGCCATCGGCTTCGACGGCTTCCGATGGCACACACGGGCGTTCTGTAAGACTGACGAGGTCTTCAAGGACTTCTTGCTTTCGCGCATCCTCCAGACGCGTGGTGTTGAAGCCAGCGAAGTTACGGATGAGGCTGATGCCGATTGGCAAGAGCACATCACGCTTGAGATTGCCCCCCACCCTGAACTCTCCGAGAGCCAAAAGAAGGTTATCGCGCTGGACTATGGGATGCGCGGAGGCAAGGCAAACATCAAGGTTCGACGCGCTCTCCTTTACTACGCCCTCAAGCGGCTCGGGCTCGACACAGATCTCACTGCCCGGCAGCCACAGGATCAGCAGATCGTTCTTCTAAATCGCGAGGTCCTCGATGAAAATCATTGATAACTCCTCTCAACTCCTTGGTGACGACCTCAAGGGCACAATGTCTCGTGGATCGCGTCTTAAAATTGCTGCGTCATGTTTCTCCATTTATGCATTCGAAGCGTTGAAAGCAGAGCTATCGAAGGTGGATAGCCTGCAATTCATCTTCACTGCCCCAACTTTTGTACCAACAGATGTGACAGATCGCTTACGCAAAGAGCGACGTGAGTTCTTCATCCCAAAAGCGAGCCGCGAAAGCGGTCTTTATGGAACAGAATTTGAAATTCAGTTGCGTAATAAGCTGACGCAACGAGCGGTAGCCCGCGAATGTGCGGCCTGGATCCGCAAGAAGGCGAAGTTCAAATCGAATACCTCCAAGGCGCCCATGCAGCAATTCATGCATGTTGACAGCTCTTCTGAAGCATCGCCTACATGCCCATCAGTGGCTTCACTGCAGTCGATCTTGGCTACCAAAAGGCGATGCCGTTTCCAATTTTGTGACGAAGTTTGACGACCCAAACCACGCGCAGATGTATCTTCAACTGTTCAATCAGATCTGGACAGACCCAGAGAAGGTCAAAGACGTCACGGACGCGATCTGTGATCATATTGAGTCCGTTTATCAGGAAAATTCACCCGAGCGGATATACTTCATGATGCTTTACAATATCTTCCAAGATTTTCTGGAAGATATCGACGAAGACGTGCTGCCAAATGATCTGACGGGCTATCAGGACAGCCTTGTCTGGAACAAGTTGTTCAACTTCCAGAAGGATGCAGCAACTGGGATCATCAACAAGCTGGAGACATACAACGGCTGCATTCTGGCGGACAGCGTTGGCTTGGGGAAAACGTTCACAGCTCTCGCCGTCGTCAAGTATTATGAACTTCGTAACCGTGCTGTCTTGGTGCTTTGTCCAAAGAAGCTCGCCGACAACTGGCGGAACTACAACACCAATCTGACGACGAACATTTTTGCAAAGGACCGTTTCAACTATGATGTCCTGTGCCACACCGACCTTTCTAGGACTTCGGGAGAGTCATTCGGAATCCCGCTCAACCGGATAAATTGGGGGAATTACGATCTCGTTGTAATCGACGAATCCCATAATTTCCGCAACAACGACGTCTACAAGGATCGCCAGACCCGCTACCAGAAGCTGATGAACAAGGTTATCCGCGCAGGTGTGAAGACCAAGGTCCTCATGTTGTCGGCCACGCCTGTAAACAACCGCTTCACCGATCTCCGCAACCAGCTTGCCCTCGCCTATGAAGCCAGTCTGAAGGCCTAAGCCGTAACTTGAAAACCGACACGAGCGTCGAAGAGATTTTCAGGCGCGCCCAAAAAGCCTTCAATACCTGGTCGCTTCTGCCCCCGGATGAACGAAACGCTTCGTCGATTCTCAAGGCGCTCGATTTTGACTTTTTCGAGCTTCTCGACGCCGTCACGATTGCTCGCTCGCGCAAGCATATCGAGACCTTCTACGACACCAAGGACATCGGTAAATTCCCTCAGCGTCGGAAACCATTGTCCTACCATTGCCCTATCACCCATCGTGACGATGTGATGGGACTGAACGAGATCTTTGAACAGCTCTCGGTCCTCAAGTTGTCCGTTTACGCACCCATCAGCTACATTCTTCCAAGCCGCCTTCGGAAGTACGAAGAAATCTATGACACCCAAGTCGAAGGGGGGCGTGGAAAGCTGCGTCAGGCTGACCGCGAGCGCAGTCTGCAAGCCTTGATGACGACCAACCTGCTTAAGCGCTTGGAAAGCTCGGTTGAGGCGTTCCGGCTTACTCTGCGCGCCCTCGCTGCAAACATATCACGGACGCTAACTGCGATCGGCGAATTCGAGCGATCCGGCGGCACTCAAAGCGTCAGCGATTATCTGGCCGATGTCGAAACGCTGGATGCGGAGGATGATGAGCTTCAGGGCCTCAATGAGTTCACGGTCGGCAAGAAGGTCCAGATCAGTCTCGGAGACATGGACCTACCGTCTTGGAAACATGATCTTCAGGCCGATCTTGTTCTAATCGACGATCTGGTCGCTTCGATGGATAAGGTCCGGCCTGAGGACGATGCCAAGCTTCAGCACTTGCAAGACGTTATTACCCGTAAAGTTGGCGCGCCAATTAACCCGGGCAACAAGAAAGTGCTCATCTTTACGGCGTTCGCGGACACGGCAAATTACCTCTTTGCAAACCTCGCCCCTTTCGCGCAGGACCTCGGGCTGCACACCGGGAAGGTGACTGGCTCGGATTCACCGAAGTCCACACTAAAGAAGAGTTATGACTTCCAGGGCGTCTTGACGCTGTTTTCGCCCCGCTCGAAGGAAAAAGAAATTATCCTGCCGGACGAGCCCGCAGAGATCGACATTCTGATTGGCACGGACTGTATCTCCGAAGGCCAGAACCTTCAGGACTGCGACTATCTGATCAACTACGATATTCACTGGAACCCGGTGCGCATCATCCAGCGATACGGTCGTATTGACCGCATCGGCTCACCGAATTCGCAGATTCAGCTGGTAAACTATTGGCCCGACATTTCACTCGACGAATACATCAACCTCAAGGAGCGTGTGGAAAACCGGATGGTAATCGCCGACATGGTGGGCACTGGTGACGACAACGTCCTGACAGCGAAGAGTGGCGACATTGCCTACCGCAAGGACCAGCTCAAACGCCTGCAGGAAGAGGTCATCGATCTTGAAGACGTCAAGACGGGTGTATCGATCACCGACCTTGGCCTGAACGACTTCCGAATGGATCTGCTGAACTACGCCAAGCAGCACGGCGAGCTCGACAACCTGCCGAACGGCATGCATGCCGTGGTACCAGCGCAGGCCCAAATGGGGCTTCGTCCCCGGCGTAATCTTCGCATTGAAAAACATCCACGATACCGTGAACATCAACCAGCAGAACCGGCTCCACCCATTCTATCTGGTCTACATCGCCGACGACGGCGAAATCATCGCTGACCATACCGAGGTCAAGCGCCTGCTCGACTTGATCCGGAGTAGCTGCAAGGGCCGTGGGGTCCCTGTCCCCGACGTCTGCCGCACGTTCAACGAACGCACCGAGGACGGCCGCAAGATGGAGCATTATTCCGGTCTGCTAAGCGCCGCGATCCGCTCCATGATCGAGGTGAAAGAAGAAAAGGATCTCGACAGCCTGTTCAGCGGCGGCCGCACGACCGCGCTGACCCACACCATCGCCGGGCTTGATGACTTTGAACTGATCGGCTTCCTGGTGATCGAGGACAGCGTCGCATGACAAGCTTATTCGACTATCCAAAAAGCGCAGCCTTCGGCCGGGTTCTGCCGAAGAACAAGATCTACGAGCACGCAGGCGCGAACACCGCCCTCAAGGATCTGTTCGTGCGTGAGGTCGATCAGATTGTCTGGCGCTATAAGCTCGCGCCGGAAACGATCAACCTGAGCGCCACCAAATCAGTGGCCGAAGTACAGATCTTCAACATATCGCTGAAAACCGGCAAGCTGGACGAGGCCGTTCTGCGCGCCATCGACAAGGCCATTCCTTTTCCCCTGATCTTCGAGTTGAGCCATGGCGGTAAACGCAGGGCCATGGCGGCCTACAAGCGGCCCAGCGAGGCCGACAGCGCGAAGTG
>LLEL01000012.1_pt1 | contig 15086 bp, 12 predicted proteins | sample 595891 | NCBI WGS metagenome assembly LLEL01 (sample SAMN02919312, study PRJNA255460) | bioreactor metagenome | biome: chemostat; feature: culture 2012_10.1; material: sediment; isolation source: day35 10degC chemostat 2012 inoculated with Wadden Sea sediment taken from... | place: Germany: Bremen ...
CGATCTGGCCCCCTACCCAAAGCGACCCCCAGAAGCAAAAGGCAAGCGTGCAACGTGCCTGAACCTCATGGCACCAGGAATATTTTCGCCCTGCAGCGCTAGCGACAGGACTCGTCCTTGTTTCATAGCCAGAACATCACAGTGGCTGCGAGGGCGGCGGCGGGGAGAAAGACTTTTGGGCATCTGTCATAGCGGGTCGCAACTCTGCGCCAGTCCTTCAAACGCCCAAACATTATCTCGATACGGTTTCGGCGTTTATAGCGGCGCTTGTCGTATTTCACGGGCTTGCTACGGGGCTTTCGACCTGGGATGCATGGCTTTATCCCCTTGTCTTTCAAGGCATCTCTGAACCAATCAGCATCATAGCAACGGTCACCCAACAACCATTCTGCCGCTGGCAAACTGCTGAGCCGTGCCACAGCACCGGTGTAATCGCTGACCTGACCTGCGGTCATAAAGAACCGGATCGGGCGGCCATCAGCATCGGTGACGGCGTGCAACTTGGTGTTCATCCCACCCTTTGTTCGGCCTATGAGACGGCCTCGTTGGTCGTCAGACCCCCCTTTTTCACCCGCAGGCTGATCGCCGTTCGGTGTGCCTTCAGATAAGTCGCATCGATAATTACCGTCTTCGGAACCGCCGCCTCTGCTGCCAGACTGTGCATCATCCGGGCGAAGATGCCCTTGTCGCCCCACCGCTTCCATCGGTTGTAGAGGCGCTTCGCAGGACCATACTCTTTGGGTGCATCGCACCACCGCAAGCCGTTGCGATTGATGAAGATAATCCCACTTAAAACCCGCCGGTCATCGACGCGCGGCCTGCCATGGCGCTTCGGAAAGAAGGGTCGCAGACGCTCCATTTGACCGTCTGTCAGCCAGAAATGATTGCTCATTATCACCCCCGTCAGTTCGGGAGATTGAAACACGCAGCTAAGAGAGCCTCAAGCCCAACAATGGTCCTGACCCTAAGCCATACCGATTATTAGCCGGAAGTATGGTGAGAAGAAATCTGCGATCAACCTTAAATGCCTTAGAAAGTTGGTATTTCAGTATTCAGTGATAATTTCTAAAACCCTTCTTTAGTGCCATCGGTGTTTTCACCTTTAGATTTCAGGATGCATCTTTCCTGAGAGGCGTGTACCATGGCTATAGTAGCGAAGCTTGGATTTACAGGGCCAAAACTGCCTCGCGCACATACACTCGCACGACACCGTTCGAAATTGCCGAACCAAGCTTCGCAGCCCTGATCCGTGTCATCACTTCTCTGGGCGATATCCCAAGGTGATGGGCCGAATTCTTTGGCGTTTGGAACCTTTCTAAGAACGCCTCGTAATCGTCGTACGCTACGAACTCGGCAGCGTTTCGGAGCCCGTTGGAACCCCGCCGATCTACCCGGAGCAACCCAGCTGAAACCACTTGCCGAATTTCGCGGCTGCTCAAGGCCAAGCGTTTCCTTACCTCCTCCAATTTAATATCGGCACGCTCTTGACGGCGTATCGCGGCGAGCAGCTCTTTATGGCTAATTCTAAGCCTAGCCAGTCCAGTCGCGGTTCTGTCGATATATGAACCGGGCAGCTCTCCCCGCCTCGAGAAAGCGAATGATCTGGCCTGCCGGGCTCCGCAGGGCGAATGAAACGTGCGAGAGACCGATCATGTCGTCGCGGAGGGCATGGCAGGGTTGAAGGGTCACCCGAGCCTCCACTCGCTTGAGGAGATCATCCAGCACATCGACGCTGAAACGCGGTTTCTTGAATGCATTGGTCCGAATGGGCGTGATCACCTTTTCCGACATAAATCCGTCGAACATGATGACCCGATACCCAGGAAGCTGGCACTTTGTTCCGCGCCAAGGCTCGCGACCAGCGCATTGACGTTCGTCCAGCATTGAGGCCTGCAGCGCCCAGCCGTGAAACCATGTCTTGCTGAGCCGCGTCGAATGCCGTCCGAGCGCTTGATCGACCTCATCGAGCAGTTTTCCGTGGCCCGCGCGGGTGATTGAAAAGCCCAGCTTGATAAGCTCGCGTCGTCTTGAAGGCGCTGACGCATCGGGGCGTAGGGTGCCTTCGGCATAAGCGCGCCCAGTCCCAGGCACCATCGCTCCAAGGTGTCGATCTGGACATTCGGCAACCAGTCGATAATCGGGATCCTCTGCTCCAGTCGCATAAAAGCCGCGTGTTCGAAGTCCGACGGCGCTTGTCGTTGGACTCGTTCCTCTAAGCTATGTAGCCATCCCCCAGTGCTCGGTGAAATGGGATGGCGTCGACTATGCACGGCAACTCTGGGTGCGTCCTGGCAACACTGTGGGGCGCGGGGAAATTTTCGGATCAAATGGGTTTAAGGCGGACTTGAGTAAGCACTTAGAGCCGGACTTTGATATTGTAAATTAAAGGAAACACATGGAATTTGAATATGCTGACGCCTCGAAGCAATGGTTTGAGGCAGTGTTTAAAGAACACAAGGAGGAGGCCCGTTCGCGGGCCCTCTCGCTTGTATCCGAAGGGACGAAGACAGTTACGGGGTGTATTGAAACACCTACAAAGGAGGCCAGAAAGGTGCGGTTCAAGGAACGGCAAATGCCTGCCTATCGCTTTATCTGCTGCATTCAGAACGAAGTCGTATCGAGCTTTGACGATGTAGTGCGGCATCGGTGCAATAATCGTCGATGTATAAACCTGAGCATCTGGAACTGGGGTCACGCGGGGAGAACCTGCAGGACGAGCGCGACTTTGCTGCCCATGGGGTGGACTACGACATACTGTAGCATCCGTGGCGCTGACCTTCACCAACAATGACCGATTTGATGGCCATTGCAAAGCAAATGCAAGATGGAATGTGAGAGAGGTTATACTGGCTCTGTGATACGTCACTAGTGCCCAAAGGCTATGACACAGAGATGGGGGCATTTGGGGCAGGCGCTGGGGCGATCCCCGGAAATGCAATTTTGTAAGTGTTTGAGAGTTTTCAAACTTTAACCACCAAATGTGGTGTTCGGTGAAGATTGGAACCTACGGAAAAGTTAAGTATCTAATTTATCATTAGTATATTCCGGCTGTCCTAAATGAAGTGAAGCCTGTTCTGGGCAAGACTGGAACCCACCATTTTGTAATCAAAATCCAACTCAGATTTTATGCCGCTGGCCAAAGTCCAAGCCCATGCAGAACGGGTTTTACGAAAGCTTCAAATGACGCATGAGAGACGAGTGTCTAAATGAGCACCTGTTCGACAACCTGCACCATGCCCGCCAGTTGATCGCGGCATGGCGCACCGAGTTCACCCTTAATCGCTTACACATAAGCCTCGCTGGCTTAACATCAGTCGAATATGTTAACGTGTTAAAGGAAGGCCAAAACCGGAACAGAGCTAATCTAAATTAGCGTACCATGGGGGCGTTCTTCCTAGTTGTGAATTGAGCAATGATAGGACGGGTTCAGCTTCGGAAGCTGCTCACGTCTTGTTGACGTCAGGTGGCGGCCAGCCGTACTTGTCGCTGCTGCACTTCACTTAATATTTTGTGATGACTACGGTATCGCAATGATCCGAAAAACAGGTGCTAAATTATCGTGAAGGGTCCGTGCAAAGCCCCAAAAATATGTGAGGACGTGACGCTGAGTTTGGATGACGCCGCCCACAAAGCTTTAGAAGAGCTGGTCTTAAATGATCCGAATGCAATCACGGTCATCAGCGCGCCAGCTGGGGCCGGCAAGACATACTTCTTGAACGATATGGCCCAAAAGCTTGGTTGTACTGTAGAGTTTGGGCCGTCCATTGAAGCCTCGGCTGACTGGATATTGTGGGATGATGTCGGGCCTGATGCGATGTTACCGAAGCTACGGCAAAACCAGCGTCTAATTATTGCTTGCCGTCCCAACAGCGTTCCGGTCTCGCTAAGCCGAGATATCCTATATTCCACAGCTCTCGTTGTTGGGCCTCAAGATTTACAGGCCCGCAAAGACAGTTGTCACGCTGACGTTTGGGATCAGACACGGGGATGGCGGCTCTTGATGTCGCCGGCTGCTCGGGACGACAGGCTGTTAATCGATTTTATCTCGACGCAGATTCTGCCAGACATCGAGGCCCGCTCCTTGTGGGCACTTTGGGACGCGAACGCTTATCCCGATTGGTGTGTGTCGGCTATCCCCCCTTTGCGCGAACCGCAAAGCGAAGTCGGACAACGCCTCGCGATGGTGTTGCGGACGGCCATTCGTCAGGTGTTGGCATTTCGGTTTACGCAAACGCAGGATCCAACACCTTGGTTGGCGCAAATGGCTGTCGATAAACCGGCCGCTTTACGACATGTGATCAAGCAGATGCTGGATGCTGGAGAGCATGAAGGCGCGGCCGCTGTCCTGATGCAAAGTGGTGGATGGTATCTGGTGCACAGCATCGGCTTACAAGCGTTTAAGACAATTATTGATCTTTTTCCTGCTGAAGCGAATACGAACGAATTGGTGTTTTCGCGGGTGATGATTGCCATCAAGGGCGGGGAAGTCAGGCATGGGATCGAGCTTCTGCGGCGCGCGTTCGGACCACGTTTTTCCGACCCATTGGGAGCTCTTAAAAAAGGGGGCGAGTTTCCCTACGACGTCCAGGTTTTCCGCATCGTCGCAATGATCTACGAAGAAGTGTCGCTGACAGATCAGCTGATGGACGCGCTCTTTGATTTCGCATCCGAGACCCACGCAAAGTCTGCGGTTCAACGGGGGACGTACTTCAACGCGATGCTTGAATTTCTGTTGCGGTTGCGCCGGTATGACGAGGCAGACGATGCAGCAGCGCGTGCGCTTAAGGCGTATGAAGAGGCAAACGTGCCATTGCTGTCGTTTTACATCTCGTTGCATCGGGTGGTCATGCGCCTGATGCGCGGAGAGTCCGCTGCGGCTAATCAATATATTCAGGCCGCTCGCAAAAGCCTTTCTCAAGTTCGATTTGAATCACCAGGTGATCAGCGTCTGCTGACATTGATTGACAGCATTCAGGACTACGAAAATGGATCACCACGCGCATTGTTGCGGTTCTTGGAGCAGGACTTGGACGAGTTCTCACTCGGGGAGGTTTGGCCATCGCTGGTGGAATTGGTGCTGAACTATGGATCGCAAGCCCTGTCAGAACAGGTCTCGACACGTGCCGCCCTGATGTTTTTGGACCGCTGGCAGCTCTATATGGTTTTGAACCGCCAATTCAGTCACATGATCGAGCTTCGCAAGGTTCAAATTTTGCAGAATATGGGGCGCTGGGGTGAGGCAGAACTGATACTCGCATCCATTCAAGCCCGTCTGAATAGAGTCTGGGTGGAAAGTGCGGAGGACGGGTTTTCTCGAATCGTTGCAAGAGGCGAGATCGCTTTGGCAATGTCTTGGTTGCGCCAGATCGTCTATGAACGCCCGCGCTTTCCCTACCTCGACCGCAAATTGCTGGCGATGCGGCAAAACCCGCGACTTACAGAACGCCAACGTATCTCAATTGATATCTGGTCGGCGTTTGTCGCGCGAAAAACGCGGGATCACGAACGGGTGCGTGCGTTGTTATTACGGGTGTTTGAGATTTCAGCGCAACGCGGGTCTCTGTCAATTCTGAACGAAGAGCACATTTTCCTTACCGAGATGATTGCAGAGCAACGATTGGCAGCCTTCTTGGATACATCGAGCGCGGCTCGTGCTGTGCGGCGGCGCCTTCTGACAAGTCGCCAGAGCGGGGCGATCAGTGCGGCACGTTCTGCCTGACGGGGCAGGAACTTCGGGTGTTGATGATGTTGACCGAGGGCGCGTCGAACAAAGGCATCGCCCGTAAGATCGGGCTAAGTGAACCCACGGTAAAATTCCACCTTAGAAACCTATACCGAAAGCTGGGCGTCAACCGACGTGCCGAGGCTGTAGCGACTGCACGGAGTCTTGGCTGGTTGCGGTGACTTTACTAAAACCTATCCCTATTTCAAAAAAAACCTATCCTACTGTCGTCTTGTCTGTTTGCCGTATCTGCCCAAATCTAAATGGGTAATCAGGATGGGTGAAAATGGCACTACGACTTATTGAAGCAATCCTTCGGCGACTGATGTCCGTGTTACTGGTCTTGTTCGTCCTGTCGTTGATGATTTTTACACTTGCCCGCGTGGTTCCCGGTGATCCCGCGCGCATGGCATTGGGGCCATCGGCCACAGCCGAACAGGTCGCTGATTTGCGCAGTGAAATGGGGCTGGATCAGCCTTTGATCGCACAATACGGCACCTATGTTAGCAAAGCGGTCCGCGGTGATTTAGGCACCTCGATTGTCACCAACCGCCCCGTCACCAAAGACGTGATGGAATTCCTTCCTGCCACCCTAGAGCTTGTGTTGTTCAGCGTTTTTCTAATTCTGCTTTTTGCTGTGCCGTTGGGGGTGCTTACTGCGCGCCACCGCAACACATGGATCGACAACGCAGGGCGCTTCTTTTCGTTGTTTGGCGTGACGATCCCATCCTTTTTGTTCGCCGTGGGTTTGCAGCTACTGGCCGCCAACTTCTTTCCTGACTGGCCGATCCTTGGACGTGTCGATTATCAGCTAGGTGCACCTGACGGGCCGACAGGCCTTTTGATGATGGACAGCTTGATCGCGGGCCGCTTTGACGTGTTCGTGGATGCCTTCCAGCATATCCTGTTCCCTGCCATCGCGCTGGCAATGTCGGGTATCGGGCAAATCACCCGCATCACGCGGTCTGCCATGATCGAGAACCAGCGCCGTGACCACGCATTGACCCTACGCAGTTTCGGGGTGCCTGAGAAAATTGTGACGTTCAAATACTTGTTGAAACTGTCCTCTGTTGCTCCGCTGACAATTATGGGGCTGGAATTTGCATCTATGATTGGCAATGCCTTTGTCGTGGAAATGGTGTTTGGCTGGGGTGGTTTTGCGTCCTACGGGCTAACTGCGATCCTGCAAAAAGATTTGAACGCATTGATGGCCGTTGTGCTGATCTCGGGCCTTTTCTTCATCCTTGCCAATCTAGTCATCGACGTCGTTGTGGGTCTCATTGATCCGCGGTTACGCCTGAGAGGAGCACGCCCCATGAGCAGCATCCAGACGCCCCGCGAACTGACGTCATCCTATATGGCGTGGTATCGGTTCTCTCGTAACACTGCGGCCATGGTCGGCGCCTTTATCGTTATTTCCGTGCTGCTGATTGCCGCCTTCGCACCGTGGATTACGCCATTCCCCGACCATATCGGATCGGTCGTCGATTTTCGCAATCGCCATGCCGCACCGGATATGACCCATTGGTTCGGAACAGACAAAGCGGGCCGCGATATTTTCACCCGCACGGTCTTTGGGTTTCGGGTCTCTTTGATGCTGGTGGTCGGCGTCTTGGCGATTTCTGTTCCGATTGGTGCTGTATTGGGTATGGCTGCCGGGTATTTCGGGGGGTGGACAGAGCGCCTCATTACGGGGTTGACCAATGTGATGTTGGCGATCCCGCCGTTGGTTATGGCATTGGCGATTGGCAACGTTCTGGAACCCAACCTCACCAACGCGATGATTGCGATCACTCTGTTGTGGTGGACGTGGCATGCGCGGCTTGTTTATCGCGTCACTGTGACCATCGCAGGCGAGGATTACATCGAGGCGGTGCGCCTTGCCGGAGCATCCCATTTTCACATCATGTTTCGTGAAATTCTGCCTAACTGTATTGCGGTCATTTCCGTCAAAACCACCTTGGACGCAGCTTTTGTCATTCTGTTTGGCGCTACGCTGTCGTTCCTCGGGTTTGGGGTGAAACCACCGACACCTGACCTTGGGTCTATGGTTGCCGATGGCCGCCAGTTCCTGCCCGAAATGTGGTGGGAAGTCCTCGCGCCCGGATTTGCAATTTTCTACGCCACTCTCGGTTTCAACCTGCTTGGGGACGGACTGCGCGACATGTTCGACGTGGAGGCTTAAAATGAAAACTTTGCTCAAGGTCGAAAACCTCCACATCGCGTTCACTGGTTACGGTATCACGCAACAGGTGTTGCATGACGTGAATTTCACTGTCGGTGAGGGTGAACAGGTCTCTTTGATCGGTGAAACCGGATCTGGTAAATCGGTGACCTCAAAGGCGATCCTCGGCACTTTGCCGAACAATGCCTCCATTGATGGGGGCAAGATTTCCTTTGAAGGTCTGGACCTGTTCAATTTGCCCGCAACAGATCGCGAGCGTCTAAAGGGCACGGCTTTTTCCATCATCATGCAGGATCCGTTGTCTTCGTTTAATCCCGTGTTTCGCATCGGAACGCATCTGGAAGATGTGATGTATTACGCTGACCGCAGGCAGGGCATTGTGGACAGCGCGAAGGCCCGTAAAGCCCGTATTTTTGACACGCTGCGAAAAGTGCAATTGTCTGACCCAGAACGCATTTACAACGCATGGCCGTTCGAGTTGTCAGGTGGCATGCGTCAACGAGTTTTGATTGCGCTGGCCTTGCTGCATCAACCGAAACTTCTGATCGCCGACGAACCGGGGACGGCGCTTGATGTCACGACACAGCACGAAATTCTGCGCCTGATCAAAAGCCTAGTTGTCGAAGACGGCTTGTCGCTTTTGATGATTACCCACAACCTTGGTGTGGTGCGTCAAACGTCGGATCGCGTGCTGGTCATGGAGCAAGGGCGCATCGTTGAGCAGGGGACATTGCAACAAGTGTTCTCGGCCCCCAAGCAGCCTTATACGCAAGATTTGATGGCAGCGGTCCCGCCGCTTTATGGCGATAAAGTCAGCAATCAGCCGGTCTCGGACAAAGCGCCGATGGTTGTTCTGGACGGTGTGCAGAAGATTTACGAAAAGAAAGGGCTTTTGAAGAAAAGCACAGGCCACTTGGCTGTTGATGACATCAATATCACCATCAACGAGGGCGAGATTTTCGGTCTTGCTGGCGAGTCTGGATCGGGCAAAACAACAGTTGCTCGTATGATAATGGGCTTGTTGGATGCAACAAAGGGCAGCGTGACCCTGACGGGGACGCCGAGCGACAAAGCACTGCGCTTGTCCCAGATTGTCTATCAAAACCCCGGCACATCGTTGAATCCGAAACGGTCTGTCCAGCAAATCCTCGACGTGCCGCTGAAACATATGGGGATTGATACCGTAAAGCGCCGCGAGCGGATGGAAGAGTTACTGACACTCGTTCGCCTGCCTGTGACGTTCCTGTCAAAATACCCACACGAACTATCGGGCGGACAAAAGCAACGTGTGGCTATTGCGCGTGCTTTGGCGGCTGACCCTAAGATTATTGTGCTCGACGAGCCCACATCGGCGCTGGACGTATCAGTTCAAAAGACCGTTGTTGATCTCTTACTTGAGTTACGTCGCACGCTGGGCCTGACCTATGTGATCATCTCGCATGATCTGTCTTTGATGCGGAACTTCTGTTCGCAAATCGCGATCATGTACAAAGGCCGCATCGTCGAGCAGGGCACACCAGAAGTCGTATTTCGCGATACGCAGCACCCCTACACCCGAGCACTCATCGCCGCGATCCCTGTGATCTCGGCCGAGGAAGAGGCGCTAAAACCAACAGTAACAGAAGAAGAAAGAGCCCAGTTCTTGGTGAGTAACACCGGATCCTGAGGACAATTGAAAGGACACAAGACAGTGTATCGTTTGGGAATTGACGTTGGCGGCACGAATACGGATGCCGTTGTAATGAAGGGCAAGGACGTTCTTGCTGGTATTAAGGCGCCTACATCAGAAGATGTGACAACAGGTGTGGTCGAAGCATGAATGGCGCAATCGCCAAAGCGGGCATTGATCGCACCCAAGTGTCCAATGTGATGATTGGAACAACGCATTTTACCAATGCTGTCATTGAGCGCCGCCACCTCACTCCCGTTGCTGCGATCCGGCTTGGCTTGCCCGCAACCGCGTGTCTGCCCCCGGCGGTGGATTGGCCCGAAGATCTGAAATCAGTTGTCGGCGAACACGGCTACTTGGTGAGGGGTGGCTATGAATTCGACGGCCGCGAAATCGCGCCTCTGGACGAAGATGAACTGATCAACATTGCGGGCGAAATTCAGGCCAATGGACTGAAGGCTGCGGCGATCACCTGTGTGTTTGGCCCGATCAATTCCGATATGGAAGTCCGCGCCAAAGCCGTGCTGCAAGAGCATTGCCCCGGCTTGCCAGTGGTTCTGTCATCAGACATCGGCCGCATCGGTTTGCTGGAACGCGAAAGCGCCGCAATCATGAACGCATCCTTGTTGAAATTGGCGACCAAAACGGTTGATGCATTCGGACAAGCCTAAGTGACGCTGGCATCAATTGTCCGTTCTTCATCACCCAAAACGACGGCACATTGATGGCGGCTGAAACCGTCAAGAATTTCCCTGTCTTAACCTTCGCATCTGGTCCGACCAACTCTATGCGGGGGGCTGCATTCCTGACAGGCGTCAAAGAAGCAATCGTCGTGGATATCGGTGGCACGACGACTGATGTGGGTGCGTTGCAACACGGGTTCCCCCGTCAAGCGGCCACAGTTGTCGATGTGGGCGGTGTGCGCACGAACTTCCGTATGCCTGACGTCTTCTCAATCGGTTTGGGTGGCGGATCTATGGTGCGTGGTGAAGGGGACGCTGTGACAGTTGGCCCTCAATCGGTTGGCTATAAGATCATCAAAGAAGCCAAAGTTTTCGGCGGTAACGTTCTAACGGCGACGGATGTCGCGGTTGCAAGTGGCGACGTCGTCGAGGTCGGCGATGCATCCAAAGTTGCGGATCTCGACCCCGCCCTTACGAGTAAGGCAATGTCCGTGATTGCGGCTCTGCTAGAAAATGCAGTTGAACGTGCACGGGTTTCGCCCGATCCGATCCCGGTTATTGCCGTGGGCGGTGGCTCAATCTTGATGCCGGATACCTTAGGTGATTTGACTGTTATTCGCCCCGAGAACTTTTCCGTGGCCAATGCTGTGGGTGCGGCGATTGCACAGATTTCTGGCGAAGTGGACCGCGTGTTCTCGTTGGAGAAAATGACACGTGATGAGTGCCTTGCAGACGCAGAACGCGAAGCGACCGAGAACGCTATCGCAGCAGGCGCTGTGCCTGAGACAATTCAGGTGATCGAACGCGAAGATGTTCCACTGGCGTATCTGCCCGGAAACGCGACACGTATCCACGTCAAAGTCGTAGGCGAAATGGGTGGCAACAATGACTGATAAAGCACGCCAATTCCCTGCTTTTGATCGTTCTGATCTGTGGATCTTGGATCATGATGATATTGATGCGCTTGAGATTGGCGCTGGCATTTTGGGCACGGGGGGCGGGGGCAATCCCTACATCGGCAAACTGCGCGCCCGCCAAGCCTGAACGAAGGATTGGAGCTTTCCATCCTGCCACACCAAAAGGTGCATGACGACGCACTGGTCGTGTCTGTCGGTGGGATCGGCGCGCCCGTCGTCGGGGTTGAACGTATCCGCGAGGGACGTGAAGGCCTGCGGTGTATTCGTGCGCTCGAAGCTCATTTGGGTATCCACGTTGACGTGATCGCCTGCGAAGAAATCGGCGGATCAAACGCGGTCGAGCCGCTTTTGGTTGGCGCGCATGCTGGGCTTCCTGTTTTGGATTGTGATGGTATGGGGCGCGCATTTCCCGAGATGCAAATGACGACCTATTCGATCTACGGGCATAGCTCGACTCCGTCGGCAATGTGCGACGTGCATGGCAATGTCGTTATCTTCCAACATGCGGCCTCTGAAGTTTGGCACGAACGTATGGCCCGTGCGACCGTCGTGAGCCAAGGGGCAGGGTCCGACCTTGCGTCTGCGCCCATGAAAGGGAGCTTTGTTAAGAAATACGGCATTCCCAATTCTTATACGCAAGCGATCAGTTTGGGACGGACAGTGCGCGCGGCTCAGATTGCACACGACGATCCAATTGCCGCGATCTGCAAACAAGAGAACGGCAAACGCCTGTTCACAGGTAAGATCACCGATCTGAAACGTGTCCTACAGGGCGGTTTCGTGCGCGGCGAAGTGCAACTTTCTGGACTTGATGCGCAACAAGGTGAATCCGGGCAAATTCTGATCCAGAATGAAAACCTCGTGTTTTATCATGACGGTGTGATGGAGTGCTGTGTGCCTGATCTCATCCTTGTGTTGGACATGGAAACAGGTGAGGCGATCACCACAGAGATGCTGCGCTACGGTCAACGTATCGCGGTGGTGGCACTACCGTGTCACCCATTGCTGCGCTCACCACTGGCGCTCGATGTTGTTGGTCCGAAAGCGTTTGGATTTGATGACATTACTTACGTTCCATTGGCGGAGGTATAAACATGTCCTATCAGGTCACAGAAGACGATCTTGAGGCTATCGCACTCGGCGGTGCCTATTTAGGCACCGGCGGCGGTGGCGATCCATACATTGGAAAGCTGATGGCGCGTCAGGCCATTGCCAAGCACGGCCCTGTAACCGTTGTGTCCCCCGACGAAGTCGCAGACGATACTCTGTGTGTTCCCGTGTTTATGATGGGGGCTCCGACTGTTATGTTGGAAAAGCTGCCGTCAGGTGACGAAATCCTAAAAGCGCTTGCCGAACTCGAAAGGTTCTTGGGTCGTAAAGCGGGCGCTTTGATTTGTGTCGAAGCTGGCGGGCTGAACTCGACCATCCCGTTCATGGTTGCCGCTACAACGGGCCTGCCATTGATTGATGGTGACGGAATGGGACGCGCCTTTCCAGAGCTTCAAATGGTGAGCTTTACCATGCACGATATCGCGGCCAGCCCGATGGTATTGGCCGACGAAAAGGGGAACTCATCCCTGATGTCGACGATCTCAAGCCTCTGGACCGAGCGCCTTGCACGGGTCGTTGCTGTTCAAATGGGCGGTGCGGCCTTGGTTGCTGCATATCCCATGAGCGGCGCGGACATGAAAAGGTCGATCCTGCGTGGAACGTTAACTTTGATCCGTGATATCGGCGACACAATTTTGTCAGAGCGTAAAGCCTCTCGTCATCCTGGTCCTGCATTGCGCAAAATGAATGACGGAGAACATCTGTTTACAGGACGTGTCGTGGATGTGGATCGTGTCACCACAGGCGGATTTGCACGCGGCAAACTCACCTTGCGCGGAATAGACGACTTTGTAGGACAGGAATTTTTCGTCCATTTCCAGAACGAATTCCTGTTGGCGGAAACTTCAGACGGTGAACCTGTTTGCATGACGCCTGACCTTATCTGCGCGCTTGATGCTGATCTTGGCCTGCCAGTGACAACGGAACAGATGCGCTACGGTATGACGGTCGAATTTTCGGCGCTACCTGCCGATCCACAATGGCACACGCCTGCGGGACTTGAGCTCGCGGGGCCGAAATATTTTGGCTACGAACACGAGTTTAAATCCTTTCGCTAGGAACAAAGGGCCTGACGTCGCCTGAAGTATGGATGTCACAATAAAACCAACAGATAGGGAACTTCATGAAAAATTTACTGTCTTCAACCGCTGTCGTTGCAGCATGTCTTTTAGGTGCGCAAGCACAGGCTGAAACTGCGATCACCGTGAATGCCATTCAAGTGTTTGGCACAATCGATCCAGCAAAAATCAACGATTACACAGAGTATATGGCTGCCGTTAACCTTTATGATGGCCTAACCACTGTGGACTCGGCAGGTGCAATCGTTCCGCAGCTTGCCGCAAGCTGGGAAGTCTCCGACGATAACCTGACATATACCTTCCACTTGGCCGAGAATGCGACATTCACGGACGGATCTGCGATTGAAGCATCTGATGTCGTCTATTCTTTCCAGCGGATGCTGGCCCTCAACGAAGGCCCGTCCTTCTTGTTTGCTGATCTGGTCGCACCTGATGCGGTACAGGCGGTAGATGCCTCAACCGTTTCGATCACTCTATCGAAGGTATATGCACCCTTCTTGACGACCACACCCCTGATCCTCGTGTTGAATGAAGAGGCTGTTAAAGCCGCATCCGACGAAGAATGGGGCGAAGACGTTATTGCCGAGCAGACCTTTGGTGCGGGCCCATATTCCGTCGCAAACTGGAACCGCGGTTCCGAGCTGATCCTCGGGCGCAACACCTCATACTATGCTGGCTTTGAAGGCGGCGAGGGTGCTCCGATTGACACGGTTCGTTTCGTAATCACCAATGACGAAGCAACAGCGCGCGCACTTGCGACATCTGGCGAGCTGTCATTCTCAAGCCCGTCCCACGCCAATGAAACCTATGCGGCGATGGACGCCTTGGACAACTACAATGTAAATGTCATCCCAACGGTGACGAACCTCTACCTCAAGCTGAACACACAAGCCGCGCCTACAGATGATGTTCACGTGCGCCGCGCCATTCAGTACGCAACTGACTATGCGCTGATCCGCGAAGAGCTATACCCAAGCGGGGATTTGAACGGTCCAATGGCGAATGCCTTTGCGGATGCTTTGAATACAGATCTGCCAGCACCAGAATACAATTTGGAAAAGGCTGCGGAAGAATTGGCCATGTCCAGCTATGCAGGCCAAGATATCACACTGTCGATTGCCTATGTCGCAGGTTTGTCGTTTGAAGAAGACATCGCGCTTTTGCTTCAGGCAAATCTGGACGCAATCGGTGTGACATTGGAAATCCAGCCCGAGCCTTGGAACCGGATCACAGAACGGGCTTCCAATCCTGAAACGACACCAAATATCACTGAGATTTTCAGCGGGCCGACATATCCGTCACCTGACTCCGTGTTCTATGTTCAGTACCACTCCAAATCGGCTGGTACATGGGCGTCAATGGAATGGCTAGAAAACCCTGAGATCGACGCATTGATTGACGCGGCGCGTTCCACCACCGACGTGGATGAACAAAATGCTATCTACAAAGATCTACAGGCTGACCTCATTGAAACAGCTTCTGCTGTTTACATCGGCACGCAGCAAAAACGCATCGCGATCCATCAATGTTTGACCGGATACGAATTCATCCCGATGCAGTCTTGGGACTACAACTTCGGGGATATGCGCTGGTCTTGTGAGGACTAATCCAACGCAATAATATGCACTGAACACGCCCAGCCACTTGGTTGGGCGTGTTCGTTTGAAGTGGTCCGGCAAAACTGGACAGCGTGCTAAGATGATGGGTTGGATGCCCCTCCT
>LLEL01000013.1_pt1 | contig 14887 bp, 24 predicted proteins | sample 595891 | NCBI WGS metagenome assembly LLEL01 (sample SAMN02919312, study PRJNA255460) | bioreactor metagenome | biome: chemostat; feature: culture 2012_10.1; material: sediment; isolation source: day35 10degC chemostat 2012 inoculated with Wadden Sea sediment taken from... | place: Germany: Bremen ...
CTGCCGCCATGTGCACGAGCCAGCTGATCAGCAGGTCACTTTTCCCGACCTTGGGCGCGCCGCCCAGCACCAGCAGGCCACCGGGCGTCAACACGCGTGGCGCGATGATATCCGCAGGCATCGGGCTCGTGTCATCCAGGAGCGCGCCGAGGGTAAAGGTGGGCATTTCGTCCGGAGCGGGTGCGGCGCTGTCGAGACGGATAACAGGTGGTCCATGCTTTTCGACATGGATCGCCCAGAGGCGCTCGGACTCGCGCTTGAGCCTTTCAACCGGCCACTGTGGCCGCAGCATGGCCGCGTTATAGCCGCAGATCGCCTCCCAGCCTCGTCCTTTGACAGCCGCCCTTCATGCACCATGCGGATGAAGTAGCCAATCGCGGCCGATGCACCCTCAAAACGGGACCAGTCATCCTGACCACCCTCGCGCACGGGGCGTGACCAGCACTTCATCGACGCGCGGCTTATCCGGCGCGGTGAAATCCGGCTGAAGCGAGACGCCCGGCGCGGGGCGGCATGTCAGCGACGGCCTCAATGAACTCACCCAGATCGCGTTCACGGTCCGGATTGAATTCGACAATCTGGACCTGGGGTCTTGAGGTTGTTCTTATAATAGACCGAGCCTGCGACACGGATCGGCTGGTGGGCGGAGCGGAAATGCATATCGCCCCCGACCTTGGCGGCTATGTCACCGCGCAGGCGCGTCACGCGCGCAATGTCACTACCTTCGGCGGGGCTCCGTGAGTTTCCACCAGACATGCGCCTTGCGCTGGCCCTCGGGCGTGACGCCGCCGCTTTCAACCACCATGGTGGGCGGGCCAAGGTGACGCTCGAGATGGGCGCGCTTGGCGGCGATGTCGCCCGTGTCGATGTCGACCACCACCGTCTGCATCTGCAGGATGTCGGCAGCCTTGGCCTGGCCGCTCGCCGCAACCGTGCCAGGGATGACATAGACGGCCGCGCCTTCGCGCGCTGCCCAATTGGCGAAAGTGGCCATCTTGTCAGTGGTGTTTGCGCCAGCCTCGATCCAGATGTTATGGGGGCGCCCATCAATGCCTTGGCCTTTATCGATGAAACTGCGGACCGGGATCAGCCCGTCGCAATAGCCGAAGACCACCTCCATGAACTGGGCGATCTGTTCTGGATCTGGCTCGTCGCCAAACACATCACCCATGGGCGCGGCATCGTTGAAATCGCGCCACGGATTGAAATGGATCAGGTTTTCCTTCGGTGGCTCCAGCGTCTCTGGGCGGTCATCGTGATCATCGGTCATGGCGGTCTCCTTGGGCGCGTCGGGCGTATCGGGGGTCTTGGTCGGTACAGGCGGGTCTTTCGGGGCATCGGTCATGTGGGCAGCCCCCAACAGCGCTCAGCCCAGGCGCAGAACCGACATTCGAAGAAGTCGCGATTGGAGGCGACGCGAGGCAGCAATTCACCCGCATCCGTAGCGCGCAGGATGCGCACACCGCGATCCGACATGCGCTGCGCCAGCTCGGCGTCGAAGGGCACAAGCTCGTGGTAAAGCTCGGCCGTGTCCTTGTTGATCGCGGTAAAGAGCGCCGGGTTGGCGGATATCCCGGGCACCTGCGCTTCCATATAGGCCTGGTAGACGGTGATCTGGGCGGCATAGACGGGCTTGGACTTGATCACGCCATCCTTGACGCAGGCGCGCCAGTTCTTCGCGTTCATCGTCTTGCATTCCCAGAGCGCGGGGAACGGCCAGACCAAAGCCTTCTGGGGCCAGCGGCGATGATGCCGTCGACATGGCCCCGGATGCGGCCGCCGGCGACGGAGAAGCCGAACTGGCCGCCATCGGGTCGGTTGCCCTTTTGGGTGTAAAGATCGAAACCCGCACTGCGCAGCCAGCGGATGGCAAGCTCCTCCAACTCGTGACCAATGGCGAAGATGCGCAGAACCTGGCCTGAAAAGTCCTGGCCATCGTCCTTCGGCGTGGCCGTGAACTCGAATTGCAGGGCGCGTTCGCAGGCATGGCCAAGGCGTGAGCCGCCGAGATAGTCACGGGGCGCGCGGGTGGCGTTTTCGGATGTGATCGCGGCGTCGATGGTCTCATTGACCGGTCGGCGAAGCTGGGAGTGTGGTTGTAATCCAGCATCAGAAGGGCACCTCCGACTGGCTGGCGATCTCGAACATCTCCTTGCGGAAGGCCTCGACGGTGACCACGATCAGCCGGTGCATGTCATTCCGGGTCAGCTGGCCCAGAGTCCGATCCCAGCCAATCCGCTCCATCTCGGGCGCCAGCGCGCGCATCACGGCGGGCAGCGCCTGGGTTTCCTCTTCGGTGAAATCGACCATGCTCAATCCTCTTTTCGCTTTTCCGGTGAAGGCTGACTGGCAGTGCATCGTGCAAAACCAGCGGGATATGCGTTTGCCGCGGGGCTTGTTCGGATCGAACCAGCCAAAGCCGCGCGTGCGCGATGTGCAGACGGCGCAGAGCTGACCTCGCGGATGCCAGAGGCGATCAAAGCCCGGGGCGATCCGCAGCCTCTGCGGGCGGGGATTGCATTTGCGCGACATGGCTCATGCGGCCTCCCGCGCGGCCGGTGCTGCCGCCATGATCAACCCGCGGATTTCGCGCTTGTTGAAGGTGAAGGTCATTAGCGCCGAGGCCTTGTAGCGGGTCAGGCCATAGTCGCTGCGCGCAGCCGGCGTGAGATATTGCAGCTGCTTGTCGGTGGCGGCTGGCTCAGCCAGCCACGGGTCTTGAAGGCGCTTTCGTCGGTCTCATGCTCGTTGAGCCAGTCATCGGCCTGCGCGAGGCACACGGACCGCTCGCCGATGCCCAGAAGCCGGGTTTGTGCCCCTTTGCGACCGCCGACCGCATACCACTGCCCCTCAAACCAGAAGATGCCGCCCCAGGCCGTGAAGCCCGCAGCCATCAGCGCGTCCTCGGACCCGAAAAGATCCACCCATTCGAAACTCGAGCGCTTCAACAGGTCGATTTCCGTCATCACGAAACCGGACAATGCCCCACCGAGCGCACCCTCGCGGCTCTCAGCTTCATCCTCTTCGTCGACAAACACTTCGCCGCAGATCGGACATTCGCGGCAGCCGAGCGGAATCTCGGCTTTGCACCCCGGGCAGGTTTTGGTCGGTACCTCACCGTTTCCAGCGCTGCCGTCGAGATCGACATCCTGCTCCAGCGTGCCATGGGTCAGGCTCGAGGTGCCGAAGTCGAGAACGATGCAGTCGGTTTTGACCACGCCCGGGAACTCGGCCGGATCGACGGTCCGCAATCCTCGGCCCACCATCTGGATCATGGTCGATTTGTAGGAGCTGGGACGCAGCAGCACGACGCAGGAGGTGGGCGGGTGGTCCCAACCCTCAGTGAGCACGGCCACGTTGGTGATGACGCGGATCTCGCCGCGGGCGAAGGCCGCCAGAATGTTGCGCCGCTCCTCGCCGGGCAGATCGCCATGGATCAGCCCCGTGGGGATGCTGGCTGCGTTGAAGGCCTCAGCCACATGCGTCGCATGCGCCACGGTGGAGCAGAAGACGACCGTGGGGCGGCCCGCAGCTTTGTCCTGCCAGTGGCGGATCACCTCTTCGGTGATCGGCGCGCGGTCCATGATCTCGGCCACTTCGCCCATGTCGAAATCCGACACGGTCTTGCGCACAGCCCGTAATTTGTCCTGTACGCCCACGTCGATGACGAAGGTCCGCGGTGGCACCAGGTGACCCGACGCGATCAGCTCTCCCAGCCGGACCTGGTCGGCGACGTTGTCGAAGACCGCCCGCAGCCCCTTTTTGTCACCCCGGTTCGGCGTCGCCGTGACCCCGAAGATGCGTGCCTCTGGGTTGGCATTGCGCACTTGATCGATGATGCGACGGTAGCTTTCGGCGACCGCATGATGCGCCTCGTCGATGACCAGCAGGTCCAGCTTCGGTATGGCTGCGAGATTGCGCTCGCGCGCCAGCGTCGGGACCATCGCAAAGGTCACCTGCCCGCCCCAGGACTTGGCCGTGGCATCCACCACCGATGTTGTGATGCTCGGATTGACCTTAGCGAACTTCTCGCGGTTTTGCGCCGTCAGTTCATCGCGATGCGCCAGCACGCAGGCCTTTGCAGCGGTTTCGCCGAGACTCGCGCCGGTGACCGCAGACAACATTACCGTTTTTCCAGAGCCGGTCGGCGAAATTCCCAGCGTATTGCCGCGGGTGGCGAGCGCAGCCAGGCTGCGCTCGACGAAGAGTTTCTGGCGGGGACGCAGTCGCATTGCGTGTCCCCTCACTCAGCCCAGCTGGGCCGGCCGGTGAACCCGGGGCTGGCTGGTGATTGCGATGGGGCTTGGGCGGGCTGCTGCGGGGCTTGCAGCGCAGAGCCATAGCCCTGCCCCATTGGCGCTGCCTGTGGCCGCGTGCTGGGGCGGGGGCATTGTAAGGCGTGGCCTGCGCACCCGGCATAGCGGATGCACCGAGGCCCATCACGGACGCATAATCGCGGTGGTTCGGTGCCAGTGCGCTTTTGATCTCGTTCTTTTCCTCACCATTGGTGTCGGTGCCGACATCGATGCGGGCAGCAAACTCCACCCCATCAAGCTCATGGAAGCCGGCAATCCGGCGCCGTGCCTGAGCCTCGGGCGAGTTGTCCTTGTCGGAAATCCCGCGAGACGAGTTGAGGATGCCACGGATCAGGCTACGGCCCATATTGGTCCAGTTCGGGCCATTGGGGCTGTAGAGCCCGATCATCGACCAGATCTTGCGCTTGGCATAAGGCCCTTCGAGCACCGTGAATTCGGCATCGAGATAGACAGCGCCCGTGCCGCCGCGCTTGGCATAGCCGCCGGTCCAGCCTGGGCCGGGTCGTCAAACCCACCGGGGCGGATCGTCAGGCGCACTTTGGCCAGTGTGCCTTTGGGGATCAGGTTGATGTTTGACTGCGCGTCGTTGAAATCGTTCCAATGTCCAGACATGGCTGGGCTCCTTTCAGTTTGATGGGGTGTCGGTGGGGGCGGCCTGCGCCGGGGATGGTGCCGGCAGCTGTGGCGGCCGATAGGTCAGGCGCTGTTCGGCCGGTACGCGGGGGCCGCGGATCTTATCCATGAGCCGACCCCAGATGCGGGACCTCGAGGAGCTCCAGGCGACCAGAGCGATCCTTGGCGGGGTAGCCCCAGGGGTTCAGGGTCTGGCAGACGAAGCCCCGCTGGAGCTGGCCATCCTCGCCCTTGATCTCGGCCATGGTGATGACCTGATCGACGATGCCCGGCAGCTCGAGCCCTGTCTTGGACCCATCGATCTGCGGCACGAAGACCTTGCGGTTGAAGTCATCAAGCTTCTCGTCGAGGATGCCAACAAACCAGACATTCTTGCCGCGCGTATGCTGCAGATGGGTCAGCCAGGCGATCATCTCGCGGCCGTGCAGCCCATAGGCCCCGCGCACATCCGGCTTGCCGGTTTTTTCCGAATGCGCCTCGGGCTGGCCCTTGCACCATTGGAAACACAACCGCCCGGCCACGGTGATCGAGTCGATGAAGACCGTGTCGTATTTGGCTAGGACCTCAGGGGCGCCGAACTTCTGGCAGACGGCCGCATAATGCGCGGGGCTATAGGCTTGATCATCGCGCAGCGCCGGGTTCGGTCCGCCAATGAACACCGCGAAATCCCCGACATTCCGTCCAGGTCCGCGGCCGGATGGCGTCGATGGCCAGCCCTTCGATGGCCAGATCACCCCCCCGCCTCAAGATCCATGAACAAGGTGCGATCGGGATCGAGCGTCCACAGGAGGGAAGTTTTCCCAATTCCGCTGACCCCAAAGATGCAGCCCTTTATCCCTCGACGCTCTGCAAGTCGTTGATCAGCTGATATGATTGGAAGTACGGACATTGACATGCCTCCATGTTTTTCTGTTGAGAACCTGACAAATGGCAGGACGACTAACGCCGAGTTCATCGGCAATGCGGTACGTAGACAGGCCATTCTCCCGAAGCTGGAAGGCACGCCTGACCAGCTGTTCGTTCAGCTTGGCCTTCGGATTGTCTGCGCCGCGCAAAAGTGGGGGTTTGGATCCCCGATTCTTAAGGATCATGTCCGCAAGATTGTCCTGCTGGGTGCCGACGAAGAGGTGATCCGGGTTAACGCAACCCGGGTTGTCGCAACGGTGGCAGATGACTTGGTCGGGGATCAGGTGCACCGCATTGAATATCTCGTAGGACAGCCTGTGCGCCTTGATGTTACCTTCGCCGCGCCGTCCCCGACCGATCACACCATAGCCATGTTCGTTCTTTGCGCCGGTCCACTCCCAGCAGCCAGTGTCGCAGAAATTGACGTATCGAATGAACCGCATACCGATTGGTGTTTGGGGCTTGTCCATTATTGGTCAGCCCCCTGCGCGATGATCTCGACCTTCAGCGTGCCCGCCTTGACTGTGCGCGCAGGCTCGAACCCCTTGCGCCAGGCCTCGGGCAGCGCGCCATACTTGCGCTCCGAGACCGACAGCTTGGTGTCGATGAACTCGGCCGGATCCTCACCACTGTCGGCGATGTTCCGGGCGATCTGCGCCAACACCTCCTGGTCCCAGTCAACGCGTTTGGCAGATCGGCGACCACGGTGTAATCACCATCGACCAGGCGGACGGTCCCGGTGTCCTTGCCGCAAGCACGGCGGGCCTCAGCGGCACGGGTGGCGTAGCGCACCTCAAGCGCTGTGCTGAATTTGGTGCTGGCGGCCTTCAACTGCTTCGCCGCATGGCCCAGCTCGCATTGCAGTGCGGCCAGCAGTTCCACCGGCAGCTGTGCCAACTCACCCGCGGGCAGGTTCAGCATGTCGTTGATGCTGGGGATGTTCTCAAGATAGGGCATGGAGGGTATCCTTGTCGGTTTGTGAAGGAATGGGGCCTGGGTGAGGCGGCGCTGGAGCGCGGCCAGCAGCGCCTCAAGCCGATCAATCTCGGTGGCGATGGCGATGGCGGTCGGTTCAACAGCCGCTGTCGGCAGCGCGGCGATTGCCGCGGCATCGAGCCTGGACAGTGAGGCAGCGGTCATTGCACGGCCTCCCCCCGCCTCAAGCAGCGTCGTAAGCGCTGGCGCCTTGTGCCGTGGCCGCGCGATGGCGAGATAGGCAAAGACGTCTGTGGCAACCCGGCGCTGGACGAGGTGGACAAGCCCGACCCGCTCGGCGCGCGCCGCGACATCCGACAGGGTGAGTAGCCGCTTGCGATCGCCCGCTTCGAGCTTTGTGACCAGCTCCGCGCAATCTACGCAGAGAAAGCCGCGGTGATATTCCAGCGCCGCGCCCGGCTCGGCCGTGGCAATCCAGGCGAGGAAGTCGATGTCGGTGAGGTAGGCGGCCGGCTGCTGCTTTTGTGGCGCGAGCGGCGGTGTCATCAGCATGTCTGTCTCCCGTTCCATTCGGTTCCGGGAGACCTTGCGAAAAAGCGCTGGTGGATGTCGTGGGGCTTGGAGGGGGATATCAGCAGAAAAATATCATACTGATTTTACGAGCTAAAATTAGGGGTGGGGGATGGATATCCATCACCCATCCATCAGCGATCCATCACCCAGCCCCCACCAGAGGGGGATGATGAACACGAGAAAATTCTGCGGATCAGGCAAGTTGGCAGGGCCAGCGCGAATCGCGGCTCGCACAAACCCCAGTTGGGCCACGTCACATTCACGCCGGCGCCGTCTCGGCGCACGGGCTTGTGTTTTTACATGTGTTGCAGTATGTGTTGCATCAGACTGGAAAAGTCAGAAGGAGCGCGCCATGGCTGCACCGTTGAACATCCGTGACATCGGCCAAGATCGAAAAGCCGCGATCGAAGCCGAAGCAGCGGCGGCCGGCACCTCCATTTCCGATCTTGTTCGAGACTGGATCGATGCGGGGATTACGCGTGCCCCGTGCGGAGCGCGAGCACGCCGCATGGATCGCGGCGGCAAGCAGGGGCTCGCGGAGGAAGCCCCGCCATCTGGAGCTGAACGGGCCGAGCCTTGCGCGGTTCAGGCAGTTTTAGGCGACGCTTTGATGACCCAAGCAGCAATCCATCGCCTGCGCGATGCGACGAGCTCATCTGCCGCATTCAGACCGATCTTGGCATCGAGACGCCTTATATCTTGTGCGCTCCGGTTATCCCGCGCGCCAAATGGGGCGCAATTGTCCCGAAACTGCACATCGTCATCCATCTCGACGGTATCTCGCATGTCATTTTGATGTCCCAGATGATCGCGCTGCCAGGTTCGCAAATCGGTCCTGTCATTGGCGATGCCTCGGCCTGGCGCGATGAGATCGTGGCCGCCGTGGATCTTCTAGTTTCAGGATTTTGAGGGGCGGCATTTGCGCAAGTCAGACAATGACACGCAAAGGTCGGTCTGTTCAGGTCAACGCGTCTTACCCGAGGATCAGGCGATACGCCCCGCGCCCATCCGACTCGATCAACTCGCGCCAACCAGGCTGCGACTTGAAAACATCCTGCATGCGCAGGCAGCGTGAGCCTGCCTTGGTCAAAATGTCCTTACCGCTCTGCCAAGGCGTACCGTCACGTGCAGCACGATGCAGCAACGCAATGATCTTGGCCTGAATAGGTCCCAGCTTGAAGGCGCGATCTCCGATCACGACAGCCCGATAATCAGGGGTAGCCTGAATTCCCACGACACGTTCTGGTCGCTCACGATGACTCGTGCTGAGGCCCAATTGATGCTCGAGACGGTCCCGTTCGGCACGTCGAACCTGAAGATCTTCCGCGCGTAACTCGATGAAGTCATCATCCTCAATCAGCCAGCCGTAATCGGCATCTGCATGTCGAAACTCTGAAACACGCCAACCGCCATAGCGGAAAAGCGCATGTACGTCTTCGGCGTGAAGGTCCAGAAGCCCCTTAAACCGCCCATGGTGCCATGGCACTCGGGCAAACCTGCCTTTGTCGATCTCTTCGTGGCAGCCGAGCTCCAGGTGCCGGTTGAAGACAACGACCGACAGCCTGAGCTGATCAGTCTCGGCTAGATAGCGCAGATCGGTCTCCGGAATCTTCCACCGCCGCAAAACCTCCTCCAGCGTGAAATACTCCTTCGGTATCTCCATGCCGCCACCCCGATTCCCAAATGTTCACCTTTTGTTTTTATGTGATTGACAAGAGCATCACAATCCTGTTTTTTTCCACAAAGTATAAACAGAGGAACGTGGATATGTCTGTGCCAATGCATGAGCGCCTACGTGCGCGGTTATGCCAGCTCGGCATGAATGTCGCGACCCTGGCGCGCGAGGCGCATGTGAACCGCTCGTTTGTCTATGACATTCTGCGCGGCAAATCGCAGGTCCCCAACCTCGAAAAGCTCACACGCATCGCGGCGGTGGTGAAGGTCGACCTCGAGTGGCTGCTCTCCGGCAAAGGGCGGGTGGATGGCGACGACCCCTATTACAGAAGAGTACCACAACGACTTCGTCGCGATCCAATACGCCCCATGCGCGCCCATCGATGGGCGGTGGCGCAATCGTTGAAGATGAAGATCGGGTTGGGCGGGATTTCCACTTCCGCCGCGCCTGGATCCGAGACCGCCTGAAGGCCGCCCCCTCCATGCTGCGCGTCATGACCGTTCAAGGCGACAGCATGATCCCGACGCTACTGGATGGCGACGTCATTCTTGTCGACATGACGCAGCGCAGCCCGAACCCACCGGGCGTCTTTGTCCTCCACGACGGTATGGGCCTTGTGGCCAAGCGGCTGGAGTTCATCCCGATGAGCGATCCGCCGCGGTTGCGCATCATCTCGGACAATCAGCAGTACAGCACCTATGATGGCACCGCAGACGAGGTCAACATCATCGGACGCGTCAGGTGGTACGGGCGGGAGATGTGAGAGACGCGTGTTCGCTCAGCACGATATTGCGAATGATCGCAAGACAATGTATGCTATCGTAATACAAGGCATTGGAGAGCACACATGACGACGAGCCCTTACACCATTCGCCTCGACGAAACACTCAAGAAAGCCCTAGAATATGAGGCCGCACTTGATGAGCGCCCACCCGCTCAGCTCGCCGTTCGCGCCATCCGTGCACTGGTAGAGGCACGGCAGGCCAAACGCGACGCGATCGCGGCGGCGCTACAGGAAGCAGAAAAGGGGCGTTTCATTTCGAGCGAGGCGATGTTCGCCTGGATAGACAGCTGGGATAGTGACAACGAGGGCCCAGAGCCCTCGGCAGACATCGAGCGCCACCTTACTCAATGAAAGTCGTGTTTCTGGAAAGCACAATGCAGGATCTGAAATGGTTCCGGCACTATTACAGGGCGGTATTTTCCGAAGGGGCGGACAAGGCAGGTGTCCATTTCAAAGCCGCCATCGCGACACTCGAGGCGAATCCCTTTGCAGGAAGACGTGGTGAGCCACAGATGGAGGTTCGCGAGCTTTCGATCCCGCGCACGCCGTTCACGATTGTTTACCGGGTCACGCCGCTTCAGATCGAAGTTTTACGCCTGTGGGACACGCGCCAGGGCGGGGATTATTGAAAGAAAGGGCATCACCTTCGTCACTTGGACAGGCAGCGGCGCTTCGATCACCGCAAGCGTCAGCAGATGATCGGCAACCGCAAAGGGCAGATGACGGCCGTCCAGCGGCAGTTCTCGCGGGTGTGAGCCTCTGCACATACAAGGCACATCCAATATGCACATGATTGACGCGCGCCCTGACATGCGTTACGGTTTCCGCAATGGGAGGCCCGACATGAATGCTCGGCCGAAAAAAAAGCGACCAACCTTACCCTCGACGCGTCTCTGATCGAAGAGGCCCGCACGCTGGACGTAAACCTGTCCCGTGCGGCGGAAGAGGGGCTGCGACTGGCTGTACGGCAAGCGCGTGCAGACCGCTGGCGCGCCGAAAATGCAGAGGCTCTTGCCTCTTCGAATGCTTGGGTTGAACAGCACGGGCTGCCACTTGCGCGATACCGAGCATTCTGATGGCGCAATACGACGTATTCCGGAACCCGGACGGTTCTGGGTAGCTCCTTGATGTTCAAAGCGATCTGCTTGGCGAGCTGTCAACCAGATTGGTCATCCCTCTGTTACCTGCGTCTCAAGCGCCAAAACCAGCGACACGCCTCAATCCAATCATGTGTATCAGTGACGAGCCGCATGTCATGGTGACGCAATTCATGGCAGCCGTTCCCGAAGGCTTCTGACGTCACATGTGACAAGAGCGGCCGCGATGCGCGATGAGATTACGGCAGCCATCGATATGCTGACACATGGGGTTTTAAATTCTGGCGATCCAAATATATTATAACATATTTCGACACTCAGTTTAGCCTCACAACGTTCCTAAAACTGCACCGCGAATTCTGCCGCGATCCTTGACGTGCCCTGCCACCGCAGATCGTCGCGCATGATCGACAGCATCAGCGTTTGGCCAGAGGCGGCATTCTCAAGTTGCAGCTTAATCTCCGCGGCGGTTCGGCACCCGTCGCGCAGAGCGGCGGTATTACTGTCCGTGCACGACACCTGCGGCACGAGAGCGATATATCCAGATCCGGCTGTCGAAAGATTGCGGCGTACTTCTGGCTGAAGGTGATTTCTGAATATCGGACTGAACCAAGGTCAGTTGCAATATTCTCGGCAAGAAGGTCAAACCCACGAACATCGGAGTTCACTGCACCAATCTGTCCCCTCGCAACCGTGGCGGACAGCGTGGGCAGCAAGGTGTACTGCCCCACCGAATGGCTGCCGCTGAGCGACAGGCCTGCGAGAGAATTGCTGGTCCAATAATCGCTGGCAATGCTGATCGCGTCTGTGCGCAGGGAAACAGACTGCCGTGAACGCCCGGCCATCATGAAACCGTCAAGGTAAAGCCCCTCACCGAGAGTGGTGACGCCGTATAGCCCAATAGAGCCAGCTCTTGTCGTGATATTGCCAGTGAACACACCCGCCGCATCATCCTCCGACTGGGACACCCGCAGCATCAAGCCCCAGCGTGTTTCGGGGGATGGGGTAAACTCGCGCGCAAGGCTGAATGTCGCTGTACGCGCGTCCGCCCCTGTTTTCGCTCCATTGACAGACAGAGAGGCAAAAGTCTCACCAGAGGCAAACCAGCTGTTTTGTATCTGGCTGCAATCGTCGGCATCCTCGGCTGCGCATTTTGTAGAGAGCGAAACGGCATTATTTGCGGCCCGGGTATTGGACAAACTGTGTGCCAGTCGATCGCGCGCAGATTGCACTACACGGCGCGCTGCGGCTTGTTCGCCCTGAAGAACGCGCACTGCATGGTCACGCAAGGTGGCCCGATAGGCAGACTGTACCTCTTCAAACGCAGTCCTTGGATTTTGGAGGGTGACGGTCTTGGCCGAGGAAGCGGCACCTATGCCCGCAGCGTTCTCGGCCCTGACCTCCAACGTGTGCGAGGACATCGCGTCCAGCCCCGACAGGTGAATGCATAAACCGCAGAGCCTGTACTCTGCCATGCCCCTCCATTCACCCGATACTGAATATCGGTAACGGGTGTGCCACCATTTTCGGCAATCTCAAAACTAACGCTCACCTCGCCTGAGGCTTCAATTGTGACGATACTGCTGGGGGCATCAGGTACATCGGCAAGGACTGTGATCATCACCTCCGAGCCCTCGCTTGCCCATGACGTGAGCCCCACGGCATCCGTGACAACAAGGTCTATAACAAGGTCGATCTCAAAGACGCCTGCAGGCAGCGTTGGCAGAATGAGCGATGGCGTCGCGGTGTCGGCATCAATGATTGAGAGCGACCGAAAATAGGCCCGCGTTTCCGGAATAAACGCAGCACGATCATTATTGGCGAGGATCGTTTTCAGCGACCAGTCGTAAGCCTCAATTGTACCGGCATCGGCATCGTCATTGGATGCCGAGCCGTCCAGACGGACAGTATCGCCAACACCCACGACTTGATCATCTCCAGCGATCGCGATGGGCGGGAACTCAAGGTCAATCTCACCACCCCCATCACCGAGAAACTGGGCGTACGACGCGGTTGCACCAAGGAACACGCAAACTACAAGGCTCAGGAATTGGCGGACGATGGTCGTGAGCCATTGCCTGGTTACCTCAGCCGGCGCGTCTGCGCTGAGTGGCCGTTTGAACTTATTGGGGGGTTGGGAAATTAAATACAACATTTGGCAGTGATTTCAGTTCAGCCTAATACCCTGCGCAGACGACAATGTTATCGTTGCCTCCGGCTTCATCCATTCGGGGAAAGGCTCAGTCGGCCAGTTGGCCTTTGCGTACAGGTCCAGAAGGATATCCAGTACCGCGCGTAGGTTTGCTTCGACCATTGGCATGACGGCATCGACCTGAGTGACGTCGGTGAAGATGACATTCAATCCGTGGTCTGCTTTCTGAAAGTGCATTGTGCGGCAAAGCCAAGTCGGCGTTTCAGCGTCCGCGGGGACAGCGGGTGTGGCCTCACCCGTCTGGCGGGCCTGCCGCGCGCGCGATTGGCTCATGCCCTGTGCAAGATCCGCCGGCACACCCTCTGGGTCTTACCCTCAAGATGCGAGACCAGAACCGGAATGACGCGGTCCACAAGGCGCCGCGTGAGGAAAATCGACTGCTTCTCACCTGCTGCGTTGACGGCATCCAATCGAAGCCGATCCTCTACTGGATCATAGCGCCCGGTGAAGGTTTGAATGCGAAACAGCGCCCTGCCCTTTCGGCCGGCAGCCACGGTATCGTTTGTGGCCGTATCTGGCGCCGTCCCGGTCATTCTTCTGGCTGCGCCGCCGCTGCTACGGGCTCGATGCCTGCTTTCTCAATCTCGGCCTTGAGCGCCGCAAGATAGGTGCGTTGCGCGGTTTGATAGACGGCGATTTCATTACGCAGCTTTTGTAGCTGGACTTCGAGAAATTGAAGGCTGGCAAGCTGCGCCTTGCCATTCTCGGTCAAATCCTCGGTGTTGTACTCGATATTGTCGATGGTAATTTTCGGCATCGGGTCCCCTCTTCTCAATCGTCGCTGAACAGGGCACCCAGATCTACACCAGTGCGGCCCTGAATGATCTCCGACTTCAAGTCTGCAATATACGCGTTCTTGGCCTTCGTCAGGAGCGCCTGCTGGTTCATCAGTTCCTGAAGACGCATCTGTGCGAAGGTCATGCTCTCCACGAGCGCCTGTCCCTCTTTAGGCAGCGCGGTCGTATCATATTCAGCGCCGTCTATGCGTAAGCGTTGGGTCATATCTTAGCGCGCCTCTTGTTCGGCCTATTTAGCCCTTAGCTGTGAAAGAAGCGGCGGAGGCCGCCGCTTCTTTGTCTTTTCGTTTCGATTTCTTAGACGATTAAATGAAGTCATCGGCCGAGAGTATTGTATCTGAAGTCCCGTCGAGAAGAATGACCAGTTCAGTGCCGTCGACAAATCCATCAGCGTTGGCATCAACGAAAAGATAGTTACCTGCGTGACCACCAGAGCCTGTAATCTCAACGACGTAGGCAGACACTGCCAAATCACCTCCTCCTATCGCGTTTTCGATATCAGTGGCTAAACTCCCGCTCATCGCAGTGTTCAATCCCCCCCAAACGTTGACGGGAGCGGACGCCACATCAATTTGGTCTGTACCAGAAGTGAAGTCCATAAGGGTATCGAAGGTTGTTGACGTCGAGTCAGATGATGTCGTGAAGACAAACGTGTCTGTTCCGCCGCCGCCGGTGAGAATATCGCCGCCAGTTCCACCCCGTGATGGTATCGTCGCCAGAGCCGCCCGTGATGATATCAGAACCGGTGCCGCCTATGACAGACTGACCACCATCTGCCATCGTGAACGAGTTCGTTCCATTCGCGAGCACATAGTTCTCAACACCGGCAAGACCTGTGCCAATCCCAGCATTAGACAGCGTGATCGTCTGAGTGCCCGCTGCTGTAACCGTGCCGCTGAACCCGTTGTTCTGCGCAACAGTCATCGTAACAGATGCACCACTATCAAGCGTCAGATTA
>LLEL01000014.1_pt1 | contig 14564 bp, 17 predicted proteins | sample 595891 | NCBI WGS metagenome assembly LLEL01 (sample SAMN02919312, study PRJNA255460) | bioreactor metagenome | biome: chemostat; feature: culture 2012_10.1; material: sediment; isolation source: day35 10degC chemostat 2012 inoculated with Wadden Sea sediment taken from... | place: Germany: Bremen ...
ATAATCCCACAATTCCAATATGTAAGCAAAAACAATGACTTAGCCGATAAGCCTTTGATACCACGGATTTTCACTCCTGAAACTGAGTGACATTGGTCTGTGTCGACCGTGATAGGCATTCAAAAAATGACGTACGCTCGTTGACATGGCGTTGACATGGAATTGCTGCACTGGACGGAAATATCATCGTTTTCGGCCTAAACCGGAACTTGGTGCGGTTTGCAGCGAACGGCAGGTTTGATGAAGATTTTCTGATGCGGGCCAGGGTGCAATCTTTCGGCTTGGCTCGACTGTGGCCCGCGTTGGAAAATCTCTCAGGGAGGAAGCCGCGGGGGCTTGGCGGTGTCTATGGGGAAAGAGCGCTGTCTATCGGGCTTGTGACTGCTGCGGATACGTTTTTGGTCAGATTGAAGACGGCGGTTCGTACGTTTTGCCCGCTCGCTTGCCTAAGATTTGAGCTGGGTCGCTGCCGGTTTGCACCTTTAACGTGATTTGCTGGATCGCTGCGCACAAGTGATTTTGGCCGGTGTTGCAGAAACAACCGGATCGCATTGGGCGGGATAAACGGGCAATCAGTCATGCGGCCTGTTTCCTTGGTGGAGCGCGGGATCGGGGAACCTGGCCGCGCTTGAACGTTTCGATGATCAGCATTGTGCCGCCGCAACAGGGGCACGGTTCCCGCAATGTAAATGGTGTGGGATCATCCTCGGATGGTGGTTCTTGCTCTGGCGGGCTCGCCCCAATCAGGGCTCGGACCTTTGCAATGTTGGTTTTACGTTGCGCGGACGCCAGCAGGCCATAGTGCCGGATCCGGTGGAACCGTCGGGGAGAACATGCATCAGGAAACGGCGGATGAACTCGTCCGTTGTCAGGCGCATCACCTTTTGCCGGTCACCACTCTTGATGCGATAGTCCTTCCATCGGAACGCGACGGTGTTTGCATCGGCGCTGAAGAGGCGCTGGTTCGAGATCGCGACACGGTGCGTGTAACGACTGAGGTAGGCTAGAACTGCCTCGGGTCCGCCGAACGGTGGTTTGGCATAGACCACCCATTCGATTTTACGGAACGGGGCCAACCAGTTTGCAAATGCACCGGTCTCAGCCAGCCCTTTTAGGTCACTATAAAACGCCAGATCACCCGAGCGATGCAACGCCATCAGTCCTTCGATGAACAGGCGGCGGAACAGCCGTGACAGCACCCGCACATGCAGGAAGAACCCCGGCTTGCACGCCACCCATTGGTTGCCGTCGCGCGACAAGCCACCGCCGGGGACGATCATGTGGATGTGTGGGTGATGGGTGAGCGCAGACCCCCATGTGTGCAACACGCTGGTCATGCCAACGCGAGCACCCATGCGCTTGGGATCAGCGGCGATGGTCGTCACGGTCTCGGCGGACGCCCGGAACAGCAGGCCGTAAATGGCGCGCTTGTTCCAGAGGGCGATCCTGGCAATCTCGGCTGGTAGCGTGAAGACGACATGGAAATACTCGACGGGCAGCAAGTCTTCGGCCCGTGCCGCCATCCAGTCGCGCGCAGCGGGTCCCTGACACTTTGGACAGTGCCGGTTTTTGCAACTGTTGTATGCGATGTGCTGATGGCTGCATTTGGTGCAAGCCGCCACATGCCCGCCGAGCGCCTCTGTTCGGCAGGCTTCTATCGCTGACATCACCTTAAGCTGGCTCAGGCTGATATGCCCGGCATTGGCCCGCCGCCACGCGGGACCATGTTTGCGGAATATGTCAGCAACCTCCAGTCTGGGGCGGGGCACTCCCCGCCCGTCACCCCGGTCGCGTCTTGCGTGTCTGTAGGTTCAACTGCTTGAGGGCCTCGAACGGGCTGGTCGTATCCCGGATCATCTTGGTGGCGACCTTAGTGTACTGCGCGGTGGTTGTCAGTTTGGCGTGACAAGTAGCACTTGGATAACCCCGTACATCCGTGCCCGCTTCCAGCAGATGGGTGGCAAAGCTGTGCCGCAGGGTGTGCAGCGTTGCGGGCCTGTTGATCCCGGCCATGCGTTTGGCCGATGTAAAGGCCCGGTTGAGTTGACGTGGCGAGATCGGATTGATCTTGGGTTTACCCGGGAACATCCACCTTCAGGCCGTGCCTCGCACCAATAGTCACGCAACAGATCGAGCAATCCCGGCGACAGCATTACCTTACGATCCTTCCGCCCCTTGCCCTGCACGACGTGGATCAACATCCGGTCACTGTCGATGTCGCCGGTCGTCAGATTGCAAACCTCAGAGGCGCGCAGACCCGCACCATAAGAGATACTGAGCGCCGCGCGATACTTGAGCCCGGGACCAGGTGCTACGGCCAGAAGTTCTGAGACTTCCTCAACGCTGAGCACAGCGGGCAGCTTGCGCGGCTCGGTGCGGAATTGCATGTACTTCTTCATCTCATCACGCCCGCAGGTCATCGAGAAAAAGAAACGCAGAGCAGTGATCCGCGCGTTGTAAACCGAGGGCGTGACCTCGGTATCCGTCATATGAAGTTGATACGCGCGCAGCTCCTCACGCGTAGCCGTATCCGGTGAATGCCCCAGAAACGCAGCAAAATCCTTGACTGCCCGGATATGAGATCGCTGGGATTGGTGCCCCAGACCCCGAATGCGCATGTCTTCGATCATCCGCTCCCGAAGCGGTGTTGTTCTCTCGCTGACCATGAAATCCTCCTGTCTGTCGATTGAGAAACCTCAATCGTCAAACAGATCAGCCAGATCGCAAAATCCGCCAACATGTGGGATGCTTCAATACGCTTGCCACAAGCGCCAGTGCCGCGCGAGCGGCTTCGTCCGTGAGCCCACACCGGACCTGTTGATTTTGCGTTGCGTGCACTCGCAGCGCGGAAATTGCTGCGTTAGTTAAATTTCTATGCCACTGCGCCGCGGGCAAATCGGTCATTCATGCGAGCTGCGGCGGAAACGACATGCTCAAGGATATGATCCCCAGCTTTCCCAAGGCAACCGCAGTTTTGAACACAGCCCCACCGCAGCGGGGCACATACCCAACACTGCCTGAGGCTGTTTCCTCACGTAACATGTCGGTAAGTGCCTCACCGCAGCAAAAGATCATGGATGGTTACCCTTTCAGCAGGCTTTTGCCAGTTGCTTTGTCGAAGAGGTGACCGGATCCTTCGCGGATGTAAAACGAGACATCAGCCCCTTCGCCTGGCCTATGCCGCGCAGGAACGAGCGCGCGAATCTTCAGTTCACCAACATCAAAGCTCACCAGAGCCTGGTCGCCATGATATTCGATGAGATCTGATTTTCCCGACAAAGCATCAGCATTTTTGTTCTCGGAACTGAGATCACTTGGACGAACGCCCAAAGTGACTTTTTGTCCTTCCTTGATTTCAAACCTGGAAGGATCCACGCACAAAGTCACATGTTTGCTGGTGAGTTGAAAACCGTCGTTTGATTGGTTCACAGTCATATCAATAAGGTTCATGGCTGGGGTGCCAATGAAACCGGCGACAAAAAAGGTGGCGGGCCGTTCATAGATTTCTTCTGGCGCACCAACCTGTTCGATCATCCCGTCTTTCATCAACACGATGCGATCCGCAAGCGTCATGGCTTCCATCTGATCGTGGGTGACATAGACCGTCGTCGTTTGAAGTTTCTTATGCAAACGCGCGATCTCTTCGCGCATTGTCGCCCTAAGCTTTGCATCTAGGTTTGAGAGCGGTTCATCGAATAGAAATACATCGGGCGTCTTGATCATCGCTCGGGCAATGGCGACGCGCTGTTGTTGACCGCCCGACAATTCCGTGGGCTTTCGATCAAGATACGGCTCAAGACCAAGGACACCTGTGACGTCAGCCGTGCGCTTTTTGATTTCTTCTTCAGAGACCTTGATACGACGTAGACCAAAGGCGATGTTGTCCCGAATAGTCATATGTGGATAGAGCGCATAGTTCTGGAACACCATCGCGATACCTCGGTCACGTGGTTCAAGATCATTCACGATTTTACCGCCGATAAGCAGCTCCCCACCGGTAATGTCTTCCAAGCCTGCCATCATGCGCAGCATCGTCGATTTCCCGCACCCTGATGGGCCTAAGAATACGATGAACTCATGGTCTTTCACTTCCAGATTAAAATCAGGGACAACTTCGACTGCGCCGTAGTTTTTCTTGATATTCTGGCAAACAATCTCAGCCATTTTTTTCTCCTAGGTCTGCAACTTTGATTTGCAGTTTGATGTCTGTGGGGAGGCCCTTTGCTGCACGTTCAAATGCAGCGATGCTTTGATCAAAGCTAAAGGTCTCAGAGATGAGGGGTTTCAGGTCAACTTTGCCTGAAGAAATCAACCCCAATGCGCGATCAAACACATTGGCATAGCGGAATACGGTTTCGATGCGCAGTTCACGCGCGACTGCCGCGTTTACGTCAAAAGAAACTTCAGCGGGAGGTAGGCCGACAAGGACAACACATCCGCCAGGCCTTGCCGCGCGAATAGCATCGTTGAAGACTTGAGGTACGCCGCTGGCTTCAAACACAACATCAGCGCCCCAACCATCAGTTTCATGCAGCACCGTGTCGTTGAGGGAAACGGTCGATACATTCACTGGAACGATGCCGTCGTAACGCCCAGCAATTTCCAATTTTTCAGCGCTTACATCGGAAATGATGACCTTACTGCACCCCCCAGCAAGTGCGGCGAGCGCGACCATAAGCCCAATTGTACCGCAACCGGTAACGACGGCGACATCACCGGGGACGATCTTGGCCCTTGCTGCCGCTTGCATCCCGATCGCAAAGGGTTCGACCATCGCTCCTTCGGCAAAGCTTACGTCGTCGGGAAGCTTGTAAGTGAATGCGGCAGGATGAACGACAGTTGATGTCAGGATACCATGCACCGGCGGAGTGGCCCAAAAGGCAACTGCTGGATCGACATTGTAGATACCCAGTTTCGAGGCGCGTGACGACAAATCAGGGACACCAGGTTCCATACATACGCGATCACCAACTTTTAGATGCCGCACTTCACTCCCGACCTCGATTACGCGGCCAGATCCCTCGTGTCCAAGAACCATAGGCTCTTTGACAACGAAATCTCCGATTTTCCCATGTGTGTAATAGTGGACGTCGCTTCCGCAGACGCCGACTGTATCAATCGCAATTTTTACGTCGCCTGTGCCCATTGCGTCCGGCAATTCAATCTCGCGGATCGCCAGTTCGCCAATGCGTTCCAATACAAGTGCTTGCATGTTTTTTAATCCTATCGAGCTTTCTGAGCAAATGCGCGGTTCAGAAAACCGCTCAAAAGGCCCAGCATCAGAAGAGGGGGAGAGAAAGCAAAACAACAGCAGCGTTCAGAATGCCCCAAGGGACATTCATTCCTAACTGGGACATCTCAGATGCAACGATAGGGAGGGTTTTTGCATCACTTGTTGTCAGCATCAGTGCCAAGAGGAACTCGTTCCAAACAAGGACGAAGCTAAACGCGAGGGCACCTAGAAGCGATTTCATCGCGACCGGCAGCGCCACTTTAGCGAAGACGGCGTACGGTCCGTAGCCATCTACGCGTGCAGCCTCCTCGATAGCGATTGGGACGCGTTGAAAGCTTGGAATGGCGAGCCACATTGTGATCGAGATTGTAATCAATGAGTACGCGATGATCATTCCAAGTTTGGTGTCGTAAATCCCAAGGTTCAACCAAATCACCATCAGGGGAATGGCCACCGCGACAGGTGGTAAAAACCGGAGTGACAGAACGAAGAACTGAATTTCCTTGGTGATACGGTTTGGATGCCGCGCGACTGCATAAGCGGCCGGCAAGCCTAGGACCAAACCCAGGGTAACGGCAGACAGGCAAACGACGAGAGAATTCCAAAGTGCGCCGAACACGCTGTCTCGGCCAAGAACGTACGCGATGTTATCTAGGGTCGGGTCGAAGAACACTTTTGGAACGGCTGTTAGAAGGTCTGCATTGACTTTGAATGCGTTGAGCAATGTCCAAGCAAGGGGCAATATGATGCAGAGTGCGAAGAACCACAGGACCACGCGGCCAATCATGCGAGCGATCATTTGTTCACCTTCTTCCAGATAAATGTGAATGAGACGATTGTGACCAACAGCATGATCACCGCGATGCTGGATGCGTAACCAATGTTGCCAGATTCGATGAAGCCTTGAGAGAAGGCGTACATATCAAGTGTCTCTGTCGCTATACCGGGGCCGCCGCGTGTCATGACGTAGATCAGGTCGAACGAGCGCAGTGATTCAATCGCCTTAACCAATGCGAGGCTGATCAAAGGTGCTTTGAGCATTGGAATGGTCACGTAGAAGTGGATTTGCCATGGCTTAGAGTTGTCCAGTCGTGCGGCCTCAATCGGTTGTGGGGGGAGAGCTTCAATGAGTTTGAGAACAATAACCGCGAAGAAGAAACCCCACTGCCAGACATCTACGAGCGCCACAGCCAAGAGTGCGGTACTTGCGTCGGCCATAACATCAAGTGGTTGGCCAGTGATTGCACGGTATGGATAGGTCACAATTCCATAAAGAGGATGGAATGCGAACTTCCAAACAAATGCGGCACAGACGCGCGGCAACAGAACAGGAATCAAGAACACGAGACATAAAAAGCCTCGGAATCGAATGCTTGCAGCTTCGAACATCAAAACGCCAAGACCTATCGCCAGGATCATCGTCGCAGATACCGTAATGAGCTCCCATTTGAGGGACACGTAAGCTGCATTGATGAACCGACGATCACTGAACAGGTCGATGTAGTTCTCAAAGCCGATGTAGCTTGATGTGTTTGAAAAGAGCGTTCTATCCGTCAACGATACGTTGATCGCATAGATTGTCGGTGTAAGCGCCAAGATAGCCAGAAGCGCAACTGTTGGTATCAAGAAGGTGTAAGGTAATGTATTTCGCCGTTGCATATCGTGCCCCAGAAGTGGATCGCGAAAGACCTGTCGTTTGCGGCAGCGCTTTCTACATATCAAAAGAAATAAGGCTCTGGCGGTCAGGGAGAGGAGACCGCCAGAGCTTGTCTGACCAAAAAGTTCCTTGGGTGGCCTTACTCCGAGGTCAGATCAACCGCGAAGGCTTCCAACTCGTCGAGCGCAGCTTGAACGTCTGTGCGCTGACCAGTAATCAACTCTTCAAGGATGATACCCCAGCGGTTACCAAGTTCAGGCCACTGTGCATCTTGCCAAAAGTTGACTTTTGTAAACGCTGCGGTAGCCTCAAGCGCTGCCGGAAGTTCTTCACCGAACGTCGCACTGAACTCTGGGCTGTTGAAGATGCTCGTACGGTTCAATTCACCGGACTGACCAGCTTCGAGGCGGCGAAGTTCATTTTCCTTGGACGTTGCCCAAGCAATCCACTGACCAGCACAATCGCGTTGAGCATCAGTTTCATTTGCTTTCGAACTGATTGCGAACCCATGTGCATAACCGCCACCAGTCAAAGGCGCTGGCGGTGTCCCGAAGGCCACAACGTCAGAAACCTGAGAGTTGTCAGGGTTAACGGCCATACCACCCAATGGTGCGGATTCAATGATCAAGGCAACTTGGCCCGAGTTGAATGCGCCAGTGGATTCGTCCCAGCTACCGGTCTGTGTGCCTGGAGGAGAGTATTCGAACAATTTGAGATACGTTTCAGTCGCCTGGACAGCGGCATCGCTGTTGAACGCAGGTGTGCCATCATCGTTGAACCATTCGCCGCCCATTCCACGGAAGTAAGGCATCCAACGCCACACGTTCGAACCTGAACCACGCTGGCCACGAAGGGCAAAGCCATAGATGCCATTGTCTGGATCGTGAAGTGCTTCGACAGCTACCAGCAATTCTTCCAGTGTCGTTGGTGGTGTTACACCAGCCGCCTCGAGAAGGTCGGTACGGTACACCATCAGGTCACCGCCACCTTGAATTGGCGCAAACCAAACAGTGCCGTCATAAGTGGCCGTTGTGACGCGACCTGGATCAAAGTCCTCGAAGTCGAATTCAGCAGGATAGTGGTCCAAAAGTGGGACAAGCCAGCCGGGTTCAGCGAATTGCGCAAGGTTGGCTTCATCAACATAGTACACATTGTACTTGCCGATCGTAGACGCATCCGCGCGAGATTTGGCACGACGATCGCCTTCGTTCAGGTAGTCAATCTGGAAACCAACGCCGGAAAGCTCACGGAATTCATCCGCAAATTGCTCTGTTGTTGTCAGGCCGTCGCGAGGTTGCGCAAGGATGCGAACATCTTCAGTACACATTTGATGGCCATCAGCGAAGGCTGCTGTCGCACTTACGCCGAATGCGGCCACTGCTACAGTTGTTTTGAGATAAGTCTTAAATTTCACAATTTTTCCTCCCAAGTGATTTATGCTCCTCCACCTCCATGGACGAGCCGATGTCACAAACATCCATTCTTTGAAGTCGGTTCACTAGCGCTCTGCATGTTTTGATTCTATACTATTTTGCGCACCACTCGAATTTGAGACTCGGATGGACTCTCTGGCGAAATGGAGACAACAACATGCAAGATCCTCAAAATCATCCAGATATGCATGCCTATCTAGAGCCAGTGACAGTGCCGCCCGGGCACAGTTACTTGTGGCGATTGGATGATTACCCGTGGAGCCGAAATGTCTGGAATTATCATCCGGAATTTGAGCTGCATCTTATCAGGCACTCTACGGGACTTGTGTATGTCGGCGATTACATTGGACAATTTGAGGCGGGGCAATTGATCCTTGTTGGAGCAAACCTGCCACACAACTGGGTCACGCCAGGGATCGGCAACAGGCTGCTTGCTGGGCGCGATATAGTCATACAATTTGACGCCCAGAAATTCACATCCAGCGATGGCGCATTTTCTGAACTGTCTGATACGGATAAATTGTTTAGCGATGCGCACCGCGGGGTGGAATTTCTTGGGGCCACGGCACAGGCGGGACGACAAATCATCGAAAGCATGGATGGGAAAGGTAAGCTGTCCAATCTATCGAAAATGCTTGAGCTGTTAGATCTACTGTCATCCAGCACAGAGACACGATTGTTAGCTTCCGCGGCCTTCGTCGCAAGCAATCGGATCAAGGGCCAAAAGGAGCATGTGGTGATCGAAAAGGCGCTCATGTATTTGCAGGACAACTTTTTAGAGAACCCATCATTAGCGGATGTTGCAGATCAGGTTGGCCTAAGTGAAAGCGCATTTTCCCGATTTTTCAAACATAAGACCGGCAACACGTTCTCTGAGCATATGGTGTCTTTGCGGCTTTGGATGGCCAGCAAACTGCTTATCGAGACGGACCAGCCTGTGACTGATATTTGTTTCGAAGCAGGGTTTGGAAACATCTCCAACTTCAATCGCGTTTTCTTGCGTAAGCTGGGAATGACACCGTCGAAATACCGAAGTGCGTCCGGTCTGCGGAATCACTCAATCACGCAAGAGCAGAAGTGGAACGCTAAGCGATAACGAAAGGCCTGATCCGAAAGTGGTCGCGGAAAATAGAAAACTTCTCTGGGATAGGGCCACGGTCCGGAAGCTGAAATCTATACCATTCATGAATGGCCGCTCTGGTGAAATTCGCTGAGTTGCGAAATATGCGGCGCTGCGCATGCGAGGAAATGCTGCGTCAGCGAAGTTGGGAAATCCAATGTCGGTTTTGTCCCGCATAGCGGACCTTGGTACATCGCGCCGCGAACGTCCACTTCCCGCCTATTCTGTTGAAAAACTCTTTGCTGCATCTGCAAATTTTCAAAAAGCAGAAAACTGTTCTCCAATAGTCAAGATACGCCAAGAAAAACTGGGAAAACTTAGCAAAGCCAGAATAATTTTCCGTCAGATTTGGCCCAAATGCCCAACATCGGAGTTTTTCAACAGAATACGCCCACATCGATGCTCATACAGGCCGCTTCGTTTGATCTGAAGAACCCCGCTTCATGGCAGCACGCGGATGGACGCGCCTCGGTAGCCAGCCACCATCTCTCGTAGCTGTGCCGGCTCAACCACATCGACCTCCCTACCCCACTTGCCGAGATGCCAGGCCATCTCTACGAGGCCGCTTGCCTCAAAGCTGACCAGCAGCCCGCCATCGTCTAAGTCGACCAATTCCTGCTTAGGATGAAACTCAAACTCTCGAGCAATCGCTGCGGCGGCAGGACTGAACCGCCACACGACCCGCGTGAACTCTTTGTCGGAGTGGAACGACCCAAATGACCTCGCCGCATAGGTTTCCAGATCGAAGTCCCTGTCCTTCTCAAACCATTCGTTGGTGATTTCGGCCTTTTCGATGCGATCCATGCGGAAGCGGCGCAGGTTGGTATCTTTGGCGGTGTCACAAGCAACAAGGTAATGCCGCGTGCCCAGCAGGATCCCATAAGGTTCAACGACGCGCTTACGTACCTTGGCATCCTGCGCACCCTTGTATCGAATAACCAGCCGGAACGGCCCTCTCAGAGCTGCTGATACAATGTTCAGCACGTCCGGGGAGGTTTTGACCTTTGGGCCTGGGCGGCAAGCATAGCCTTTGGCCTCGAGGATCGCCTCGGCATCCACCTCCATTTTTCGCGCTAGTGGAGACGGCAAGGTTGCTACCAAGCGGTCGCGCAGCGATCGTAGCGCCTTCACTTCCATGTCAGCGCCCTCTCGCTCTGCCCTAGTAATGCTTACCTCGAGCGCGACGAGTTCATGCCTATAAAGCCCCTGCATGCCGAGCATGCTGGTGTCGCGCAGCTTCCACCTGCGACGCCGTTCACCATCGATATCATGCGACATGCTCGGGAATACGTCCTTCAACGCATAGATCATGCGCTGGGCGGTCCGCTCATTTACACAGAACTCCTCAGCCACCTGCTTCACGGTGATGCCGCTGTGTCGGCTCGCGGACATGCCGGCCAGCTTCAATAAGTCCTGTGCCTTTTGAAACGACATATTCGCACTATCCCCGACAGTTATTGACGTAGTGCCTGGTTTATAACTCAGAAGAGGTCGATTCGTCCTAACAATGCTGATCGATTGAAGAATTTGGCTGCCGCCACTGTGCCACGCTCAACGCGGCCCAGCTTCATCAATCGAGCGCCTCGACGTTCTCTCCTCACCGAAGCCCAGACGGATCCAGCCACCCCATCGTGGCAGGCCGTATCACCTTGAATCCAGAACTGGAGCCCGCATGGCACTACCTCAAAGAGCATTCCTCACCTTGCACGAAACCGCGTCCCGATGGGGCTGCACCATCGCCGACATTGGCGGATGGGCCACCGAGGGCAAGCTGGACATCGTCACAGGGGATTTCTCTCGCAATCTGCGGCGACGAGAAGGTCTCCGGCAAGATCACGATCTCGCCGATGGACATGCTGCCCCTCTTTCGCCGCGCGGGGCACCGGCCCCACGGTCATCAAGCTACAGCGGATCAAGCCCGAGCATTCCCAAGACTGGTGCTATGTCACTGAGCCCGCGGATGGGGTCGAAGTCTCGATCGCAGATCTCTTGATCAGCGGCCAGGACGTTCTGCGGTTCGAAGACGAGTACGATCTTCTGCGCCGTATCGGTGGCGGCACAGGCGCGCTCTCGCCCTATGACTGGGAGGGCATGTATGTGGCCCTACTGAAGCGCGTCCACGAACATGGCATCCCCGAGACCCAGGCCGAACTGATCGGTTATCTTCAGGACTGGTTCGCCGATGTGGCCGAGAACGGGGAAATCCCTGACGAGAGTACCATTCGGCGTCGCCTGCGGCCCTTCTGGCGCGCACTGCGCGGCGAGAAGTAAGCGGCCCCGATTTTAGGCCCCGCTTTGCCTCTTTCTCGGCATCCGCGTCATGCACAATCTTCGGGCGTGGCCGGAACATGCCGGCCACAGCATCGACCCCGGCGCGCAAAGGCGAGTCCATCAAATGAGCATAGCGCAGGGTCGTCTGCATCTGGCTGTGGCCGAGAAGCTTGCCGATCATTTCCAACGAGGCGCCGCCGCTGACCAAGAGCGAAGCGAATGTATGGCGCAGGTCATGGATGCGTACATCCGGCAGATCTGCCTCGCGCTGCACCTTTACCCAAAACCGGCGGATTTCCTTGACGGGCTGGCCCGGCACATCGCCGGGGAAGAGCCATGGATTGCCCTTGGGCACTACAAGCGCTCGCTGGCGCACGATCGCCGCGACATCCGCAGAGATCGGCACCCCGGTGGATCTTGCGCTGCTTCGTGGTCGCTGCAGGCTTTGACCAAATCCCAAGCTCTAGATTGAATTGCTCGAACTGCGCCTGGCGCACCTCCCCAACGCGGGACCCCGTCAACATGCAGATGCGGATGATGCCCGCGGCCCGCTGATCTTCGGCCGCATCCAACACCTCGGCCAGCCGGCCGATTTCGTCGTGGGAGAGGAAGCGTTCACGTGCTGTCTCGACACGTTTCTTGAACCCAGCGGCCGGATTGTCCGTGCGCCAGCCCCACTGGATGGCAAGGTTAAACATCTTGCGCAGCACTTCGCCAACGCGGTTGGCGCGCACCGGCGTGGGCTTGCGCCCCTGCAGCTTGCGCGCACGATTGTTGGGCTTCGCCTTCGATGGCCGCGCCCTGCCCTCTGCAATCAGGTTCAAAAGCTTTGTCACATCATGTGGCGTGATCTCGGTCACCAGCTTGTTGCCCCAATGCGGTGCGACGAGCTTGGTCAGGAAGGATTTATGATCGGACGCGCTCAAAGGCGTCAGCGTTGAGGCATGCTCGATCAAATACCGCTCGATCATGTCGTTGAAGCGGGGGCGCCTCACGCAGCGTGTCGCGTTCCTCCATCGGATCTGTGCCCTCGTCGATCAGACGGCGCAGGTCTCGGGCCCGCTCCCGGGCCGCAGTGACGCTCCACTCAGGCCAACGCCCGATCGCCATGCGGCGCTGGCGGCCCGCAAAGCGATAATCCATCACGAAGGACCGCTCGCCCGAGGGCATCACGCGGATGGACAGCCCCCGTATCTCGGTATCGAAGACCTGATAGGCCCGATCTTCTTCAGGGATCTGCTCACGCACGGTTTTATCATTTAATCGCAATCGGTTGACCATATTCATACCTCCTTCATGCGCATGACACAGGCGTAGATGCGCAAGCTTATCAAGCGAAGCATGAGGTTTTGGGTGGCATACAGGCGGTGACCGGCGGTGATGCGCCAAATGGCTGCCCGTCATTGAAAACATGGGAGAAAATGCCTGGCGGCGTTCATTGCGCTGGGCGAATCCGCCCACAAGCGGATTGGGTCTCGTGCCCAAAAGCGCACCCAAGAGGCCATTCCCCCCCCCAGACCAAGCCCTGATTTTGTAAATTTCGTTTAAAATCAATGACCGGCAAGGGTCCGGACCCCTTGCCGGTTGGGCGAATACCTTTGAACGCCCGTGAAACCCGCTGAAACACGGCGAAATCTTGTAAATTGGCCAGTTTTGGGTCGCTGCGACTCTCCATCGGTCAATTCGCGAAGGTTCTGCGCCGTCCTGTGCCGCAAACTCGACCGGCGCCAAAACCGTAAAACCTCAATGATATCAATAACCGGCAGCCATTTGGCGCATCACCGCCGGTCTCCGCCTTCCCGCCACCCTTTCCGCTCTGCGTTTCTGAAACCCTGAACTCTGCCCTTGTCGGGCCAAACCCAGGAGAAACAAGATGCCAAACCTTGGAACCTTACCCCAATCCAGCGGCCCTCAACGCCTTATGAGCGGTTGGATAAGCCGCCTCGACCTCGCCCTTGAGCTTGGTGTCACCGTCGAAACCCTGCACCGCTGGGAGAAAATCCGTTTCGGCCCGCCCTGCGTGCGCGCTGGCCGGAAAATCTATTACCGGCGAGATGCCGTGCAGGACTGGCTGATGCTGCAGGAAGCCCCTGCGCCACGCCGCGCGGGGTCACGCCGATGAGCATCCCCCTTCCCTTCCGCAAGCCCAGCGCCCGGGACCGCGTCCGCCAGGAATGGATCGAAGAGCGTCGGCGCGAAGCGCGCATGGTGGTTGCCGATGTTGCGCACCATTCCGACCACATGCTGCGCCTCGCCTGCAATGTGCTGGTGCAACATGGTGAATCCCCCGAAGAGCGCGAGGACGCGCGCATCCTGCTTGTGGTCCTCGATGCGAAGACGCCAGGGCGGCTGCCCGCGCCAGATCGGGGTGGCCGCACATGAAGCGACGCGGAACTCCAGAAGCAGATTTGCAGCGCGCTGTTGTGACCGCGCTGCGCTTTGTCATACCCAAGGGCGCCATCATTCATCACAGCGCCAACGAGGTGAGCGAGGCAGGCCCGCGTGGTGCCAAGCGCCAAGCGATCCTGGTTGGCATGGGGGTGCATCCTGGTTTTTCCGACCTCGTCATCCTTTGCGACGGAAAGGTCCTTTTCCTTGAGCTAAAATCACTCAAGGGGCGGCTGAGCCCAGCGCAGGAGGCGTTCCGCGACGCGGTGCTGGCGCAAGGCTTCGGTTGGGCACTGGTGCGCTCGCTTGATGATGCGCTGGGCGCTTGGCAGATCATGGGCTCACGACGCGTGTTGTCAGTGCTCCGAAGTCGTCAACATCAGAAACTGACGTCACCTCATCAGGGAGGGCTGCCCGATGAGCCATGCTGCAACCAACTGGGGCCATTCAGCAGCGTGGGGC
>LLEL01000015.1_pt1 | contig 14530 bp, 20 predicted proteins | sample 595891 | NCBI WGS metagenome assembly LLEL01 (sample SAMN02919312, study PRJNA255460) | bioreactor metagenome | biome: chemostat; feature: culture 2012_10.1; material: sediment; isolation source: day35 10degC chemostat 2012 inoculated with Wadden Sea sediment taken from... | place: Germany: Bremen ...
CGCCTGCGGATCGCGGCCATACCCCAAGAGTTCTGAGGTCTGCAGCGGTTGCTCCGCCCCCAGGGGACGTGCTGGCGAAGGGCATTTTGCTGAAGCCGCTCGCAGGCGGCGTGCCATATGTGGTCTCGAACGCTAGCGCCATCTGCGCCCGCGCCCCTTGGCTCGTGCCATTTTGTCTCTCCTCAGATTAGCGGGGTCAGCTGAGCGGGGTCAGCCGTGGAATAGTGCAGGACCACTGGAATGACGGCTGCTTTCAGACCAGCCGCCCCTTCAACAGGCAAATCGACCGGCCGTGGGGGCTTCCGCCTCCACCCAGTCGCAGAGCCCGCCCAGCGTGCGGTCGGCGGCAAGCGCTGCGCCGATGCTGGCACAAAGTGTGTCGAAAGCAGCATCACGGTCGTTCGTTCCTTGCACGACCGCCTCTATCTCGGCGCGGTGCTGAAAGTGATAGCGCAGCGGCGACAGTGTCACCTCCGGCTCCCCCGGCTCCCCGTCGCGCAGGATTAATAGACCCTGAGCCGGGACGCGCTCGGGCAGGACATCCCCGCGCAGTGCACAAGTAGGCAGCATGGAAAAACGAGTGTGCAGTGCGGTCAGGATGGTTTCGCGCGCACTCATAGTTTTGCCTCTAGCCAATTCGCCACGATCAGCCCCGGAACTGCCGCCAGCGCGCGGTCAGCGTCGCGGGCCAGATTGAGCCGTTTCGCGAGCTTCACTTGTGGGGACCAGCAGAAAGATCGGCACGGTGCTGCGTCCGCGACCGGTTTTGGACCGGGGATGCCACGCCTAATCCTCGATTGTTCAACCGACCATCAGCAACCAGCAGGCTTGGCCCGCGCCGCCGATAGACAAACCGCAGCCGCAACCCGCGCCGCCGTTCCCATTCGCCGGGGGGGGTGATCCTGCCACCGCGCAGGCCACGCCCTGCAGCAGGCGTAGGGATTGCCAGCCAGAAACCGTCCTTCGAGCGGATCAATGGTCCGGTGTCATGAGCGCTGACAATCACGGGTGCCTTCGACCAGACCAGCGCTGCTGCTTTCAGGCTTTCGCCAGATCTCGGATAGGTCTGGCTCCGGATCGAGTTCGACAATCGCCGACCAAGGCCTGCTTGCGTGATCTGCCCGCGCCATGCGGTTTTCAGGTCCGTGCCAGCTTCGCGCATAGCTGCGCTGACGGCCTTTTCACCTGCCTTTATCTCCGCTGCCATCGCGGAAATGAGATCAGGGCTGATGTCGAGTCCGAGCTTCATGCCGGACACAACTCAATGGTCCAGACCAACCGCTCGCGGTCGCGGCGCGGTTCACCCTGGATCAGGAACGTTTCCTCACCAATCAGGATCTGCTCCTGTGGACGAGGGTCCGGGATATCTGCAACCTGAACGTCGATGCGTGTCGTCTCAGAGAGTAGACGGGCTGATCCGAACTCTGTGATCTCGTCAGGACGGCGCAGAATGCCACGGGCCCGTGTGAACTGACCCTCGACGTCACGATGCCATATCTCGACAGAAATATTCGGATCGCTGAACAGTGTTCCGATGACTGCAGCAAATGCCGTCATCAGAAGCTCGCGTTTAGGCGCACCCGGCCAATCACGTCAGCCGCGCCACCCGCAACCGCTTCGGTCGCCACGCCAATCAACGTATTGCCGGTGGCGGTCTTGGTGGCTTGCTTGTTGGTGTTATCCCAGTAGACCTTGTCACCGGCAGACCAGGCTTGGGACGCGACCTTCTTTAGATCGAAGACGCCGACGAGTGCGGTCTCAACGGTTTCGGCATTGGCAGCATCCCCGGCGGCCACGCCAAAAATGGCGCCGACGAGCAGGCCGTCGCCGGACGTTACGGTGTAGGGTGCGGTGAGCGTGACGGTATTGCTGGGCTGGACGTAGTTTTTCATTGCGGGGTCCTTTGCAAAACGAAACGAGCGGCCCCATTGGACCGCCCGTCAGGGTTGGAGTTTCAGAATTGGCTCGGTTTATGCGCCCGGATTCTTATAGAGGCCGCGCCAGTCGATGGCCTTGGCGCCAAAGTCGAGGCGGCACTTGATCTCGACCCCGTCGACGTCAAAGCCGTTGCGCGTCTCGATGTAGGCACCTTGCTGGCCTTCGAGATAGGCGTACTCGATTGTGTCGATCTGGTTTGGATTGGCTGCAAGATACCAGGCGGTTTCGCTGACCGCGTCCAGCCTGGGTTCGCTGATCGGTGCCAGCGTCCGGATCGATTGTGGCACGACGTTCGAGGTTGCAGCGGGCACGAGGTTCTGGGCGACCATCTGCTCGGCACGCAGTTCCAACGAGGCAGGCACGATGAGGTATGCAGGACGGACATTCAGGACCGTCTTTTTATCGAGACCGGTCTGCTTGGCCATCGCAGCACGTGCGGCACCGACGCTGCCCACATCAAGTGCGGCGCCAGTACCGGCCAGATTCTTGTGGCTGTTATGGAAGAGCGCATTGCCATCGGCCATCGCCGGGTTGGCGGTGATGATGCCCCAGACCACGTCCGACTCCAGCTGCGCGATAGAGTTGCCGTACATCGCGGGGATACGCGTGAAGGCGTCGAGATCATCATTGATCAACGTCTGCCGCGTGATGGCGACCACCCGGCCATAGGTCTTGACCTTGTAGCTCTCTTTGCTCTCGCCGAGCGTGCCGCGCTTGAACTCTCCGCTCTCGCCAACTTCCAGCAGCTGCGGGGCCTCACCAAGTTGCACCCGATGCATCGACTTGAAATCAGTGGCCAGAACCTGACGGCAGAATAGCATAAACGTGCGGGGATAGGCGTCATAGGCTTGCCGCAGGGTCTTGTTCGTGACCGCCGACAAGATTTCGGGGAAGTCAGACGTCGAATGCAACGCCCGCGTCGCAACCTCGTCGCGCGATAGACCGCGCGTGTTGACCCCGGCATTGCCAAGGCTTTCGCGGGCCAGTTCCATCAGCGTCATGCCGCGGTACTGGCGGGCGGCATCTTCCAGCTGAAACAGCGTCGGGCTGTAGCGATGCAGGAGTGCATTGGCGACAGCATCACGTCGTGTGACCTGCTCGTCGCGGCCGCCCAGCGGGATCGACACCTGGCTGAATGTGCGGGTTTCTTCGGATTTTGTGGCAACCTGATCGAGGATCAGGCGGCGCGCTTCGCCGATATCCGTGCCGCGCTTCACCAGGTCGTCAGCAAAGCCGCGCTCGAGGTTCAGACGGCCTGCCAGATCGTAGATTGTGGAAACCCGGTCGCGTTCAGTTTCGCGGGCGCGGGCGCGGGTCGCGACCGCCTCAGTGTCAGGCGCTGCGGCAATGTCAGCCATTTGCGGCTTTCGTTGTGTGCGGGTTTCGCTTGCGGCGACTTTTGGTTCGTCCGTCGGCTTTTGGGTATCGGTCATGGGTGTATCCTCGTCAGCATTGTTGTCGCTGGGCTTGTCTTTGGCCTCTGTGGCCGGGGCGTTGGATGTGTCCGTCATCGGAGTAGCTCCTCTAGGTGTGGGTGGGACGTCCCGGCGATGAAGGACGCAGTCGTGAAGTGGGGATTGTGTGCGAAACCCCGCTGCGGGGGTCCGCGCCGACAGGCACGGCGGACACCTCAAAGGGGCGTCCAGTCCACTGCGCGCCAAAGCTCGCGGGCAGCCTTGGGCTTTGAGACCTCAAACCGATGAACCTGATAACCGATGGACACCGCGCGGATGTGGCCCGCCTGGATGTCGCGCCAGATCGGTTCAACATCGGCGCGCTCAGAGATCCGAACCTGCGCAATGCCACGGCCGTTTTCGATCCGGGCAGAGCCTGGAACCACAGAACCGATCACGGCATCCAGCGTATCGACCTCATGCACCTTCAGAAACGGTGCGCCTGCATTCAGCCGCTCAAGCCGCACGTGATCCGGATCGAGGCTCAGTTCCTCATCATAGGGCTCGCCAAACAGGGTCGATCGGCGCACACGCGCGCCGGCTGACCAGACGACTTCAACAGTCCGAGCGTCAATATCAGCTGAGTTTGGCGCAAGCTCCGCCATCCGACGCAAGGCCGGGATTTCGATCATTTTGTCCATATCGGTCAATCCTGTTGGTCGATGTCAGCCCGCGCAGGGTCTGTGTCGTTGTCGGGCGAGTCATCCGTCGGGTCATTGTCCGGATCGGTGCCCAGATCGCTCGTCTGCACACTTCCGTTTTTGGTGACCCGGCGTGGATCGCTGTCGAGTACCAACCCGAGTGTGTCGAGCTTGGCATTGGTTGCTGCAATCTCCGCCAGCACGGCGTCTGGATTGCGGCCCTGCCGCGCGATGACCTCGGCCAACGTCATGGTGCCGGACCTGATCGACAGCAGGTTGGCCATCGCGTCTTTCTGAGGATCGACCGCTTCAAACTTCGGCGGTGACCACTCTACCGGCACGTCCGGTGTTGGGATCAGACCTGCAGCCCATGCAGCCTCGCAAAACCAGCGCCAGACCGGGGCGCACAACATTGGAATGAACAGCTGCCACTGCACAGCGTCGATCTGACGGCGGAATTCCACCAGTCCCGCCCGGATCGAGGAATAGTTGACCTGGGAGAGATCGCCAGTCAGCAACTCATACGGCACGCGGAACCCGGCCGAAATCGTATGCAGGCTCGCCCGCTTATAGTCTGCATAGCCGCCGGTGGCAGAGGGGCTGGTTGAACCGAATGTCCTTACCGCCGCGTGCATAGGCAATGAGCCCAGGCTCGAATTGCTCGACCCGATTGCCATCGGCATCAACCACCGACGGCGCGATGCCTTGTTGCGCTTCATCATCGCCAAAGACGATGGCGGTGACACAGGCCTCGGTTTTCTTGCGGACCAGCTCGGCCACCTCGTAATCGTCGAGATCGCGCAAGCTGCGGATCACAGGAGCGCCCCAGGGAACGCCGCGCGCCTGCGTGCGCTGCTTTTCATAGACATGCGCGATCTCAATCGCAGGCACCGGGGCGGCTCTCCAAGCCATTTTGCATGGCCCCATAGGCATCGCCCGGATGTTCAGCGTGTAGCCAATAGGCCTCTCGCTTGCCAATGGGATTAAACTGAATTCCCTGTACCAAGCGCCCCGCGCCGAGCACGCCAGATTTTGTGCCATCCAGAAAGTCGGCTTCCAGCACTTGCAATTGTAGCGGCACCGGCAATCCGTCCGCTGCGCGGCGCAAGCGGCGGCGCACCAGAACTTCTCCTGCCTCGACCATCTCGCGGCAGATCAGAGTCTGCAAACCATAGAAGTCGAGCTGTCCATCGGCATCAGCTGCGGCAGACCAACGCGCGAATAAGGCATCAACTTGCGGTCCAGCTTGTCATTGCCACTGGCCGCTCGGGGCATGATGCCTGCACCAACAATATTGTTCACGAGCACCGCCACAGCTTTCGCCGCATGCGGGTTGTTGCGCACCAGATCGCGCATCCTATCCCGCAAGAGGCTCCAGCCACGCCCACCTCGGTATCAGCAGATGTGCCCGGCGCGCGCCACCCATCGGTTCGCCGCCCCTTAGCGGCACCATCATATCCGCGCGTCAGGGTTTCAAAGGCCTGGCGCGCAAGGACACGCCGCGCCGCCGCACGTGGTGCGACAGTCGCAATCGCATGATCGAACCAGTTTCCCGACATCAGCGATCCCCGCGTGAGAAACCGGCCAGTCCCGCGACCGGTTGCGGCCGTGTGGTCCCTGCGATGGCGCGCTCAATCGTGCGGATGCGCACAAGGAGATCCCCGGCAGAGCCGTAGTCAACGGATTTGCCATCATAGCTGACCCGCGTCGTGCCGCTGGCATAGGCGCGGCGCAGTGCCGAAAGCTCGGTTTCCGTCCAATCAGTCATCAAAACCACCCTCCACGCCGTCCGAGCCAGTCGGATTGGCGCTTGCCTTGCGTAGCCTGCGCTTGCCTGTTGATTTGCCCCGCAGGATCCGCGGAGGCGTCAGCGACCCCAAGCTGGTCTTCAAGGTCCCGCCATTTGTCGTCCGTCCAGCGATCCGAGCCCACGATCCAGGCGGCAGCGCGGGCATAAACCCGGCAGTCCAACGCCTCGTTGCGCTCGCGTAGCTTCTGCCACTCCAATCGGGCAAAGCCGCGTTTGGTGCGCACCGTCACCAATTGCTCGGCGACGAACTGCTTTAACCACTCGTTTTCGACCCAATGCGGCAGATGCACTGTTCCGGGTGAGAACGTCGCACCGTCAGCACGTTCCTCTTCGGTTGGTCGTTCCAGCCGCAGAAACCGATAGGTCTCTGCCTTGAAGGTCGAGACCGCCACGGTCCAAAGACGCGCGCCCCGGCGCAGACGTTTGCCACCTTCAGTCGCATCCACATAGGTTGGACCAGATACGGGGCTTGCGCGGTTGAACCCTTCGACGCCTTTGACGGGCGCGACCTGCGCAAATCCTTGCGCCCGCGACCAGCCATAGACCGCCGGAGCCTCATAGCCGGTATCGATGGCAAGCCGCGCAATCTTCAAGTGCGCGCCACGCTCATGCGGCCAGGTTCGACCAAGCAGTTCGGTCAGATCGCCCCACGCCTCATGACGATCGGGGCCGCCTTCGATAACAATGTGATCGACGAGCCAGCTTTCCAACCCGCGGCCCCAGGCCCAGACATCGACCTCGATCCGGTCCTTTTGCACATCGGCGCCAGCGGTCAGGAACAACCCACCCGCAGGCACAATGCCCGGCTTCCAGTGTTCTCGCTGGTCGTAGAGCCGCTGCCAGTCCGGCGCTTCACCCGTCTCGACCCAAGTTTCACCGAGGATCGTGTTGCGAAACGCTTTGATCGCCTCATCCGACCCCTGGGCTGCATCCCAAGCTCGCACGATCCTCTCCCAGCTCAGCCAGCCAATAGGCGAATAGAGCGCAGATAGGTGATAGCCGACGGTATTTGGATCCGCCGTCGTGGCGGTTGCCCGCCATTCGCCCGTCTCCAGCATCGCCGTCTTGTGGTGCTCCGCGATAGGCGTCTCGCAGCCCTCGCAGTGATATTCCGCCGTCTCGGGACGCCCCTTCTGCCAACGCAGTCGTTCGAATTTTAGCCACTGCATCGCGCCACAATGCGGGCATGGGACAAAAAACCGACACTGATCACTGGCCTCATAGTCCCGTTCAATCCGGCTCATCCCGCGAATAGTCGGGGTTGAGACCAAGAACACCTTGCGCCGATGGGCGAAGGTCAACGAACGCGCTTCCGCCAACGTGACCGGATCACCCTCATCATCGGCGGAGGCCGGATAAGCATCGACCTCGTCGAGGAAAATGTAGCGCGCCGGGGTCGAGCGCAGCCCCACTGCCGAGTTCGCTCCGGTCATGATCAGGATGCCGCCCGCGAATTCCTTAGACAGCATCGTGTTGCCCGCGTCACGAGAACGCGCCGGTTTGACCCGCTCCCGCAGTTCCGGGCTCTCATCGATCAGCGGATCAATCCGCTGACGTGAGTTCCGCTTGGCCAGTTCCACCGTTGGCTGGACCGCCAGCATGGGTCCTGGCGCCTGATGGATCGCAAAGCCGATCCAGTTGTTGCCCGCCTCGGTCGCGCCGACCTGCGCCGCCTTCATGAACACGATCCGCTGTGCCGGGTCTCCAGGCGACAGCCGGTCCATGATCTCGGCCATATAGGGCGTGCGGGCTGTTCGATACCGACCAGGTTCTGCCGACGCGCGCCCCGAAAGCATCCGATGTCGATCCGCCCATTGGGATACGGTCAGGTCCGCATCCGGCGTGAGACCCGCGCCCCAGGCGCGCAGGATTTCTGCCGCGCCGTCGAAATCCGGCAGATCGTCCGCATCATCGGAGATCAGGTTTGACCTCGGCAAGATCGTCGAGCTGGGCACGGACATGTTTTTCCAAAACTTTCTGCATTGCGGCGGGCTCAACGCCCAAATCTGCCGCCATCAACGCGGCCGCCCGCGCGGGCCAGTTGATCCAGACATCACGCTCCTGCCGCGCCAGCCGAAAAACTAGCGACAGTGCGCGAGCCCGATCGATCAACTCGCCTTTCAGCTTTCGCAGCCGCAAACGACGTTCCTGCGCCTTCAGCACTTCATTGGCCGTCTTGGCCTGCAAAAACGTTGTGCCACCGCTATTTGCCGGCGCCTCAAGCCCCTGTTCCTTCAGAGTGTCACCGACTGCCGAGACAGCTGCCTCTGGCACAGGCTTGCGTCTTGGCTGCGGCTTCTTGCGGGTTTTGGATGGGTCGGTCGCCTCAGCACGCAAGGCATCGCTTGCAACCGCATTAATGCTGCCATCGTCGTGCAGCACTAGCCGTCCCGTCGCCTTGGCCTTCTGGATCGCACCGCGTGAAAGGCCGACACGGGCAGCATACTGGCGCTCGCTCAAACCCTCCATTGCGCGCTCCGATTATCATTCAAAATCATGTGCTTATGTCGTTGATAAGCCTCCGCAGTAGAGCGAACGTGGTCTCACGAAAACGATGCAACTCACCACCGCGCTCAAGCAGCGCAACGGTCGCGCAAAACCAAGGAGCCACCACGATGACCCGCTTGAACCCGATCACCACGCCTCGCCACCAACTGCGCGCCGAGAAAGCCGCGCGAAACCGCGAAGCTGCGATCAACGCCTTCCTTGGCAAGAAAGCCGAGATCGACAACATGCTCGCCCGGCTTCAGAGCCTCAGCGACGAGCACTTCAACTGCCAACCCGACGAAATCAACTGGGGCCATGTTGGCACCCTTGAGCATTACGCCAGCTTGCTGAAGCGCATCACCGACAGCGCCTTCAGCGAAGGCGAGCACGCGGAGTAAGCGCCATGGAAACCAGCACAATTCGTATCGCAATTCGTAAACTGCCCGATCAATTCGATCGCAGCCGCATCACCACAGTCCTTGACGAGATCGAATGCGCCATGATGGACGACGGTGGCGTTTATGTTCGCGCCTACGCCGACAGCATGACGATCACCATCGAGGTGCCCACCAATCAACTGATTGATGCAGCCGCCTGTCTGAAAGACATCGGTCTGGTCTGAACTGCACAGACCTAAAGATATGCCCCGCGCTCGCGGGGCCTGTCTCGGTAGAAGGACGCATGTCGCGATCCTCGAATACTGGAGACACATATGGCTCAGAAATCTACATCCAAAACAACCGTTGCAGCCCCGCGCCAAACCAAGCAGCAGATCATGATTGACCTCCTAAGTCGGCCGGAAGGCGCGACAATCGAAGAGATCGCCAATGCCACCGAATGGCAATCACATACGGTGCGCGGCGCGCTGTCCGGCGCCATCAAGAAAAAGCTTGGCCTCGCTGTCACCTCGGAAAAGGTGGATGCGCGCGGACGCGTTTATCGTATCGAAGACTGATCCCGCGCCTCTGCACCGCCGAAGTCGCGGCGGTAAGCGAGTCTTGCGCGAACGGAGCCGTCGCTTGTCTGGAGCGGCGGCTTTGTTGATCGGACCCGGATTGCCTCGAAGACCCGCCGCAGGACATAGGACCGCACGATGCTAACGACGGTAAAGACCGCCCCCATTTGCAAGTTCTGCGCCAGCGTCGTGTGCAGCCCAAACATCGGGAAGATAAGGATCTGCGTCAGCACAGCAACGCCGTAGCCAACCGTGACATTCGCAATCGCTTCACAAAATGACATCAGACGGGATTGCCTCATTGGCTACCCCGCTCTGAGCGCAGGTCATCAAAACTGGTCCCGGCGCCTTCAAGAACGGCGTGCTTGCCAGTGAACTGCTGCCACCGCTGAACAGCCACATCGACATACGCCGGATTAAGCTCGATCCCGTAGCAGGCCCGCCCCGTGGTTTCCGCCGCGATTAGCGTAGTGCCCGAGCCCATAAAAGGCTCGTAGACAGCTTGGCCCTGGCTGGAATTGTTCAGGATCGGACGGCGCATACATTCGACGGGTTTCTGGGTCCCGTGTACGGTTTCAGCATCCTGATCCTTGTTCGCGATCTGCCATAGCGTCGTTTGTTTGCGGTCGCCCGCCCAGTGTCCCTTGCCGGTTTTCTTCACCGCATAAAGGCACGGCTCGTGCTGCCAGTGATAATCGCCGCGGCTCAGCACCAGGCGATCCTTGGCCCAGATGATCTGAGACCGGATATTGAAACCGGAGGTCTCTAAGCTCTCGGCAACGGTGGTCGCATGCAACGCGCCATGCCAGACATAGGCCACATCGCCAGGGAAGAGCACCCAGCCTCACGCCAATCAGCCCGGTCATCATTTAGTACCTTGCCGGTGCGCCTGGTGGCGGCGGCGCCAGCCTTGTTGCGCCAGCCGGGATCGTATTCGACGCCGTAAGGCGGATCGGTCACCATCAGCTGCGGTTTCACATCACCGAGCAGACGATCGACATCGGTGGCCACGGTCGCGTCACCGCAGAGCAGCCGATGTTTGCCAAGCACCCAAAGATCACCTGGACGGCTGATCGGGGCCTCGGGCGCCTCCGGTACGTCGTCCTCACCCTCACGGGATGCTGTTTCAGGGTCGACGTCTCCGGCCAACAGCGCTTCGAGTTCATCATCATCGAAGCCGATGAGCGACAGGTCAAAATCCTCACCCAGCAAATCGTTCAGCTCCGCCGATAGCAGCGCCTCATCCCAAGTGCCAAGTTCCGTCAGTTTATTGTCCGCGATCCGGTAAGCCCGACGCTGTGCTTCGGTCAGATGTCCCAGCACGATCACGGGGGCCTCAAGCAGCCCCAGCTGCGTGGCGGCAAGCACACGGCCATGGCCTGCGATCAATTCTCCATCATCCGCGACCAGGCAAGGAACGGTCCAGCCAAACTCGGCCATGCTGGCCGCGATCTTTGCAACCTGATCCGCGCCATGCATCTTTGCGTTCTTCGCATAAGGCTGGAGCTTGGCAAGCGGCCAAGTCTCGATTGCGTCGGGGGCAAAGCTCAGGGTCATAATGTTCAGGGCGCCTCAATGGGGTGGACCCCTGGGTTCCGGATACCAGCAACCAGCTTGGACTCCACTAAGGGTCCAGCGGCGGCCAAGGCATCCAGCTCCAAGGGTTTGTTTAATTGTGGTTTTTGTCAGATCGCGGGTGGATACTCGCTGGGGTGGCTTCCCAAAAAACGGGCCCTGTCGCTAGCGATATTGCGCACCTTGCCCCCCCGTATAGGTTTACGGCCAGGAAGGACCCGTAAAGTCAGTGGGTTAGCCGCCTGGACCCCGGCTGGACCCTTGGGTGGACCCCGGAAGCCAGCAAGGTATCCGCCAACGAAAACGGGGAGAGCCGTTTTCCAACGCACTCTCCCCATTATACCCTACGGATAGCATGGATATGTTGCATGTGTCGAATACAAAAGTGTTGCAACACTTTGGATTCGCTCAAGCATTCAGCCGCGAGGCAATCTTGGTGAGCGCCAACTGCCACCGCCGCCATGCCGTTGTGCGGTCGCATCCCCAACTCCCCAGCAGATCTGCTTCCAAGGCACACGCGCGGCCCGCGACCAGATCAGCTTGCGCTCGGCCTCCTCGATCCAGAGCACCCAGTCGAAGGTCTGCTCGAGCCGGGTGATCGACGCCGCCGAAGGCCAGACGCGCATGGGTTGCGGTTCCATCGCTGCGATCTCGCGGCTGGTCCGCACGATGTCCGGCCATGCGTTAAAATACCCCACGCGCTTTCACCGGCGGTAGTTTTCGAAGGGTACGAAATGCTTCTTCGAAATGATCCGCGACATCGTCGGCGGTCCAGGTCTTTTTCTCACCCATGGCGCACCTCCCCAACGGGGCGTGGCCCGTAGAGTTTTGTGCCTAATTGCTCGACCAATTCACGTTCCGGCCAGGTCAGGCGTTGATCGTCGACGCTGACAGCCAGCACACCCTGTTCGTGCCAACCGTCCCGTTTGACCTGATCGGGATCACGGCGGTGTCCGCCATAGCCTCTGGGTGTAAACCTCATGCCACACCTCCCCGGGTCTCGATGGCCCAATGCAGGATGGCGATAGCGTCCGCCTCATTGTCATCAGCGGGGCTGAACCCACGCGCCCGTGCGGCGGCGATCATGGCGTCCTTGTTGGCGTTGCCCTTGCCGGTGGCGTGATGCTTGATGGTGCCAACCGGCACGCCCTCATAGGGAATGCCCCTTAGCTCGCCCCAGCTTGTCAGCGACGCCATCAGGCCGCCATAGACATGGGCTGCGTCAGTACCGGCATGACGACGGACTTCCTCGAACCAGATCGTTGCAATCGGTCCAGACAGCCGATCGAGTTCCGTTAGCCAGTTGGTGAAGCGCAAATAACGCATGCCACCACCGTCATAACGGCCGGGCTTGAAGCTGGCGGTGCCGCTGGTGATCAGGCCATCAAAGTCACGGATGGCCCAGCCGGTGGTCGTGCCGAGATCGAGCGCAAGTATACAGCGCGGGGTTTGTTTGGGTTGGGTCATGCAGACCTCCTCTTCGTTTTGATGAGCGAGGCGAGAGGACTGGCCGGTGAAGGCTGCGGTCTCGCCAAGCCCCGAAGGGTGGTCTGGTCAAGTCAGGCGCGGGGCGACGAGGCCGCCCGGCGGATTGTTCTAGGTTTCAAAATGGGTCAAATGAAGATTTACTCCACCTAACCCGTTGACCAACATGCGTATTATATAATTATTCAATTATTATATATTACATAAGGTAGGTCATTCTCTTTTAATAACGCGCGCGTACACGCGGGGGGATAGGTATCCTCTTGAAAGATTGAAGAACGTGAGGGATCTCACTTTTTCCAAAAATTCTAATGCCTTATGCATTATCAAGGTTCCTTCTGACTAATTTTGCGCCCTGAAGTATCTCGCCATGGCCCATGCCACTTGGCTAACCTGTACACCATGGCCTGCTTGGTCGATGAGCCGCGCATGCCCGTCGTGACATCCCCGCTTTCGATCAAGGTCAGCAGGATCTCATCACGGTCACGCGACTTGAGCCATTGCGAGGCGCGCGTGATTTCGGATTTGGCGATGCCTTTCACACCTGCCGCTCGAATGATCTCCTTCAACCGCTTGAGATGCGCTTCCGTCTCGGTGTCCGCAACATGGCGTTCAACAGCCTCCATGGTCCGCCGCGCATAATGGCGCACAAAATCGATCGCCCAGTCTGCTGCCGACAGGTCGATCTCAGGGTTGGTCGGATCGCGCCCCACCGCCACAATCAGCGCCAGTTTCAACGCGTTCTCCCCAATACGGGCCAGGATCGCCGTGAAGGCTGTTCCGCTTGCCGCGCGCAACTCCCCCGTCAGCTCTGCGCTGAGCAGTCGAAACCGGGCCCGTGCCTCCTCGGTCATGGGCACGATAGTCGGGTTCACAGCAGTGTTCTGATCGGCCGTCTTGCCCGCAAGATTGCCCTTCTGGTGCCCACCACCAGAGGCAACGATTTGCAGCCCAGCGATCAGCGCAGGTGGTGCCTGGCGCATGCCCACAGCGATGTTCTCGTCTGGATAATCCTCATCACTGGGCAGGATCAGAAAGCGCGCCAGCGATCCATCGACGACGTTTGCGCCCTGCAATGCGCCCCAGAAGTGCAAAGGCGTCGTCGTGCCATAGACGCTCAGGCAGGGTTGGTTGATATCACGCCGCTCATTTGAGCCATCACGGTTGGCATATTCCGCCCCGAGGAAAATCCCGCCCGCGGCCGTGTAAAGCTCGGTCATGTTGTCGAGGATTTCGGTGATGTGGCGCGGGCTGCGCCGCCGGTCGGCCGCCGCCGCCAAGAACATGCCAAACTCATCGATCTGGAACAGGATCGCAGGCTGACGGTGCAGCGCGGTGAGCAGACCCGCCCCAGAGGCGATCTTGTTGCCGCCTAGATGATGGGCCAGCCCCGCCTCGAAAAAGACCTCGTTGATGATCTCGCGGGCGTGGTTCTTGCCTGATCCGCTATCCGCAATGCCCACGACATACAGGTTCGAGCGCAGGTTACTCTCGGTGCGATACTGCCGTCCCATGAGCGCACCAATCGCGCAAAGGCTAGCACCGAGTGACAACAACGGCTGAGGACGCCGGGCTGTCGACAGCATGTAATCGGTCAAATTACCCACTAATCCATCAGGCATGATTAACGTGAATGTCGAGGTGGCCGAAGGTTCCTCATGAACCTCGGAATGCCCTCCCAGCTTCGACAAGAGATCCGCCGCAGGATGCTGTTCATCGCGGGCCGTCGATCCATCAAAGCGCAGTGATGCATCAGGTTGCCAGCCGCGCTCCATGGCAAGGTGGTAGATCGTGCCGGCGCCAATGCGATCGGGTTTGAAGCTGGCCCAGGCCTTCGCTGTCGCCGCAGGCACGTCCTTGGCCGCCTGCGCTGACCAGCCAGCGAAGATATCGCCCCCAGCCCCACCAAGCGCGCCCTTCAGCGCCATACCAATCCGCACCCAGCTGTCATAATCTAACTCTGCATTTGGCAGCCATTTCAGCGCGGCTTCAATGGCAGGCAATGTCCCCATCTGGCTATGGGCCTGCAGGTGCTCCGTGGCAGGTGATGCTGTCGCAAGGCCACGTTGCCGCAGATGTTCGGGCAACAGCGCATAGGCCTCATCCAGAAAGGCGCGCGCCATCTCTGCGGTGATTTCAGGCAGCTCCGTGATATCGAGATCAGCCAGCCCCTCCTCTGGCCAGG
>LLEL01000016.1_pt1 | contig 13559 bp, 24 predicted proteins | sample 595891 | NCBI WGS metagenome assembly LLEL01 (sample SAMN02919312, study PRJNA255460) | bioreactor metagenome | biome: chemostat; feature: culture 2012_10.1; material: sediment; isolation source: day35 10degC chemostat 2012 inoculated with Wadden Sea sediment taken from... | place: Germany: Bremen ...
CCACTGGGCGGGCGACCGGAAGCAGACCACGCTCTGGCAGATTGCAAACAAGGACCAGGACGCGGATACAGTTCACGGCACGCAGAAACCGGTGGAATGTATGCGCCGTCCGATCCTGAACAACTCAAGCCCTGGTCAGGCTATCTACGAGCCTTTCATGGGATCCGGCACGACGCTAATCGCGGCAGAAACCACGGGACGGGTCTGCCTCAGCATTGAGTTGAACCCGGCCTATGTCGATGTGGCCATCGAGCGATGGCAGCAGTTCACCGGCGAGGACGCCTTGCTTGTGGAAACCGGCGAGAGCTTTGCCGTCCTCAAATCGCAAAGGCTGGCGGCATGAGTCAGTCGCGCAAGATGTCACTGGTTGAGGCTGGCACCAACGTCGCGGTCGGTTACGTGCTCGCGGTGATTACCCAGATTGTGGTGTTCCCATGGTTCGGCTGGTGGTCAGCATCGACGACAATCTTGCAATCGGCGCGGTCTTTGTCATTGTTTCACTATTGCGAGGTTACGCCTTGCGCAGGCTCTTCGTGCGGCTGCGATGACGGCACATGTCCATCACCTGACAGCGAATACACTGTGCCCCGCCCGTCTTGCTTCTCGGAGGTGACCGGCAGACCTAGTTTTTTTTCTTCAGGCTACCGGAGATCAGGCCGCGAACACTATGCGCCAACCACCCCGTCACAGCGACGATTTCAGCGATGGAGGCTCCCTCAGGCCGCTGCAGCAAAGCAATGATCTGCGCCTGTTTGGTATTGGCTCGTATGGTCGGCGTCTTGGGCGTCTGTTCTGCCGCTGAATGCTTACGAACCGCAGCCATCGTTTTGACGACCATCGGTTCGATCCCCACTGCCAGCAGCCCTGCGTCGGTGACCACCAGCGTGGTGCCGTGACCATCACCGGTTTCGCGCCAGAGGGGTTCGCCTTTGCGAGTGTTGGCATCGACCTCTTGAAGCCAGCCGCGGTCGATCATCATGGTCACGACCTTCGTGGCGGCGGCACCATGCAGCCCTTCGGGGCAGCGGCATGGCGATGTTGTCTGCGCGCTGGGGCGCCCGTGGTCAGGATCAGGCTTTGGGGTTTTGGTGAGATTGGGCATGGTAGCTCCGGTCAAACGGGCAACGCAGGATGCGTGCCTTCTACCGGCATTGGCCCGCGCAAGCGCGGGCGGGCCAGAACGTGATGGGTGCGAGCCTCAGTCTGCGTCTGTCATCGCAGCCGTGATTGCAAAGTGCTGCACCCAACCCGTCAGATACGGCAGGCCTGCGGAGATGCCTTCTTCACGCGCGGTGCTGCGGCTGATGCGCCAATCCTGCCAGCGGCAAATTGCTGAATTAATGGCCGTCTCGCTGTCGATATTGCAGCCCGTCATCTTGCCCACCACGTCGTCGGCGAAGTGGCGACCCATTCGACTGTCAAGAAAGTCGCGGATGCCGATCATCTCGTCCTCGCTGTCGGCGCCGATGGCTCCGGCGATGAGGCGGGAAGCCAGCGTCCAAACCTCTGCGCTGCGCCGCTCGCGCTGCGGGCAGTTTGTCAGGGTTTGGAAAAAGCCGTAATCTTCGTTGCGGCTGGGCAGAATGGCGTGTGCGGTCATGGTCATGGTCTGCTCCTCAAGCCTGCTGTTCGATCAGGGCGAGAATGGCGATCGCCATCCCGCGAGATACTCGCTGCGGCGAAACACGATGTCATCGATCTCGCCCGCGCAAGTGATGGCGGGATCAACAGCCAGGCTCTCGGCCATATGCGGCAGTAGGCGTTGGGCTTGGGCGTTGTAACGTTCTGCGAGGGTCATTGATTTGTCTCCGTTCTGGCGTGTTTGCTTGCACTGAGAATCGCTCTGATGGGCAGTATAATCAACTCAAATAGATCGGCTTTCCTGTTTATTTCCAATATGTTGAGGACATCCCAAGCGCCATGGAAGGACTATCCGAACGCGCCTATGCAGAACGGTCAGGTCTGTCGCGCGGAGCCGTGCAGAAGGCCCGCAAGAATGGCCGGCTGGTGCTGTTTTCTGACGGCTCAATCAATGCCACTGCCTCGGATGCACGCCGGGGAGCCATGACGGATCCGGATCAACAGATGCGGTCGCGGGGTACGAGCGGAGAGGCCAGCGCCGGGACTGCGGTTTCGGGGGCCGGAGACAGCACATCCTATCTGAAGGCCCGCACCGCGCTGACGGTCTATCAGGCGCAGGAGCGCCAGCTATCGATCCAGCGCAAGAAGGGCGTGCTGGTCGATCGTGCCCGCGCCGAGACCCTGGTGTTTCGCCTGGCCCGTCAGGAACGCGATGTCTGGGTCACCTGGCCCACGCGAGTGGCGGCCCTGATGGCTGCCCAATTATCCGCAGAGATGGAGAAGGTGTCGGGGGTGCCCGTGGCAATCGAGACTGCGATCCTGCAAAGGGTGCTGGAAACCCATGTCAGAGAGCAACTCACCGCCCTGGCAGACCTCAGGGTCTCGCTTGAATGAGAAGGAGAACACATCTGATCTGAGCGACGGCCTTGATCTCGCATTCGAGGGCGCCGAGGACATTCTACGCGTCTGGCGCAACGGCATGCGGCCCGACCCGGACCTGACGGTATCGCAATGGGCAGATGCGCACCGCAAACTGTCATCGCGCGCGTCAGCCGAGCCCGGACAGTACCGCACATCGAGGACGCCTTATCTGCGCGCAATCATGGATGCACTGTCGCCAAACCATCCGGCGCAGCGGATTTCGTTCATGAAAGCTGCACAGGTCGGGGCCACGGAAGCAGGCAATAACTGGATCGGGTTCGTCATCCATCACGCCCCAGGACCCATGTTGGCCGTGCTGCCCACGGTGGAGATGGCGAAACGGACCTCACGCGGGCGGATCGATCCGCTGATCGAGGATAGCCCCGCGCTGAAGGAGCGCGTGCAGCCAGCACGCTCGCGCGATGCCGGCAACTCGATGCTGTCGAAGGAATTCCCGGGCGGCATTCTGGTGCTGACGGGGGCGAATTCTGCGACAGGCTTGCGCTCAATGCCGGCGCGTTATGTGTTCCTCGATGAAGTCGATGCCTATCCTGCCTCGGCGGACGAAGAAGGCGATCCAGTCAGCCTTGCTGAAGCGCGCACCACCACCTTCGCGCACAGGCGCAAGGTGTTCATGGTCTCGACCCCCACGATCCGGGGGCTCAGCCGGATCGAGCGGGAATTCGAAGCCAGCGACCAACGGCGATATTACGTGCCCCTGCCCCCACTGCAGCCATATGCAATGGTTGCAGTTCGAACGCCTGCGCTGGGCAAAAGGGCAGCCGGAAACGGCAGCGTATCATTGTGACGGCTGTGAGAAGCCCATCGCCGAGCACCACAAGACGCAGATGCTCGAACGTGGTGAATGGCGGGCGACGGCAGTGTCGGACAATCCGCATGCCATCGGGTTCCACCTCTCTGCACTCTATTCACCGATCGGCTGGAAAAGCTGGGAGCAAATCGCGCGGGACTGGCTCGCAGCCCAAGGCTCCGACGAGATGTTGCGGGCAGCGCGCAATACCCTGCTGGGGGAGACCTGGGTCGAAAGTGGCGAAGCCCCGGCATGGCAGCGTCTCGCGGATCAGCGTGAGGCCTTTGCGGCGCAGGTCCCAATGGGTGGTTTGTTCCTGACCGCCGGTGCAGACGTGCAGAAAGATCGCATCGAGGTCGATGTCTGGGCCTGGGGCCGCGGGCTGCAAAGCTGGCTCGTCGATCACATCGTCATTCCGGGCGGACCGGACGATCCAGCGTGCTGGGACAAGCTGACCTCACTTCTGGGCCGGACATGGGTGCATGAGCAGGGTGCGGTGATGCCGCTGGCCAAACTGGCCATCGATACCGGTTATGAAACGGCTGCCGTTTACGGGTGGGCGCGCAAGCAGGGCATCGCTCAAGTGGCCCCCGTGAAAGGCTTGGAAGGGTTCAACCGGGCGACACCCGTCTCGGGGCCAACCTTCGTCGATGCCACGGTGAATGGCCGCAAGCTCAAACGCGGTGCCCGACTTTGGACCGTGGCGACGGCCACCTTCAAGGCCGAGACCTATCGTTATCTGCGGCTCGAACGACCCAGTGATGAAGATCGAGCACTGGGTATCACCGATCCGGCTGGCATGATCCACCTGCCGGATTGGGCTGATAGCGAATGGCTCAAGCAGCTGGTGGGTGAACAGCTGGTCACAATCCGCAACAAGCGCGGATTTGCCCCGCCAGGAGTGGCAAAAGCTGCGCGAACGCAACGAGGCGCTGGACACGCGGGTCTATGCGCGCGCCGCCGCCTGGATCCTTGGCGCCGACCGCTTTGATGAACGCATGTGGCGGCAGCTCGAGAAACAGGCCGGCGTTGAGACTGCAACCACATCTGCAATCGCGGAAGCGGCGCCACCAACTGAGCCGCAAGCAGGCCGCATCACAGCACCGCGGCGGCGTGGCTGGAAGATCAGCACGCCCAAATACATGGAATGACGAATGACCCTCGATGAGTTGAAACTCCGCCACAGCGCGCTGCTGGCCGCGCGCTACAGCGGCACGCGGTCTGTCAGCTATGACGGCAAGACAGTCACCTACGGCACCGATGCCGAACTGGCTGCTGCGATAAATGACATCGAGCGCCGGATTGCAAAAGCCGAGCGCGGCGCCGGGCGCATCTTGCGTCCCTATACCGTGAAAGATCTGTGATGAACTGGCGGCAACGTTTGGGCGCATTCATCGGTGGGTTCGATGCGGGCCAGCATCACCGCCGCCTGCGCGGGTTCCGCGCGACGCGGTCCCATGTCAACGCACTGATCGCCGCCTCTGGTCCCGACATCACCGCCCGCGCCCGCTGGCTGGTGCGCAATAATGGCTATGCAGTGAATGCAGTCGAAAGCTGGGCGGCGAATACCGTCGGGGATGGGATCAAGCCAATCTCGAAACTCGCGGATGCCGCGCGGAAGGAAGAGCTGCAACGGCTGTGGCTGGCCTGGACTGATGAAGCCGATGCCGAGGGGCTGACCGATTTCTACGGGCTGCAGCGCCGCGCCGCACGCGAGGTGTTTATCGCGGGCGAGGTCTTCTTCAGGATCCAGATCCGGCGCGCGGATGATGGGCTGAGTGTGCCACTGCAACTACAGATGTTGCCATCGGAAATGTTGCCACTGGAGCAAACGGGGGTTGCGGCCAGCGGGAATGCGATCCGGCAAGGCATCGAGTTTGACCGGATCGGGCGGCGCATGGCCTATCACTTTCTGCGCCGCCATCCCGGCGACAGCACTGACTCTGGCCTCGCAGGGGAGATCGTGAGGGTGCCAGCTTCAGAGATCATTCATGTGATTGACCCGCTCGAAGGTGGTCAGCTGCGCGGGGTCTCAAAGCTCGCCCCGGCCATCGTGAAGCTGTTTCTGCTCGACCAATATGACGATGCCGAGCTGGACCGCAAAAAGGTCGCGGCGATGTATGCGATGTTTGTCACCTCGCCTGCCCCGGAAAACCCGCTGGCACCAGCCGAGGAGGATGAGGGTCCTGCCGGGGTCGAGATCAGCCCAGGTCAGGTTGTGCGGCTTGATCCTGGTGAAGACGTGACGGTCGGCCAGCCCGCCGACAGCGGCGCGACCTATGAGCCGTTTCAGTACCGCACCTTGCTGCAGATCTCGGCAGCCCTTGGCATCCCCTATCCGTATCTGGCTAACGATATGGTGAAAGGGAACTTCTCGAATTCGCGCCTGGCCCTGATCGAGTTCCGCCGCCGCGTCTCCGCCTGGCAGCATTCGGTGATGGTCTATCAGCTCTGCCGACCCGTCTTTGCGCGCTGGATGGATGCAGCGGTGCTTTCGGGCGCGCTGGACCTGCCCGGCTTCGAGGCCAATCGCTCCCCGGCTGTTGGCTGCGGACTGGCTCCCAACCAAATGGGACTGGTCGATCCGCTGAAAGACGCCAACGCCGAGATCGCCCCAGATTGAAGCCGGGCTCAAATCCCCGCAGCCAGGCCATTGCCGAGCGCGGCTATGACGCCGAGCAGGTCGATCGCGAGATCGCGGCCGAACGGGCGCGAGAGCGGGCGCTGGGTCTTGATTTCCGCCGCCCCGGATCACCTGCACAGGGCGTCGACTCAGTGTCGGTAGAGGGAGAGCAAGCAGACCGAGATGATGAAACTAATGACGCGGAGGAAAGACCGCGCCCAGACGAGGACCAGCCTGATGCTCCATGCACGGATTGCCGCGCGCGCCTTCAACACGCCGCTGCTGGTGGAACCCTCCAAAGCCATGGCGTTTCTGTCCGGCCTCGGGCCGCGTATCCTTGGGCGGCGTATCGAAATGCTGGATGGGGCGTTAGACGAGGGAACCAGCGCTGCTGCCCTGCCCGCCCGCGCCAGCATTCTGGCTGGGAACCTAGCCGAACTGCTGCAGCAACATGGCAATGCACCCTACCCGGTCGTGGACGGCATCGCGTGATCGAGATCTCCGGCGTGCTGATCCACCGAGGCGGCTGGATCGGGCAATCCTCAGGCCAGACCAGCTATGAGGGGATCGCGGCGCAGATTGATGCGGCAGCAGGTGATCCGGCCGTGCGCGGCCTTGCCTTGGAAATTGATAGTTTTGGGGGCGAGGTCGCTGGTGTTTTTGATCTGGCAGATCGTATTCGTGCTCTTCGCGCGACCAAACCGGTCTGGGCCTTTGTGGCGGAACACGCCTTCTCGGCGGGCTATGCGCTGGCCAGTCAGGCTGATCGGATCTTGCTACCGCGCACAGGCGCCGTCGGCAGTATTGGTGTTGTTGTGATGCATGCCGACATGAGCGGTCAGCTCGATCAGGATGGGGTCCAAGTTACACTGATCCATTCCGGCCAGCACAAGGTCGATGGCAATCCGTATGAGCCACTGCCCGAAGCGGTGCGGGGCGACATTCAGCGCGAGATCGACGTGTTGCGGTTTCTTTTCGCCGAAACTGTCGCTGCCGGCCGCGCTGGACGTCTGAGCCAGGAGGCTGCGCTTGCAACCGAAGCCGCGACCTATCGCGGGACGGAGGCCGTCAGCGCTGGCTTGGCCGATGAAGTCATCGACCTCACACGCGGCTTTGCAAGCTTCCGCGAAAGCCTATCGAACCCAACCCCCCAGCGCGCGGTTGCCCCCGTGCCGCTCACATCCGACCAAAGGAGGCCGCCATGAGCGCCAGAACAGACGCTGAACAAGCACAAGAGGACACCACCGACGCTGAAGGCACGGTGCTGGATGATGCAGAAAAGTCACCGGATGCCCTGGATGATGGGCAGGAGGTGCCGCAAGAAGACACAGTGCCCGCCTCGGCAACTGCCGAGCCATCAACGGTGCCGATCGCTGCGCAAACGAGTAATCTGGCGGAACTGTCGACACAGCTTCGCGAGGCAGCCGCAGAGGTCGCCGAAATTGCTGCACAGGCCGGACGGCTCGGTGTCACCATTGATGCCGCACAGCGCTCCGCGACGGGGACTACACCAGAGGCCTTGCGCTCACTCGTGTTGCAGCGCGCAGCTGCGGCAGCCGACGCCCGCGATATCGTGGCAGCCCCGCCCTCACCTGTTCTTCCCAAAGTCACGGAAAGCCCGATCGTCGCCGCCGCGAAACGTGCGGCCTCAGCAGGGGTAAAGGCTGAGCGCCAGACCCACTCTTGACGCCCTGCCACCTGATCCCCTGCCGCACCTCCCCGGCAGGGGATTTCTTTTTGACCACTGATCACAAGGATCCCCGATATGACTGTTCTGACGCAGCCACCCACCATGGGCGATGTTCTCAAATACGAACTGAACCCCAACTTCACCCGCGAAACTGTCACGCTGCTCGCTGGCACTGCCTATCCCGTTGGCGCCGTGCTCGGCCGGATTACCGCCAGTGCAAATACAAGCTTGCGACCTCGGGTGGCACGGATGGGGCGCAAACCGCAGCGGCTGTTCTGCTCTACGCAGCTGATGCCACGTCCGCTGACGCGGCAGGGTTGGTTATCATGCGCGGTCCGTCCATCGTCTCGAAAGCAGCGCTGGTCTTTGATACCACCGTCGATGACGCAGCGAAGATTGCCACCAAGCACGGCCAGCTGGCAGCGCTGGGCATCCTTGCGCGCGACACCGCCTGATCTGGCCGCACGACATTCCCCCCTTCCCTCTCAATCCCCCGGAGTTTCCCCATGACCATCACCCGCAACCCGTTTGACGCGGGCGGCTATTCGCTCGCTGAAATGACGCAGGCCATCAACATCCTGCCCAATCTGTACACCCGCCTTGGTCAAATCGGCCTGTTTCGTTTCGAGGGCGTCACGCAACGCTCCATTGTGATCGAACAACGTGAAGGGGTGCTGAGCTTGCTGCCCTCTGTGCCACTCGGTGCGCCGGCCACCGTTGGGAACCGCGAACAGCGCTCAATGCGGTCCTTTGCCCTGCCCTGGATCCCGCATGACGACGTGATCTTGCCTGCCGATATCCAAGGTATGCCGGCGCTGGGCGTCTCGGATGCCGCTGATCCACTGGTCGAGGTGATGAACCGCAAGCTGACACTGATGCGCCGCAAACACGCCCAGACCCGTGAATACATGGAGATGAATGCGCTGCGCGGCATTGTGAAAGACGGTGCCGGCACCACGCTTTACGACTACTTTGTTGAGTTCGGCCTGGAGAAGATATCGGTCGACTTCGTATTCGGCACCGCGGGCACCAATGTGCAGGGCAAAGTCCGCAGCGTATTACGGGCTATGGAGGACAATCTGCTCGGCGAAACCATGACTACCGCGCATGCGCTGGTGAGCTCGGAATTCTTCGACAAGCTGATCAGCCATCCCAAAACCGAAGAGGCCTATAAGTTCTTCTCGGCCACGGGTGGCCAGCCGCTGCGCGAGGATATGCGTCGTGCCTTCCCCTTCGCCGGAATGTTATTCGAGGAATACAATGGCTCCGTCACGCTCTCGAACGGCACCTCGGAACGGCTGATCCCCGCAGGCGAAGGGATCGCGTTTCCACTCGGGACCTTTGACACCTTCACCACCTATGGTGGGCCTGCCAATCTGCTGGAGACGGCCAATACCATCGGCCTGCCACTTTACGCCCGCCAGATGATTGACGCCAAGGGCCGCTGGATCGATCTGATGACGGAAAGCTCGATCCTGCCGGTCAACAAGCGCCCGCGCATGGCGATCCGGCTCTTCAGCGCAAACTGAGGTGCTTGAGCCATGACAGCTTTTGCCGGGGCACTCGATCTCCTCTTCGCTGATCCGAACCTCGCCCATGAGGCTTGGCATCGAGATTGCGAAGGGCAGTTCACCCGTATCCGCATTATCCCGCGTCGCAATGATGATGTGACCACGTTCGGAGCCGCGCGGCTTGTCTCGGAAACATTCCGCTTCGACGTGCGCGTGTCTGAATTGCCCGCACCCCGCCCCGACGAGCAGATCCTCTTTGGCGAAGAAACCTTCCTGATCCAAGGCGAACCCCTGCGTGATCGCGAGCGGCTGATCTGGACCATCGAGGCAACCCCCGCATGAAGCTCGACCTCTCTGTCGCGGGCGACATCGTTCTAGCGATGCAAGCTGAAATCCTCGCAGGCGAAAAGGCCGTGAGTGCCGCGATGCGTGAGGCCGGGTCTGATCTGAAATCAGCTTGGCGTGGCCAGATAACGCAGGCGGGTCTGGGGAGGCGCCTGGCGAATTCGATCCGGAGCCAAACCTATCCGCGATCTGGTGAAAGCTTGAAAGCAGCAGCGCTGGTCTGGTCGAAGGCGCCCGTGATCATCGGCGCACATGACACCGGCCCGTTGATCCGGTCAAAGGACGGGTTCTGGCTTGCGATCCCGACACCCGCGGCTGGCAAAGGCGCCCGCGGTAAGGCGCTGACGCCTGGCGAATGGGAACGGCGACGCGGGCTGCGGCTTCGGTTTGTGTATCGACGCCGTGGGCCGAGCCTGTTGGTGGCGGATGGGCGGCTGAACAATCGCGGGCTGGGCGTGGCGTCGCGTTCAAAAACCGGACGCGGGAAGTCGACAGTGCCGATCTTTCTGCTTGTGCCGCAAGTGAAGCTCACGAAACGGCTCGATCTGACCCGCGATGCAGAGCGCGCGCAGGCAGCCGTTCCAAGCTTAATTGTTTCAGGGTGGGTTGACGCTAAACTGGGGTGATAGCTGGTTCAGTACCCGGCTTCACGTTGATGTCGCACAGCGAGAACGACAGCCCTGTCGGCGTCCAAACGGTAAAGAGCAACATACCCGCTGCCACCGAAGGTGATGAACCACTCTCGAAACTCTGGATCCATGTCCTCCACAGGGCGCCCTGCTCCCGGCTGGTCGCGCAAAATCTGCATCCCCTCGCGGATGGACTTGGCGGCGCGGCGTGCCGCATCGGGGTTATTCTCGGCCAAGAAATTGTAAAGCCGCTCCACATCCTGCAGCGCCGCAGGAGACCAGATCAGTTGTGGCATTGAGGAATATCTGCCTCTTCACCAGCCTCGAGCTTGGCGAGCCAGGCATCTGCGTCCTCATGCGTCACATGTTGGCCCGTCATCTGATATTCCTGCCAGGCCGCAAGACCTGCCTGCCGAAAGGCCTCACGCGCCTCTTCACGGGACAGGAATTGAGAGACTGCTTCGCGCAACATCCAATGCGTTGAGCGATCCCTCGCATCCGCAAGCCGTTTGAGGCGGTCGCGGGTTTCCTGATCGAGCTTCACGGCAATGGGGCGAACAGCATTCATGGGGTGTGTCCTCGTGAGTATTGTTAGGTATTACCTGTAACACTTTCTTGGCTTCAACAACAGACACGAATGCACCGTTAGGCCCATAAATGCCCACCACGCGCGAAACCATCCTGACCGCTCTGGCGGACCTACTCAGCACGATCCCACATGTGCCTGTTCTGCGCGGAGAAGTTCTGCCAGAACGCATTCCGCCCGCGGGGCTGATGATCCTGCGTGATGGCAATCCAGGTGAGCCAGGCATGACGCTGTCACCGCTGATGTATCATTACCAGCACCGCGCCGAACTTGAGGTGATCGTGCAATCTACGACAGATCGAGATGCCGTCTTCGACGCGCTCTCGGCGCAAATCGGCGCAGTGATCGCAGCTGACCGTACTTTGCGGGGATTATGCGACTGGATTGAGCCGGAGGCCGCTGAACCGGTGGATCTGCCAGTTGAGGGGGCGGCGCCCCTAAAAGCCGGGATCATTCCGATCATTTTGCATTACGCCACCAGCGACGCGCTGGTCTGATAATTCAGCTGACATTCAAGGAGAGACACGATGGCACGAGCCCAAGGGGCGCGGGCGCAGATGGCGCTTGCGTTCGAGACGACCTACGGCACGCCGCCTGCGAGCGGCTATACCAAAATGCCCTTTGCGAGCACGACGCTGGGGGCTGAACAGCCGCTGCAGACCTCGGAGCTCTTGGGGTATGGCCGTGATCCGCAGGCGCCAATCAAGGATGCGGTGACGGCGGATGGCAATGTCGTGGTGCCGATCGACACGGAAGCGTTCGGTTTCTGGCTGAAGGCAGCTTTTGGATCGCCCACAACCACCGGCGCGGAGGCCCCCTACACGCACGAGTTCCGTTCAGGAAACTGGACGCTGCCAAGCTTCTCGGTCGAGACCGGGATGCCCCGAGGTGCCCCGCTTTGCGATGTATTCCGGCTGCATTGTCGACAGCCTCAACTGGCAGATGGCGCGATCAGGCTTGCTGACAGCCACGGCCAGCATTGTGGCCCAGGGCGAGGAGATCACCACGACCAGCGCGACAGGGACACCGGCTAACATCGCGCTGAAACGCTTCGGGCATTTCAACGGTACGATCATGCGAAACGGTTTGAGCATCGGGAACGTGGTCTCCGCTGATCTGACCTATGCCAACAATCTCGATCGCATCGTGACCATCCGGGCGGATGGCAAGATCGACGGCGCGGACCCGTCTATTGCGGCGCTGACAGGAAATATCGTCGTGCGTTTCGCCGATCAGACGCTGGTGACCCAGGCGATCAATGGCGAGGCCTGCGAACTGACGTTTTCCTACACGCTGCCCACTGGCCAAAGCCTGACCGTTGCAGCCCACGCCGTTTATCTGCCACGACCACGGATCGAAATCTCGGGTCCACAGGGCGTACAAGCCACATTTGACTGGCAGGCGGCCAGCGATCCAGGTCTTGTTGGCCGGATGTGCACCGCCACCCTTACAAATGACCGCGAGGATTACTGACCATGTTGCGCTTAAACTTGTCCACGGAGCCGCGCTGGCTCGACCTCGGCCACGGCGTCCGCCTTCTGGTGGAGCCGCTGACCACCGCCATCATGTTGGCTGCGCGCAGCGATCCAACCATTGCGGGTGCAGCGGCGGATGCTGAAATCAGCGCCTCCAACGACGACCTTGCGCTTATCGTGCAAAGGCCGTGGCACGCATCGTTGTGAAGGACTGGGAGGCGTCGGAGACGAGGACGGCAAGCCCCTTCCTCTGACGCCTGAGGGGATCGACGCGCTTTTGGATCTATGGCCAATCTTCGAGGCTTCCAGACCAAACACATCGCAGGCGCACTGATACTGGATTCAGAAAAAAAACGCCTGACCGCTCTCGCCGACTGGGAGTTCGGCGGGGGCGGTGACTATTGCGCGGCTTGCCCATCAGTGTGTGCGGACTGTCCGCGCAGCCTTCACAAACCGCTGACACTTGAGGGCTGGCAGGTCTGGGATCTGGTTCAACGGCTTGGGGGTCAGATACGCATCGCTGGCGGCATGAGCGGTAGTGCAGTTCTTGGCTGGGATATGGGTGCGGCACTCCATCTCGGGGCGGCTCTTGGAGTTTCGCCTCTGATCACAGCGGAGCTGTTGCCGCCAATTGAGGCGGTGATGGTGCGTAAGATGAATGAAACCACAGAGGCCGGATCAGGCGGCCTCGAGGGGTTTGATGCCTGAGATATCAATGGTCTCGCGCGCACGCGCCAGATCCCAAGCGCGCTGGAGGTTCATCCAGTATTCTGGAGTCGTTGAGAAAAATCGCGCCAGTCGCATCGCAGTATCAACCGTGACGGCGGTCTGCCCTTTGACAAGGCGCTCAATCCGGGTGCGCGGCACGCCAAGTTTTGCGGCAAGCGTGATTGCGCTCATATCGAGTGGGGTCAAGTACAGCTCAGCCAGAACTTCGCCCGGGTGGGATGGATTGGTAATCAGACTCATGTCAGGCCCTCCTAATGATAGTCCACGATCTCAACCTCGGCAGGTCCTTGATCGGTCCAGATAAAACAAATGCGCCATTGTCCGTTGATGCGCACTGAATGGTGTCCTGTGCGATCCCCGCTCAGTGCTTTAAGATAATTGCCCGGCGGAAACCGTAAATCTTCAAGCACGACCGCAGCGTCGAGTGCCGAAAGCATGGCGCGGGTGCGTTTTACAATGTCGGCAGGAAAGCCTTTGCCAAAGCGGCCTTGAACCGCTGCGGCGGCAATCTTTCCTCGTGTGCTAACAATCATATTCATCTGTATCATGACGTGATACGTAAATCAAGAGGTCTGAATGGCTCAAAAACAGGTCTCCGTCCGCCTCTCTGCGACTGGCGGGCGGCAAGTGCGCGCCGAGTTGGAGGGCGTTGGTGCGG